>ENA-UOJE01002901-UOJE01002901.1-human-gut-metagenome-genome-assembly--contig:-C23-NODE-2901-length-12290-cov-4.170494_pt1 | contig 12290 bp, 9 predicted proteins | sample MGYA00242341_ERZ723888 | MGnify/ENA metagenome assembly ERZ723888 | reverse complement strand
GATGAAAAGCATCGATACAAGAACCCTTCTTTTTATAATCGTGTTCATGATTTCTTTCTGTCAATAACGTAATACACACACGGAATAACGATCAGCGTCATGATGGTTGAGGTCAGCAAACCACCGATCACGGCAAGTGCCATGGGGGAGCGCAATGAGGCTCCCTCACCGAATCCGAAACACATGGGTAGCAATGCCAGAATCGTGGTGGCACTGGTCATGATAATCGGACGTACACGATGCTGTGCAGCCATTTTAATAGCCTCTTCCAGGGGATGGCCCTCTTCTTTTAGGCGATTGATCGCGTCCACGAGTATGATAGAACTGTTCACGGCAATACCCGCCAGCATGATGATACCGATAAAGGCCATCATGTTGAGCGTCTGTCCGGTGAGCAAGAACGCCCAAATGCATCCCACGCCGGCTAACGGAATAGTCAGCAGGATCGTGAATGGGTGGCGCAAGGATTCAAATTGTGCCGCCATCACCATGTATACTAATAGAATAGATAAAAACAGGGCGAATCCCAACCCGCTGAATGACTCTTGTCGCATCTCTTCCTCTCCCGTTATCTTGGCCGAATACTTGGCCGGGAATTCAACCTCAGCCAATTTGGCTTGAATGGCGGGGGTGATATGGCTCAACGAGTATTTCTTCTCGATCATGGCGGTCACGATACCCGTCCGGCTTTGGTTAACCCGGTTGTTCTCTTTCGGGGCGGACGTGATTTCGATGTCTGCAATCTCCCCGAGGCGGTATTTCTTCTCGCCTTGTATGATTTCTATGTCGTAGATTTCGGAAAGGGTCACTTCGGGAACCTTGATACTGATGTCGATCGTTTCGCCTTGTGTTTCGAAAGTCCCGGCATCCTTACCCGCCAGTTTCTCGCCGACTTGGGTACTTACCGTGGAAACACTGATGCCGTAGATCCCGCTTTTTAGGCGGTCAATCTTGATATTCACCTCCGGGGCTCCTTTTTCCAAGGAAGATTTGATGTCGTATATACCGGGAATTCCGGTGATTTTCTCTTTTATCTCGCTACACAATTCATCCAGCAATTCAAGTTCTTCCCCTTTCACCTCGATCACCAGTGGTGCGCCTTCTGTCCCCAGAATACTTTGCAGGGCGGATTCCCCTTTCTCGTAGGAAATTTCCACGCCTTCCGGCAAGGGGTAATTCTCGTTAATATTCGTGATAAAGTAATCGGCATCCAGCTTAGAATCTTTCTTTATCTTTACCTTAATTTGGGATTGATTCTCTGATTCCAGCTTTCCCCCACTTTGGCTTTCCAGATTGGATGGGCCCACCAGCGTGTATTGCCATTCTATATCATCCTGCCCGAGCGTCCGGATCGCTTCTTCAATAGTTCCCACGGCGTTATCCGTACTTTTTAATCTTGTTCCCGGTTCCATGGTAACGAGGATCGAAAACTCCTTCGATTCTGTTTTAGGCATGAACTCCATGCCAATGAATGGTAACATCAGATAGGAAACAATCATGAGGATGAAGGCAATTGTAATCACCAGATACTTCCTTTTAAGTACTTTCCCGATAAAGTTCCCGAAACCCTTGATCGTGATAGCATGACTGGTGATATTGTCTTTTTTTCGCATGAATTTCGATGCCAACATCGGGATAAACAAGATGGAGACAAAAAGCGAGGATAATAACGAGAAGCTAACCGTCCATGCCTGTTCCTTGAATAATTCTCCGGCAGCACCTTGCAGGTACACGATCGGAAGAAATACCACGATCGTGGTTAAGGTGGAAGCCGTGATTGCTCCCGCTACTTCCGAGGTTCCCCTCACAGCATTCCCGCACCCAGGGCGAGCCCTCCCAACGTCATGATGTTAATGGAAAGACCGTTGAAGTACATCAAATTGAACGTGGCAATGATCGAGATCGGGATGGAGAGACTGACGATCAATGTCATGTTCACTCGCCGCAAAAATAAATATAGTATGATAACGGCGAGAATGATTCCCATTAACGCGGAGTCCTTTACTTCTTTGATGGAACTTCCGATGAATTCACCTTGATTACTGATGATATGGAAATCATATCCCGGTAAACTTTTACGGAATTCGTCAATCTTGGCTAGCAAGTTTTCCACGGCATTCACCGTGTTATATTTATTTTCTTTGTAAATACTGATTCCCAAGCAACGTTCCCCGTTATAACGGGCTAAATTTTCCGGGTCCTTGTTACGGATGGACACGGAGGCCACATCTTTCAGGTATACCGGGGCTTTTGCTTTGCTCGTGTTGCTTGTCGATTCATTGGAAGAGGAACTTCCACCGGAAGAATTCTCTTTAAATGCCACGATAATATTTTCAATATCTTGGAGACTGGTAACCAAGTTTACCCCTTTCACCGTGTATTGAATATCCCCGTCCGTGATGGTCCCCCCGGAAACATTCTGATTTATAGCGGTGATCTGTGAGGCAATCCCGTCGGCTGTCAGCCCGAAGGCTTCCAACATATAAGGATTCGTGAAAATTTCCACGATGGCTTGTTCCTGTCCATTCAATTGAATATCGGCGATCCCATCTACCCGGACCAGTTCATTACGCATGTAATTCTCCGCGATCTTTCGCAGTTCGTTCATATCTTTCACCTCGTTATGGGTGAGAGCGATGGTCATGATCGGTGTCGCGTTGGCATCATAACGGGTAACGTTAACCTCTTCTATCGTTTCATCTTGGGTGAGGGAAGAAACACTTCGCTGCAAATCAAGGAAAGCGGCATCCATGTCCTGATCCCATCCGTATTCCACGGTCACTTTCGTGTACCCGACTTTCGTGACGCTGTACACGCTCTTCACGCCTTCCTGGCGTGCGGCAGTCGATTCGACATTGGTCGTGATTAGTTTTTCAACCTCTTCAGGTGGCCTTTGACCGCTTTTCACTTCCACGTAAAGAGCGGGATTTTTCAAGTCAGGGAAAAGGTCTGTCCCTAATTTATTATAGGATATGGTTCCCAGTAAACATACCGCCAGCGTGAGCATCAACACGCTCACGGGGTATTTTACTGCAAATTTGGTAATACTGTTCATGTCGTCTTATTTCATGATTTTTACTTTGCCTCTGTTTCTTAGGAATTCGTAGCCTTTCACCACGATCTTGTCTCCTTGGTTCAGACCGCTTTCCACCTCGATGAAACGATCGTCACTGATACCAACCGTGATGACTTTTTCCATGGCCCGGTTTTGTTCCACCGTGTAGACAATCCGGTTTCCTCCCCGACGGGAATTAACGATGTCCTTCGGTATAACAATAACCGAATCCTTTTGCAAAGTAATAATCTCTCCTTTCGCGAACATACCGGGACGTAGTTTCAGTTCCGGGTTGTTAATCGTGATATATCCGGTGTATGTGCGGGTATCCTCGTTGATTGCCGGGGATAACTGGGATACAAGACCGGACAGGGTATCTGACTTGATATTGTAATTCGTTACCAACACTTTCTGCCCCACCTTCACCTTGTCGATCGTGTTTTCCGGCAAAGCGATTTCCATGTACATCTGGCTGTAATCCATCAGTCCGACCATCGTCTCGCCGGAGGCAATCTCCACGTTCGGGGTGAAATACGGTAAGCTGACGATAGCTCCCTTGAAAGGAGCCTTAACCGTGAGTTTTGCCAGATCCGTGTAGGCTGATTCCAATGCCGATTGAGCTTGTATGTAACTACTTTCGGCATTTAGTACATCTTTTTCCGTGGCACCGCCTTTTTCAAACACGGCTTTTTGCCCATCCCATTCTTTTTTGGCGATATCAACCTGCATCTTTTTTGTCGGTAACGATACGGTATTTTCGTGTTCTTTATTATTCAGCTTGATAATCACGGCACCTTCCTCGACAATGTCTCCCAGCTTGTAGGGACGCTTGGTCTTGGGGTTGATCATCAACTCGTATTTACCGTTTGTCTCGGATTTCACTTCCACCGTTTTGGCTGCTTTCGCCGTTCCTGTCGTGGTGGTCAGTTCCCGAACATCACGTTTCCCCACTTCGGCAAGCCAGACAGGCGTGGTTGTCTCTGAAGAAGAATTCATTCGTTGTTCGTTACAAGCGTTCAAGGTGTAAGCCAGTAGAATCACCCCGATATATTTTATAGATTTGTTGATCATAGCGTTTTTGTTTTATATTTTGTGTTAGGGTTTATTTCAATAAATCAACCGGTAAATAAGACCTGTTATTCTGGTAATCCCACAGGGTTTGGATTTTCAGATCCAGTAATTTCAATTTGTATGAAATGATAGCATCCGTCAACGAGTTTTTCGCATCGGTCAACTGGGTCTGTTGGTTTTTCAGTTCCATACCGGTAAGGGTTCCGCTACGATATTTCTCGACGTTAATGTCGTACGTGCGTTCCGCGTTTCTGACCGTCTGGCGGGCGATTTCGATTTGGCGTAATAATTTGGGTAGCTCTCGGCAGATTTGACGAACTTCGAGCATGATGGATTTTCTTTCTTCCTCGTTACTGATCTCCGTGTTCTCGTTGGATAATTCCGTGCTGCGAATATTTGCCTTTCTTGCCCCCCAGTCCCAGATAGGAACGGTTAAGGTAACCCCGATCGTTTCGTTGTCATCCGGTTTCGAGAAAGCTCCGTTGAATTTATCACCTTGGCCCATCAAACCTACTCTGGCAGAGATGCTACCTTTAAACTTGTTATTATCCTTTGCCTCGATCAAGCTAAAAATACCTTCTTCAATGGCAATCTGTTGTTGGCGTATTTCCATGCGTTGAGTCAAGGCGTATTTAACAGCTTGATTCACATCCACGTGAACCGAATCGATCTGTATGTTGGGTAATATGCTGATGTCTATATCCAAGGGTAATCCCAAGGTTTGTTTGAATTGATCTTTGGTATTCTCGTAACTCGTTTCCGTGTCGGCCAGAGAATTCTCGTTCGTGGCTAGGGTCACTTCCGCCTGGAAGAGTTCTTCCTGGGCGATCAAATGTTGTTCCACTTTATTTTTGATTAACTCGTAGTTTTCTTTTTGACTCTGGAAAGCTTCCCGGGCCGTAACGAGTCTTTTATAAGACTGGTAAACGCCATAAAATGCCGCGGTCACGTTCTTCTCGATGTTCAGTTGGGCCAGAGCGTATTGTATTTTTGCTTTTTCAAGGTTGAATTCCAACCTTTTCAATTGCATCTTAGTCTTGTTATAAGTAAAGATTGGTTGCTCTAAGTTTAAGCTAAGGTTATTTGAAAAAGAGGTACTCTTGGCTCCGAAAGATTGGTTATCGTCATCCTGCCAGTTAAACGAGTTGCTAAGCGTGAGCGTCCCGTCTGTCCACTTGATCGGTTGACTGATCCTGAAATCCAGGCCGGAACTCATGGATTTCCGGGTGTACCATTGCGTGTTGTAATCGTCAAACGATGTACTTCTGGTGTATTGAAACGGGTTCAAATTCAAACTGAATTGTGATTTTAACGAGGCTTTTTGCTGAATCAGGGCCAGCTCACTTTGTTCCAGACTCATTTTACTTTGAATGATGGAAGGGCTTTGCTGGTAAGCGATCTCCAGAGCCTTTTCCAACGTCAAAATTTCCTGAGCAAACGTTGATCCGGAACAAAGCATGAGTATTCCCGAAATAATCAACGATATTGACGCGATCTTTTTCATAATATGTTGTTGTTATTTTTATTTGTTATTGTTCGTGTACACCCATTTTACCGCATCGGCAAAGATGATTTGGTTTGATCCCGATCCTTTGTCACTTAAGGTAATCTTGGCCTCTCCTTGCGAGAAATAGAAAGAACCCAGTGTCATCCATCCCTGCCGTCCCCGGCCCGTCTCGACTGAAATTTCCTCTTCCCCGTCATCATGTTTTACCGTGTAATCTGGCATTTTTTTCTCTTCACCTCCTCTGTGGCGCCATCCCATCATGGGGAGATCGGATGTGTACACGAATACCTCGAAGAATCCCGGGATTTGTATCTGGGTTGTCCATTCCGTTTTGTTACTACCGCTTCCGGATTTCTTGTACACGGCACTATTGATATAGTCCCCATAATAATTTGCCCCGATGGTAGCTGTCCATCGACTGGGGGGCATCCAGAAGTTTAAGTTCTTGTATTTATCTTCGCTCTCCTTCTTAAAGAAAGATTGTAGTTTGTTCTTTTGATTGGATTCGATTATCCGGAATCCGGAATCTTCGTTGTCCACCGTGATCTCTTTCGGGTTAAACGTGAAAAGGGTGGCATTTGCGTCGAATATTCCTGTTACCGTGTCGGTCGTCGTGGTGGTCACTTTGGTGAAATTCTGCATGATTGTACTGGGTAGATTCTGCGAGATATTCGTGTTAATCGTGAGGTTACTCGGACGTTCGTCACATAAAATACGAATCTCTTTGTATTTCTGCGGTTCTATAATGTAATTTTTCGCCGGTTTGGACTCCATTTGAGCTGCCCGTCCTCTTCTTCCCCGCGGGCCGCCGGGGAACATTCCGCCTCCTTCTTCCACGTTGACGGAAATCACGCCTTCCACGTTCGTGGGGTTGTACACTTGGAATTTCACGATATATTTCGTGTAATCCCCGACTTCCACTTGATCGGCATCCACCCCTTTCACGATAAAACGGGGTGTGCTGTTGATCGTGTACCAGTTCGGGATGAAATCCATTAAATTGAAATGGAATTTGCGTATAAACTCACTGTTCAGGCGAGTGAAATTGACCTCCTGAAACTGGTATCTTTTCGTGAATTCAGCCATGAATTCCTTGAACTCGTTTGATGAAAGACGGGAGTTAATATAGTTCCTCAGGTAAACACCCTTCAGTTTCATCATTTCGTAGAACACCTCTGTCGAAAGCGTGTTATCGAGTACGGCCTGTTGAATTCTTTTGCCGTTCAGGTAAGCGGGAGCTCGTTGGTCATCGCCCTTCCCGTTGATGATTCGGTAGTAATGTCTTCCTTGATCGCTTTCTTCCTGTTTTAGCATGGTGTTCATCACAATGTCTATGATCGGGAAATTCTGGGAATAAATAGAACCCGCGTAATTAAAATACATGGACGATAAATCGTACTTGTTCAGCTTGGATGTCCCGGACCATTCGCCCGAGAACATATTCACGAATGTATTTCCCTCTTCTTGAAATGTTTCCTCCGAGAGAAGAACCCGGCGGGCAAAATCCCGAATGACGTTCATTTCCACGTCGATTTCTTCCATCGCTCCCTGGGGATCACGTCGTCCCCAGTTAGCCATTCTTTTCTTGGCAAACTTGAAATTACTGCTGGGCAGGGTCGTGGCAAATTCCGGAAGGAAAACCATTTCCGGTTGTGTTTGCTCGCTGTTCCCTTTCCAGTTTCGCACGTAACCCGCGAAGGAAATGGGCGTTTCCGCCATGATAAATTTTTGATACGGGTATTTACGGCCTTTTCTCAACTCGTATTCGGATTTCACATCTTGAAGGAATCCGGCTAACGTGTCTGAAATGTTAGGAAAAACTTCAGAATAGAAATCGTGACCCTTAAAATTGTATAATTCGATTTGCACGGAATCGACCACGATACTCTTCTTCTCGTAGTCCCCGATGGCTAAACTGATGCCGGGCAGTTGCTCTTTATTCCGGAATATTGTCGTGTCACCCGATTGGGAAGACGTCCCCTGTGAAAGAATCGTCCGGTCATCGGGATGAATCACTTTTAGCGTGTAATTCGAGAAGTTTTTCCGGATATTATAAGGAGCTTCCGGGTTTACCGGTGGAAAGGTCGAGGGATACCACAGGCATTCCGGGGTCAGTAGTGTAAACTTGTCCTGCACGAAAGCGTATCTTTTCCCGAAACGGAGAATGCTACTTCCGGTTTGCGTGTCGTAATATTCTTCGTCCGTGATGTCTAGGTAGCAAATGTTTTCATCGATGGAACCGTTGTACGTGATGTCCAGTTCAAGGCTTTCGTACGGGCGGAGTTTGTATTCCGCAATGATAACTTGCGCGTCTCTTTTGTAGGGAATATCTTCTCCTTGCCGGGTTAATTTTTCAACTTGCAGGGATGGATTCAGGTAGAATACGATTTTGTCGATCTCTTGATGATTCCGATTTTGAATCTTTACGTGTGAATTGATGGTAATCTTTTTGTCATCCTGCGAGAATATAATCTCTTGGTCTATCAAATGAACTTTGTCAATATTATTGTATTTCTTGTATCTTTCGGAATATAATTTGCGTTGATTGTCAACGTGATGAAATCGGGTAAAGTAGGTAAAACCACAGCCGATTCCGGCGATCAGGATGATACATCCCAGGGCGTTCAGCAAGATATTTTTCTTGGGATGTAACGGTAAGCGGTTGACCATAGCAATGGTAAACGTGAGTAATCCCATTCCCAATAGCAAGAATGTTAACCGTTGAACGAGGTAGGGAAATAAGTTTGTGTGTCCCAGCACGTCGGAGAACATATTCGGTACCGTGAGGGCGAAAAAGTCAAATGTCCCGTGTTCCGCGTCTCCGAGATAAGATAAGGTTACCCCGAAAAATCCTAGCATGATCACGAACGTAACCGCTTGGTTACGGATGAAACTCATGATCACGAACGATAGTCCCAGCACGAAAATCAGTGACGGGATCGATAACGTGAGTAGGTAGAAGAAATAGGGGAATAGGGTAAACGGGGATTCACTCGCGAACAAGTGAATGAAACCAGCGATGAGTAAGGCGATGATGTTTAACGATACGAATACCTTCACGATCCCCCATGTTTTCCCGATGATGTAATCCGCGTTACTCATCGGGCGTACGTAGATCACTTCGGCCGTATCTAACTTCTTGTCTCGCTTTAAAAAGCTCCCTGCCAAGAATATGGCAATGACGGATTGCGCGATATTGAAAAGGTAGATATTGACAAACGGGATGGAGGATGGCATGGCAACCATGACCCATTCGAACCACCCTAGGTTTGACTGTGTACCCATGTGAAAAAATACGATAACTAAAAGGGATAAAATAGCGAATATACGAAATAGCCAGCTTCTCCGTAGGAGCTTGGTTTCGTATCTCGATATTATGCTGATGTTGTGAATATTCATCGCTGGTTTCTTCTATGATTTACTTGAACAATTCATTTTCTTTGATTGCTTCAACCTGCATGTTCATCTTGTCTTTCAGCAAGTAGTCCATGTAGTAAACGTAGGCATGTTCGAGGTTCGGTTCGATGGCTTTATGCGAGTAGCCGTCAATGGCATCGGCCACGACCTGAATCTCCATACCGCCGTCCGTCGGGATGGTTGAAATACTCGGGTATTTATCTTTGATTTCTTCGTATTCCATGTCGGTTACGAAGATCTCCCATACTTTTCCGCGAGCCAGATCGATCATCTCGTCCGGTGAACCTTCAAACTTCAGTTCTCCGCGGTTTAGCAAGGCCAGTTTCTTACAGGTACTTGAAATGTCTCCCACGATATGGGTGGAAAGGATAATGATGGAATCCTTGTCGCTGATGTCTGACAGGATGTTACGGAACCGGATTCTCTCTTCCGGGTCCAGTCCGGTAGTCGGCTCGTCCACGATAATCACTTTCGGGTTTCCGATGATGGCTTGGGCGATCCCGAGTCTTCGTTTCATACCCCCGGATAACCGGTTGGCCCAACGGTCACGGACTTCAAATAAACCAACTTTGCGTAGCATCTCGTCTACCACTTCGGCTCGGTGTTGCTTCCCCTTGATCCCTGCAAGCCCGGCACCGTAATCGAGGAATTCCCAGGTTTTCAGTTTCTCGAAGAAACGGAAGTCCTGTGGCAAGTAGCCCAGCAGGGAGCGAATCGCTTTCCGGTCCTTGGCAATGTCATAATCATCAAAATAGATGGTTCCTGACGTGCAACTCTGCAATAGAGTCATGATTCTCATGAGAGAGGTTTTTCCTGCACCATTCGGTCCCAACAGGCCGAACATCCCCGGTTCGATTTCCAAATTCAAGTCTTTTAAGGCTTTTTTACCTCCCGGGTAGACTTTATTCAGATTTACAATTTTTATACGCATAACGCTGGTATTTTAGGTTGGTATAAATCTATGCATAATAAGCCGGAATATATGTTAATAAAATGTGAAATATCCTAGTTTGAGTGAGACACTTTTTGCTTAAAAAGGTTTATTATTTTAACAAAATATTAACTTATGACTTCCAATGTTGGTTCTCGAAGGCCATTTTGGTGAATTTTTGTTGACTGCCGGATGCTTTACCCTGTTTCATGTGATTTTCGTTTAATTTTTCTGTAAAGATATGAAATACAGCGTTATTGATCAATTAATTCAAGTCAACGTCGGTAATTTCGGGACAGAAACCTCGATTTTATCGATGAACACGCATCATCAAGAAAATATCTCCCGGATAACCCGGATACTTTTCGTGTTAAAATCCAAGTTCAGATGGAACCCGAGAAAGAGCAGGGCTATGTCGAGTAAAATCTTGCGTCCCTGTTGATTAAGCGGGATGTCTTTCAATTCTTGTAACTGACACGTGCAGAGGGCATGGATTGCTTTGGCGGAATGTGGCCCCGTATGGTAACTTCCCGGTGAACCTGTGGGATAAAAACATCCGTCATTGATGTTGAACACGTGGTCGGGGTGGTATGTGCTATTGTCTATGCTGAACCCGAGTAATTTGCCCAACCGAAACAGGAATAGCAAGTTGAAATTGGCGATGTCCTCCCGTGTGATATTCAAGTATTCCACGGAAGTTTTGATGTACTCGTATAGGCTGGGGTTCGGGTCGGAATCCCGTAGCACGAGATTTAATATTTCACCCCACAACAGTGCTATATTCATTTTGTACACGTCGAAATAGATGGCAGACGTGTTTACGAGTGGAGAGAATGATTTCAGTTTGTGGAGTCCCCCCCTTTCATTAGGGATAAACTCGATTTCCACGATTTGCATACACTGGGCGGAGGTGTTCGCTTTACGCTTGAACAGGGCTAACGGGGTAATCATTTGCATATAACCTCTTTCTTCCGAATAAACATGTAGAATTTGTTGCTGTTCGGAATGAGGTATGCTTTTTAATATGATGGCCTTCACCGTGTGCATGCTTTTTTATAAGTTGTTTAAAAAACTGCATAATGCCCGGACGGCTTGGCCCCGGTGGCTGATTTCGTTTTTCTCGTGAAGGGGCATTTCGGCAAAGCTTTCTTGAAAACCTTCGGGACGGAAAATCGGATCGTAACCGAATCCCTCGTGCCCGTGCTTGCTTGTGAGTATCTCCCCGTTAACAATACCTTCAAACAGGTATTCTTTTTCCCCAAGAATTAAAGCGATAACAGTTCTGAAACGAGCTTGGCGTTCCGGTATATTTTGCATCTCCTGTAAAACTTTTTTCATGTTGGCTTCCGAATCGTGGGCGTTGCCCGCGTATCGTGCGGAATAAACACCGGGAGCATTGTTCAAGGCTTTTATTTCCAACCCTGTATCATCCGCGAAACAGTCCAAGCCGTATTTCGCGTGAATATACCTGGCTTTTTGAAGAGCATTCCCTTCGAGCGTGTCTTGTTCTTCCGGAATATCTTCATGACATTGAATCTCTTTTAAAGAAACAATCTCGTGCCGGGTACCTAACATTTCTTTTATTTCTTCCAGCTTGTGGGCATTATTGGTAGCGAAAACTAATTTCATGACTTGTAATAATTTGTATGTTGCAAAGGTAGTGAAATTGGGAGTAGAAACTAACGATTATCCCTAGAAATGCCGTGGAAAGTTAAAAAGTCATGATTTATAGATGATTACTACTAGACCACTACCGTGTAAAACGCTATTAGAACGCTATTAAAACCCTATTAAAGCGCTATACCTAGAATAGCGTTTTATGAGAATTTTAAAAGCATAATAAAAGAGTGATTTCAGCTAATGATCAGGAAGAAGTGCAAGATTGATCATGTATTAAAGATTGACGTGGGACTGTCGTGGGTAGGACAATTTATAATCCTTGATATTATAATTTTTCTCGGTCCGTGCGGGAAGAAAATTATATCGTGTATATTTGCATTCGGGTAAAACAGGAACCATTAAATTGATAATATGAAAGGGATTGTTGTGAAATCTACCGGAAGTTGGTATTCCGTGCGAATGGAATCGGGGGAAGTGCTGGACTGTCGGATCAAGGGGAAGTTTCGGATGAAAGGGATTAAGACCACGAATCCTGTTGCGGTAGGGGATGTTGTCGAGGTGGAGGTCAATCTCGATGGCGCGGTGATCAACCGGATTGAAGATCGGAAGAATTACATTATCCGGAAATCAACGAACTTGTCGAAAGAGGCACATATTATCGCTGCGAATGTCGATCAGGCGGTGTTGGT
>ENA-UOJE01002897-UOJE01002897.1-human-gut-metagenome-genome-assembly--contig:-C23-NODE-2897-length-12297-cov-5.042640_pt1 | contig 12297 bp, 10 predicted proteins | sample MGYA00242341_ERZ723888 | MGnify/ENA metagenome assembly ERZ723888 | reverse complement strand
AGGGCGGTTTTGGTATAACATACAAAGGCGTCTGGTATACGGAGGTGAAGGGCTCGTTAGGAACTGTGCAAACAGAGGTGCCTATTTGTGTAAAAGAATACTTCTTTAAAGACTATTGTTACAGGGAAGCAGAATCATTTGCTGTCAAGGTGCATTCCGAGACAGGAAAGGTTCTTTTCGATAAATTCAAAGAGAAACTTATCAAGGAGGCCAAGATACTTTCTGAAGTTCACCATCCTCATATAGTGAATGTGCTGGAAGTTTTCGAAGAAAACGGCACGGCTTATATTGCCATGGAATATATTCCCGGTTGTTCACTCAAATATATGATGGACAGGGAAGGCATATTGCCGGAACCGAAAGTCCTCAGATATGTTCGCCAGATAGGAGAAGCACTCCAGTTTGTACATGAAAAGAACATTCTTCACTTGGATATCAAACCCAGCAATATCCTGATCGACTCGTCAGGGAAAGCACGTCTGATTGATTTCGGCGTGAGCAAGCGATATGACATTGAGCAACAGGAAACAAGTACGACCATGCTTACCTTATCAAAAGGATTTGCCTCGATCGAACAATACGATAACGAAGGGACACAAAGTTTTTCACCCTGTCCGGATATCTATTCGCTCGGTGCTACCATGTATAACCTTTTGACAGGGAAGATTCCGACCGAATCTATTTTGCGGGCAACACGTCCTTTGCAGAATCCGTCGGAACTGAACAAGAATATATCTCCTAAGACAGAAGCCGCCATAATCAAAGCAATGCAAATCATTCCGGCCGATCGTTTCCAAACGGTGGATGAAATGATGGCTGCATTAGATTTTCCTGCGGAAGAAGAAATACCTGCAAATGAGTTGCAAAATACAGACGGGCAGGAAGCGGATGGTGAGACAACGGTCATACATCCGAATGAGCAATCGCCTCAGAATGAGGAGGACGAAGATCGTACGATTATAAATAGCGAAGAAATTATTTCTCAGCCCTCTAAGAAAAAAAGAAAAGGGATGCTGATATCCGTGCTTATTGCTATATTTGCCAGTGCAGGATCTGTTGTCGCTTTTCTGGTGCAGGGGAACAAAACCTCTACGAAACTGGATGTAACGGAGTTGATTAGCCCGGTCGAAGAGGAAAAAGATTCAATAGGCATCCTCCAAGACACAACTGTTTTGGAGATGGAAGAAGTATCTATGCTTAGCGAGAAGGATAAAAAAACAGAGGCAGCAATGGCCCGACAGCCGGAAAAGATGACGCCCGTTGTTGTTGATGAACCCCGGAAGCAACCGGATACAAAGCAGGTTCCGGCTGAAGGAAATAAAATAACAATACAGCCAGTACAGCCTACTGCTGAAGAAATTGAGGCGGAATATGTCGCTTTAATAGCTTCCGGCAAGGAGAAGATGGGAAAAGCGGATTTTACGAACGCAAAGAAAGATTTCACGAAAGCGAAAGAAACCAAGTTGACGGAAGAGGTCGTACGCCTTTTGATTTCTTGTGATGAAAAGGAAGCAGCCAAACTTTTAGCCGACAGGAAAGCTCAATATGAGATGAAGAAAACTTTTGGGAACTTTACAATTGTACGAAAGAAATCGACCATGTTATACGGGGCGATCGATTCGGAGGCGAATGAGCGTATACCATGTAAATACCGTAATGTCGGGATTGCCGAAAATGGCCGTGCTTTCGAACGTAAAGATGGTTTGTTCGATATCTATAATGCCGATGGCGTATTGGTAAATGAAGGATCAACGTATTATTAACGTGTTTATGAAAAGACTTTGGATTTTAACTCTTTTTGTTGCGTTGCCGATGTGTTTGCTGGCCCAACAAAAAACAGAATATAACAGAAAAGGTGACGAGGCGATGAAACGCTTGGACTATAGCGATGCAAGGATGTGGTATGAAGAAGGTGTCGTGCAATGTGATCCTTACAGTATCGAGCAGCTCACATCGATTTGGTTAGCCAACCAGAGGATGCGTCCATCAATGCACAGTCTGATGAACAAGTGTCGGGCTTGTCTGGAACTGATGGCCAATAATGAGGATACAACAGCCATTTCGCAGCTGATAATCTATTATACCGAGGGGATAGGAACTTCCAAAAACGAAACTTTGGCCCAATCCTGGCAAGATCGTCTGGAAACACTTCGCAAACCGGTAGAGTCCGTTTTCTATCCTTCTGCCAACCCAATAAAGCCTGATACCCCCAAAGAACCGATGAAGTTCTTTATTGGTTATGCCTACTCCATAGAAGCACCTTATGGCTTGACAGTGGGAGGGGTGAAATCTCGTTTGGGTTGGTTTCTGCGTTTTAAGACCAATCTAGGTTTTAAGGAGTACGACGGGGAATGCCGGGGAACAGATGAGTTTGTCGGCCCTACTCCCGATAATCCGTTTTATTTCACGAATAAGAAAAAGGTGAATAACTATGCCGGTACAGCTGGTTTGGTTGTAAAATGTACATCCTGGTTATATACGTCCGTAGGTTTAGGATATGGCAGTCGGGAATTATTATGCGAATATATCACAATCGATAATTCGGATTATAGAATAGAAAAATCCTATTGGGCGAAGAATTTGGATTATTCTTATAGCGGGTTAGCTGCCGATCTGGATGTAATGGTTAAGTTCGGTCCTGTGTTTGTAAGTGCAGGGTGTAATACGTTGAATTTTAAATATGTTGATTTGAATGCCGGTGTCGGTCTGTTTTTCTAATAAGAATTATTTATGAAATACATATACTCAATCTTTTTATCAGCTGTTTCACTTTTATGGATGCTTTCCGGATGTGTGGAAGATCCGGATATGGATACGCGTTTGCAGAAAGCAAAGGCTCCGGAGGTTTCCGAGACTTCAATGGAAGGTGAAGCATATGCTTCTTCGATCACTTTAAAGGCTCAAATAATGAAAGAGAACGGTTTGCCAGTAAAAGAATGTGGGGTTTGTTGGAGTACCCAAACAGGAACGGAGCCGCTTGAGAACATGCGTAACAAGCGATATACAAAAGCTGATAAAATAGAAAACCACAATTTTACAGCTACCAAATCCAATTTGGAAGATAGTACAAAATATTAAGTATATGCTTATGCTATTAATGATATAGATACTGCATTTTCAAAAACAGAAGGAGCGTATACGACAATAAATGGTATTGGAGAAGTTGCGACTTTGGATGTGGATAGTGCCACAGTAAAAGCAACTTCCACTTGGGTAAAAGGGAAAGTTAAGAATCGGGGAGTCGGCATTGAGAAATTAGGTTTCTACTATAAGAAAAAGAAACAAACCGGAGATATCGAACCCTCGGATCAAGATTCCGTTATCACATACGAAGGGAGTGACTTGGCAACTGTCGATACTTTCTCCTGCCAGATTACGAATCTAGAGCCGGAAACTTGGTATTATGTCCGTGCTTTTGCCAAAAATCAGTTTGGCGAGTTTGCTTTTAATGTGGACTCTTTTAGGACTACAGATGGCAAACCTTTTGTCGGTAAGTTGAGTCTGATAAAAGATAGTACGACTTTCACCACAGCCGATCTGTCTGCTTTCTTGATCAACGAGGGAGATGCACCTGTCAGTGCCTATGGTTTCTGCTGGAGTGTAGAAGAAGAGCCAACGATAGAAGCCGATACAATCACTTGTACGAATCTTGCGGATAATGGCAAATTTACAGGAAGGATCCGGGGCTTGGAATCGGCCAAAAAATATTATGCAAGGGCCTATGCCATAAATGACTTCGGTACGGTATATAGTGAAGAAGAAATTACGATTTCGACAAAAAGCGAGAAGCCGAATATTATAACATTCCCCATCACCCCTGATTCGATCAAAAGCGATGGAACAGTTCACATTGGCGGGGAGTTGCAGAATGGCGGAAACAGTGCTGCTACAGAGTGGGGAATTTGTTGGTCTTCAAGCAATAAGGAGCCGAGTATCAAGGATAATCATGTTGCTGTAGAAGACTCGATTTTCACATATGCTTTATCGGCATTGAAAGGGGCTACAAATTATTATGTAAGAGCTTACGCTGTAAATGAACATAGCCTTGTCGGGTATGGCCAGACACAAACATTCAAGACACCTGACATCTTTACGGAAAAGAGCATATACACAGGTGAAGACCGTCAATATTCGGCAAGCTTTGTGCTAAACGGACAAGCCTATATCGTTGGTGGGGATTTAGGAGATAAACGCAGTAACGAACTTTTTAGTTATAATGTGGAAACAAATGAATGGAAATCCCAACAAGGATGCAGTGTCGCCTATTCGCACATGGCTGCTACCGTCTACAATAATAGAGCCTATGTCATTGGAGGACTTGACAAACAAGTGGGAATAGAATGTCAAGTGTATACATCTGAAAATAATAGTTGGTTATTCGAATTCCCTTCGTTGCCGAAGGGACGATTTAACTCTGTCTGCTTTGTGTATCGTGATTCCTTGTACGTTTTTGGTGGTACTGACAATAGTAGCAATATGAATGAAATAGTACGTTATGATCTTTCAACTCAAAATAGTGGAGAATGGACTACAATTGCCAAAGTGAACGAAGCAAACCAAAGAGGAGGCGTCGCATTTGTTGTAGAAGATAAAGTATATGCAGGTTTAGGAGAAAAGAGTAATGGTATTCGTAACGGCTTCTACGTCTCTTCGGATAGCTTGACAAAATGGGAGCTGATTCCCTCTATACCTGCACAGCTCGGTGTTATTTCTTCTGGTGTTTATGATGAACAGAAAAAGAGCTTCTTTATGATTGACAACGACGGAAAAATTTGGGAATACAATTTGACTACAGAGCAATGGACTTCACGCTCGTTATGGATTCGTATGAAAAATTATCACATGTTCATGCTGGATGGATCGATCTATATTTTAGGGCAAGATATCTATCAAAAGAATAAATTCACTGTATACAATCCAATATGGGATAATTGAATATGAACAGAGCAACTATCTTAGAAGAAATCCGGAGAAATGTTGATTTGCTGTCAGTGACAGATCAGCCGGAATACCAATACATTCCGCTACACCAGAAACCTTCACCATCGGTGACGGCACTCAGGGAGATCATGACCTTGCTCCGCAAGGTTATTTTTCCCGGTTTCTTCGGAACGGAACAGGAGGCACAGACGGATTCTATACAATATTATACGGGTGTATATCTGGAGCAGGCCTACGACCTGTTGCAGGAACAAATCTATAATGGCCTGTGCTTTGAAGTCGAACGTTGTTGTGATTCCAAAGATCGTGCTTCTGAAATAGCCATTGCTTTTATCAATAAGGTTCCACATATCAAGTATCTGCTATCGACAGACGTGAAAGCTATCTTGGATGGTGATCCGGCAGCCAAAAGCCCCAGTGAGATTATTTTCTGTTATCCGGCAATTCATGCCATTCTTTATCAGCGCGTAGCACATGAGTTACTGAAGCTCGGTGTGCCTGTGATTCCACGTATTATAACAGAAATGGCCCATTCGGATACAGGAATAGACATTCATCCGGGAGCGCAAATCGGAGAATATTTCAGTATCGATCATGGTACGGGTGTTGTGATCGGGCAGACGGCTATAATCGGTAATCATGTCCGCCTTTATCAAGGTGTGACATTGGGTGCAAAAAGCTTTACCTTGGACGAAGAAGGATTGCCTCTGGACGTACCGCGCCATCCGATTATCGAAGATTATGTTACAATCTATTCCAATGCCTCCATTTTAGGGAGGATCACTATTGGTCACGGCTCCGTGATTGGTGGTAACATCTGGCTTACCCATAGCGTTCCACCTAATTCCAAAGTATTGCAGACTCGTGCTGTCGAGGATAAATAAGCAGGGCGCATATTGTTTTCACTTTTATTTCAAAACCCATAGCTTTAGGCTCCATAACCCATAGCATTAGATACCCTAAAGCTATGCTTTATTAATCCCCTAACAATTTTTGCACAATAGCCTTGGGATTAAAGAGAAAAGGTAGGCTTTATTCCGGAAAAATATGTATGTTTGCAGATATACCTTATTTGAGCGAATTATACCTTAAAATAGTGTAGACCATGAATAAAGTGAAAACATTGGATGATCTTCGGAAGATGCGTGAAACCTTGCGCTCGACCTTGGATATTAGAGAAAAAAGTAATCATCCTGAACAAATGGTACAGATCCGGATATCTATGGCAACTTGCGGGATCGCTGCCGGAGCCAAAGAGATCATGAATTATTTCATTGAAGCACTGGATCGTGAAAAAGTAGATGCATTGGTGACACAAACTGGATGCATGGGGTATTGCTATGCCGAACCGACTGTCGAGGTTACCCTGCCAGGTAAAGAACCTCTTGTTTTCGGACATGTGAAGAAAGCGAAGGTGGATGAAATCATCGACCGGTATATCCGAAATGGGGAACTGCTGGACGATATTATCCCGGTCACTTACACGGTTGTTAAACCGGAATAACAAAACTTCCTTAAACACTTAATACTTACATAATGGCACAGTACAATAGTTATATACTGGTGTGTGGCGGTACTGGCTGTCGTGCATCACAGAGTGAACTTATACTTCAAAATCTGAAAGAGGCCGTCGAACGACATAAGTTGCAGGATATTGTCCAAGTGATCCGTACCGGTTGCTTCGGTTTTTGTGAAAAAGGGCCGATAGTTAAAATGGTTCCGGACAATACGTTCTATGTTCAGGTAAAACCGACGGATGCCGAAGACATTGTCCGGGAGCATTTAGTGAAGGGACGTAAGGTAGAACGGCTTCTATATGTCAATCCCGAAACTAACGAGCAAGTACCGGATTCCAAGCATCTCAATTTTTACAAGAAGCAACTCCGCATTGCTCTCAGGAATTGTGGTTTTATCAATCCCGAAAATATAGACGAATATATCGCCCGAGATGGTTATGTAGCTTTGGGTAAAGCCTTGACCGAGATGACGCCCGAATCGGTGATCAAAGAGATCATGGATAGTGGCTTACGCGGTAGGGGAGGAGGCGGTTTCCCTACCGGCCTGAAATGGCAGATAACCCGTAAGGTGAAAGCTCTCCAGAAATATGTCGTCTGTAATGCAGACGAAGGTGATCCGGGAGCATTCATGGACCGTTCCATCCTGGAAGGTGACCCGCATTCCATCGTTGAAGCGATGGCGATCAACGGATATTGTACGGGAGCCACCAAAGGGCTAGTTTATATCCGGGCTGAATATCCATTAGCCGTGGAGAGGTTGAAGATTGCAATCCGGCAAGCCAAAGAATATGGTCTACTGGGTGAAAACATCTTCGGGACGGATTTCTCTTTCGATATCGAGATACGCTATGGGGCAGGAGCATTCGTTTGTGGTGAAGAAACGGCGTTGATTCATAGTATGGAGGGGCTTCGCGGAGAAGCGACTGTTAAACCGCCTTTCCCAAGCGAACAAGGTTACAAAGGTTGCCCGACCAATGTGAATAATGTGGAAACATATGCCAACGTGCCGGTTATCCTGTTGAAGGGAGCTGAATGGTTCAGTAGTATAGGTACGGAGAAAAGTAAGGGGACGAAAGTCTTTGCCCTTGCGGGAAAAGTAAACAACGTCGGGCTGATAGAGGTTCCGATGGGGACGACGTTACGCGAAGTGATCTTCGGTATAGGAGGAGGCATCAAAGATGGAAAGAAATTTAAGGCTGTGCAGACAGGAGGTCCTTCAGGTGGCTGCCTGACTGAGAAGCATTTGGATTTGCCGATCGACTATGACAATCTTTTGGCTGCCGGTTCGATGATGGGGTCGGGGGGGATGATTGTGATGGACGAAGACGATTGTATGGTCGCTATGGCCAAATTCTATCTGGATTTCACGGTCGAGGAGTCATGTGGCAAATGTGCTCCTTGCCGGATTGGCAACAAACGGTTGCACGAGATGTTGCAAAAGATTACGTCCGGCAACGGAACGATCGAGGATCTGGAACGGCTTCGTAACTTGGCTGGTGTGATCAAAGACACTGCCTTGTGCGGTTTGGGACAGACATCGCCCAATCCAGTTTTGTCTACGATGGATAACTTCTATGATGAATATCTGGCCCACGTGAAGGAAAAACGTTGTCCGTCTCATCAATGTCGCGAACTGACGCAATATTTTATCAATCCAGAGAAATGCAAGGGATGTACGCTTTGTGCCCGGATGTGTCCGGTGAATGCGATCACGGGAGACAAGAAAGTTCCGCATGTGATTGATCCGCAGACTTGTATCCGGTGCGGTTCATGTATAGAGAGATGTAAGTTCGGTGCTATTTATGTGCACTAAAGTAGTGAAGAATGGACAATGACAATTAAATGTATGGAAACAGTAAAGCTTATTATAGATAGAAAACCAGTGGAAGTCTCCAAAGGAACCACGATCCTGGATGCTGCAAAAGGAATGGGTATCCGCATTCCGACTCTTTGCTATATGAAGTTGGAAGATTTACACTATGAAAATAATCCGGGTGCTTGCCGTATCTGCGTAGTTGAAATAGAAGGTCGCCGTAATTTGGCTCCTTCCTGTAAAACGGAGTGTATGGAAGGGATGGTTGTGCAAACACACAGCCCACGCGTGATGAATGCCCGGAAAACCGTAATGGAACTGATCCTGTCCAACCATCCGGCAGAATGTCTGACTTGCAGTAGCAATGGACATTGTGAACTACAAGCAATTGCTCACGACCTGGGGATACGTGAGATTCGCTATAAAGGCGAGATGTCCATATTCCAGATAGACCGTTCACCGTCTATCGTGCGCAACATGAACAAGTGCATCATGTGCCGCCGTTGTGAGACCATGTGTAATAATATCCAGACCGTTGGGGCTTTGACTGCTGTCAATCGAGGCTTTAATGCAGCCGTCTCTACGGCTTTCGAACGGGATATTGCCGGTAGTACGTGTTCCTATTGCGGCCAGTGCGTATCGGTCTGCCCGGTAAACGCGTTGAGCGGACGGAATACACAACAGCCGGTGTTGGATGCGCTGGCCGATCCGGACAAAATCGTGATAGCCCAGACAGCTCCGGCTGTCCGTACGGCTTTGGGACGCGATTTCGGATATGAACCGGGGACATTAGTAACGGGTAAAATGGTTTCCGCCCTCCGCAGGTTGGGCTTCGATTATGTTTTCGATACGGATTTTGCCGCCGACCTGACTATTATGGAAGAAGGGACAGAACTGTTGCAGCGGATCGGGAAATACTTGAAAGGCGATCAGGAAGTAAAAATGCCGTTGATGACGAGTTGCTGTCCGGGGTGGGTCAGCTTCGTCGAACAGCATTTCCCGGAATTATTAGACAACCTGTCGACAGCTAAGAGCCCACAGCAGATGTTCGGTGCAATTGCCAAAAGTTATTTTGCCGAAAAATTGGGAGTAGACCGAAAGCGGATCGTTGTCGTGTCGATCATGCCCTGCCTGGCAAAGAAATATGAAGCCAGTCGTCCGGAATTTGCGGTCGATGGCAATCCGGATGTCGATATTTCGATCTATACGCGCGAATTGGCCCGCCTGATCCGCTATGCAAACATAAACTTCGCGGAACTGCCAGATAGCGATTTCGATCGTCCGTTAGGCGAATCGACAGGAGCCGGAGTTATCTTCGGAACAACCGGTGGCGTGATAGAAGCTGCTTGCCGTACGGCGTACGAGCTATATACGAAAAAAACTCTTCCTAAAATTGATTTTGAAGAACTCCGCGGGCTGGAAGGCATTCGCAGTGCAACAATAGACTTCGATGGGACACCGATAAAAATAGGAATTGCACATGGTTTGGGCAATGCCCGTAGATTGGTTGAAGAAGTCAAAAACGGCATGTCGCCCTATCATGCCATCGAAGTTATGGCATGTCCGGGCGGTTGTATCGGTGGTGGCGGCCAACCGTTCCACAGGGGCAGGATGGAGGTGCTGCGCAAACGTGCGGCGGCTCTCTATCAGGAGGATCGCAGCAAGACACTTCGCAAGAGCCATGAGAATCCTTATATTCAAGCTCTTTATGCCGACTATCTGGGAGAACCGTGTGGACCACGTGCTCACAAGCTGTTGCATACGCACTACTTCGACCGTAAGGAAGCCATTAACATGTTTACGCAAGAAAATCAGGAGGGATAAACGATGGATAAGATGAAGATACATTTGATTCAGATGAAGATCGATGAATTGTTGGCTGTCTGTGATGAACATAATAACGATCCGGGAGAGCTGATCAACATATTGCATGCCGCCCAAGGCATATTCGGTTATCTGCCTCGCGAAGTGCAAGAGATCATCGCCGGCCGGTTGCATATTCCGGTTTCCAAAGTATATGGAGTTGTGACGTTCTATTCGTTCTTTACCATGACTCCGAAGGGGAAATATCCTATTTCCGTCTGTCTGGGAACGGCCTGTTATGTACGTGGAGCCGAGAAAGTCTTGGAAGAGTTCCAGCGCCAGTTGGAGATCAAAGTTGGAGAGACTACATCCGACGGCCTGTTTTCATTGGATTGTCTACGTTGTGTGGGGGCTTGCGGACTGGCTCCGGTCGTCACGATTGCCGGAAAAGTTTATGGACGTCTGACACCAGAGAAAGTGCGGGATATCCTTTCCGAATACTACCTGTTGGAGCAAGTATAAGCGACTCGTCTGTTGTACCAATGCTGTGACACAACAGTGCCATCGCATTGGCACAATTGTGTCGCAACGATGGCACGGCCATATAATAAAGGCGATCTTCTATTCTTTGGTCTCTATATAAACGACATGCGTCTGTAAATATTCTTCAAGACCGTGTTTTCCATCTGCACCACCGATTCCAGACTTACGCCATCCGGCATGGAAACCTTGCATAGCTTCAAAGTTCTCACGATTGATATATGTTTCGCCAAATTTCAGCGAGCGCATGATCTTGAATGCATAGTCCAGATTTTGGGTATAGACGGAAGATGTCAGTCCGTACTCACAGTCATTTGCCCATGCAATCGCATCATCGATATCCGTATATTCGACAATGGGCAGGATAGGGCCGAAGGTCTCTTCCCGTATGATATCCATTTCTTGTGTGGCGCAATCCAGCACTGTAGGTTCGAAGAAATACCCTTTTGTTCCGATCCGATGACCGCCACATAGAAGTTTGGCTCCCTGCCGAACCGCCTTTTCAACTTTTTGCTCCATGGTAGCCAAAGCATTTGCTTCGATCAGTGGCCCCATATCCAAGTCTGCGATCTCGTTCGGATTGCCGACTTTCACCTGCTTCATACCGGCCACAAGCTTTTCCATAAAGATATCTTTGATCTTTTTATCTACATAAACCCGCTCCGCACAATTACATACCTGTCCGGTATTGATAACGCGTGAAGCGATGATCGACTTCACCGCCAAGTCTATATCTGCGTCTTCCATCACGATTGCAGGAGCTTTTCCTCCTAATTCCAAAGATACTTTTGTTATATTAGGAGCTGCTGCTGCCATTGTCTGTTGTCCGGCACTTACACTTCCCGTAAGGCTGACCATGCCAACTTTCGGATTTGCTGCCAACTCATGACCTATCACCGAACCACGTCCGTTCACTAAGTTGAAAACTCCGGCTGGCAAACCGACTTCTTCTACAATTTGTGCAAAAACGTATGCATTTTCAGGTGTCAGCTGACTCGGTTTTACCACGATCGTATTACCGGTAATCAAAGCCGGGGCTGCTTTGCGTGCAACCAGGAAGAAGGGGAAGTTCCAGGGGAGAATACCGGTTGTTACACCAATTGCTTTCTTGAACAGGAATATGCTTTCACGCGGACGGTCGCTGGGGATGATTTCACCTTCATACCGGCGGGCCCATCCAGCCATATAATCGATATAATCTGCCGTAAAAAGAACTTCCACATTAGCCAGGCCTTGCGTCTTTCCTCCTTCACGAACAATTATATCAGTCAGTTCCTTTTCTCTTTTGCGGATACCGGCTGCAATTTTGGTCAGATAAGCGGCCCTTTCTATAGAAGGTGTCCTTTCCCATTGACCCTGAGCTTTTTCTGCTGCATCGATCGCTCTTTTAGCATCTTCGACCGTACCGTCCGGCATTAATGATATAACTTTTTCAGTAGAAGGATTTAATACCTTAATCCATTTTCCAGATTCATGTTCTATGAATCTGCCATCAATAAACATTTTCAATTCCTTCATGGTAATATCTTTTTAGGTTGAATTTTGATTTTAAAAGTACAAGAAAGAAAAAATGATCATGTTTAAAAAATGATATTACTTATTACAGAAATGATATATTTCTGTAATACAGGATTATAATGTATGGCTAAGCTGATCGGAAGATAGTTTTTTTCATTATTTCTG
>ENA-UOJE01002894-UOJE01002894.1-human-gut-metagenome-genome-assembly--contig:-C23-NODE-2894-length-12304-cov-6.616458_pt1 | contig 12304 bp, 9 predicted proteins | sample MGYA00242341_ERZ723888 | MGnify/ENA metagenome assembly ERZ723888 | reverse complement strand
CGTCGAGAATCAGCGTGGAAATTATGATGTGCTGTGTTATCCATACCAGATGGCATTCATCCGGGAGTATCTCGGAAGCCGTGTGACAATAAAAACGATTGGGTTTGATGCTGTGGAAGCAGAACTCGACCCGGAAAGGAGAAATTTATTTGAGCGATAAAAACCGCAAGATATCCATTATCATCGCTGCCATACTGGGATGCGTCGGACTATTTTATCTGGGCGGTATGCTTGGCCAATTGCTCGGCAACTACGCAGCGTGGATGGACAGCGGCGGCGTTTCCGGTGAAAGCACGATGAAGCCGGTAAGCTGGAACCCGCTGATTTGTTTTCCGGCGGCTTTCAGCGGGAACGGGATCAAAGGCATCCTGATGATCCTGCTGATCGCCGGCGCCATCTTCGCCTATGTGAAGCTTCACGATAAGTTTGATGGGAAACAGCATGACCCTCGCGGCTTTGCCAGAAGCAAATCCGGTATTTACGGCACGGCATCCTGGATGGACGAAAAAGAAATGAAGGAAGTTTTGGAAATATCCCCGGTCCCCGCTGCCAAAGGTACGATCCTCGGCGAGTACAACGGAAAAGCCGTCTGTATGCCGGAGGACACCAGACTCAACCGCCATATTGCCATTTTCGGCGCATCCGGTACCATGAAGTCGCGTGCGATTATCCGAAATGCGCTGTTTCAGGCGCTGCGGCGCAGCGAGTCTGTGATTGTGACCGACAGCAAGGGCGAGCTTTATGCCGATACCTCGGAAATGTTCCGAAACGCGGGCTACGATGTGAAGATCTATAATCTCGTATCCCCTGAGCACAGCGACTCGTGGAACTGTATGTCAGACTTGAACGGCGACACATTGATGGCGCAGGTGCTGACCAATGTCATCATCGGCAACACCAGCTCAGGCAAGGGCGACCACTTCTGGGACAACGGCGAGGGCAATCTTTTGAAGGCGCTGATTTTGCTCATTGACCAGGATCGGACCCGAAGCCCCGATATGAAGCATCTGTCCGCCGTATATCAGCTGCTTACGCAAAACAGTGAACGGCAGTTGACCGCTATGTTTGACAAGCTTCCGCTTGACCATCCGGCACGGGCGCCATTTAATCTGTTTGCCCAGTCCAGTGATACGGTGCGTTCCGGCATCATACTGGGTTTGGGTACACGCCTTCAAGTGCTTCAGAACCAAGCAGTACAGCGAATCACGAGTCGGTCTGACATTGACCTGACGGCGCCTGGCAGAAACAAGTGCATCTATTACATTGTGCTGAGCGATCAGGACGCTACGATGGCGTTCCTGTCATCGCTCTTTTTCTCATTCATGTTCATCAAACTGACTCGATATGCCGACGGTCGTCCGAACGGCCGCTGCGATGTGCCTGTCAATCTGATACTGGATGAGTTTAACAATGTGGGGCGCATTGGAGGCGCAGAAGATGGATCCGACTTTGCCAGATCCCTTTCTGTTGTGCGGTCGAGAGATATTCGAGTCATGCTGGCCGTGCAGAGCCTCGGTCAGCTCCAGAACCGGTATCCCAAAAATCTATGGGCGGAAATTATCGGCAACTGTGACATCCAGCTGATGCTCGGTTGCCCCGATGATGTGACCGCCGAGTATATCTCAGCTCGATCCGGTGATATGTCGGTGCAGGTCAATTCCACCATGACGGTCCGTCAGACTATCGCAGTGGCGCAGGTCATTCCCCAGTACCGTCATACCGAGGGGCAGGGGCGCAGACGGCTGCTCACACCGGATGAGGTTTTACGGCTTCCCAATGAGGAACTGCTCTGCATCATACGCGGGCATAACATTTTGAAGCTGAACAAACTGGATTTCACAAAGCACCCGATGGCAAAGCAGATCGTAAAGGCATCGGTTTATGATTATAAGCCGGCATCCGATACGATGATTCCTGAGCCGATCCGGTCTGACACCAAACCGACGCCGCCCAGGAAAGCGGCGCGCAGAAAAAGCTTATACAGCTCGGCACAACCGCCGAGTGAATTTTAACAAATAAAGGAGGACAATCTATGCCAACCAAAAAGAAAGCAGAGCTTCCCGAGGAGATGACGACTCCTTTGGAGGCGCAGGAATCCCAGACCGAGGAGAATATCGCAGCATCACCTGCCGAAGGGGCACCGGATGACACCTGTGATACTTCGCTCTCCCAGACTGAAACAGATTCGGCGGAAGCAGACGACCCTTCGGCCGGAATTCCGGACGGAGCTCTCAACGAACTGACGGAATCCCAGACCGAGGTAAAAAAGCCCCGCAGGCTCAAGAAGGCGGAGCCGGAACCGTCCCAGTCTGACACAGAACCTGAAACTGCACCGAATGCCAAGGAAGACGGCGTCGATGCGGCGCCAAAACCCAAGAGAAAACGCAATTACACCAAACCGAGCGTGTCGGTACTGTCCATTGACGATCGTCCGACGGTCGAAACGGAGGCGGATAAGGCCAAAAACGATCTGCTCGATCTCATCGAGTCGCAGCGAAGCGGCCGTATCCTGACCGGGACGATCCAGGGTGTGGAACAGTCGGCGGATAACCCCCGTCATGCCTTCGCAGTCCTGTATCACGGTGAGTTCAAAGTCATCATTCCTGCCGCTGAGGCAGTCGAACCGCCCGAGGACTATCGCGGGCGTGACCCGGACGAGGTACTTCATTACATGCTGACTAAGCGCCTCGGTGCCGAAGTCGACTATATTGTCAAAGGCATCGATCCCAAATCCGGTATTGCAGCGGCGAGCCGTCTTGAGGCTATGCGTGCCAGAAGAAAAGAAATGTATTTCGGCACAGACCGGGACGGCAACAACCGCATCTATGCCGGTATTTGCGCGGAAGCCAGAGTTGTCTCTGCCATCCGTGCAGGAATCTTCATCGACCTGTTTGGCGTGGAGAGCTACATTCCCCTCAAGGAACTGAGCTACCAACGCTGGATGGACGCGGCGGCCCACTTCCAGCCCGGCCAGCGCATCCTCATCAAGGTCTTGGATGTGGATCGCAGCGACCGTGACCATGTCAGGGTTTCCGCCTCCGTGAAACAGGCGGGAGAAAACCCATATGAGAAAGCCCTGCGCAGATATTCCGTTGGCAACCGTTATGTTGGTACTGTCAGTATGGTGGATACAAACGGCGTGTTTGTGGCGTTGGACGGCGGCATTGACTGTCTGTGCAGTTACCCAAAACGGGGACGCCCGCCGAGAGGCGCCAGAGTCACCGTCCGGATTCTCGGGATCAACCACGAGACCAACCGGATCTGGGGTGCCATCACCCACATTGCCATGCCGCACTGATGAAAAAGAAAGGAGATTTTATGCTACATTGTAATCTGAGTCAGAAAGAACAGCATCGCAGAAAAGAGATCGTCGAACATACCCGTCAGATGCTTCTGACAGAGCTGCCGATCGACAGTCAGGATGAAACTTCGATCATGGGCCGGTATCGGGATTATTACCTGCAGATCTCTTTTTCCGAGCTGCACCCGCTGATGGTGGTTTGTCTCGCCAAGGCGCTTACCCAACCGGGTACCGCAAAGCAGTGTCGGATCGCAAACGATCTGAATCTGAGAAGCGTGCTCGGAAGCCATGCGATCAACGACGAAGTCGGCTGCTATTCCTACCGTGCCACACACTGGCTGGATACCGAGTTGGATGCCAAGCGATTTTACGAGATCCTCGACCGGTGCGTCGACGAAGCGGACCGCGGCTTTTATAAGCTTGCGTGCTGAGTTGTAAAATCCCAGACTCGTCCGTGTAATGATGGTAAAAACACGAACCGGGAGTATGCATCATGAAAAAGCTTTTGATTCTATCCTGCGCATTGGCATTCTGCCTGACACTTGCCGCCTGTCATACCACAGACTCGGCTGATAGTTCCGTACCTTCTGGGATCCCGGGCTCAGCAATTGCCAATGAGTCCTCTGCTCACCAGACTGAATCGGAGAGTTCCCTGGAGGAGAGCCAGACATCTCAGGATACGACCGTCACATCAGACCCAACCGAAAGTGAGACGACAGCCCCTGCCAAGCCGGCGGATCCCATGTCGACTACCGAACCGGAAAGCGAGAAGGCCCCTGAGTCTACGACTCCCCCTCAGACCGAGCCGGAAACAAAGCCTGCCGAACCGCCTTCGGAATCCGCGAAAGCGTATGCCGGGGCCGAGGACACACGGGCGGTCGCCGATAAGGTGCTGGAGTACATCAACAGCTTCCGCACATCACCTGCAGTCAAATTGCCGGGTCTCACGAGCTACGCTGAGTATCGAAGCCGACAGCTCATCCGCAATTTTGCGCATGATACAAATGATGAGCGTGCAGCGGCGACAGCGCTTCAGTATGGCGAGTATGTGGATCCGAGCGTCTTCGGCGGCAGCGGCGAGCCGTACTACCGTGCCAATGCCAGCGAAGCCATTGCAAAGGCCGGTTATGTCGGTACGGTGGACGAAGTTGCCTACAAGTTGGCAACCTTGGCCAAAAACAGCGCAGAGCATTGGTGCTATATCGGCTCGGCCGAGTATGGCTATATTGCTGTCGGCATAACCTATGAAAGCGGCATGTGGTATTGCGACATCGCAGTTGCTGCCGAAAACACGGACAATCTTTAAGAACCATCAAGGAATTGCAGCCTCACCCAAAACGGTGGGGCTCTTTTCATATCCAAATCAAGAAAGGAAGATACCAAGATGAACAAGAAATTCACCTCACGCATCCTGTCAATGCTTTTGGCAGTGCTGATGCTCATCTCGATGATGCCGACGAGCGTTTTTGCAGCACCGGCATCTGACATTCCGGCAGAGATGCTGGATAATGTTTTCCTCGACGCGCTGGAGTACACCGGCTATAAGGTACAAGCGCAACGAGATGACGGAACAATTTTCAAAAAGTACAGCGGCGGCGCAACCGCCTATCTCTCGAAAATCTCCTACGGGCTGAATAAGTACGGCACGGAAACCGTTGCAAAAAGCGGTACGGCAACCGGGCTCGCACCGGATATCGCCGGATTCGAGAGCAGCGGCCTTTGCTGTGCCTCTTTTGTTTCGTATGTGTACTACAACTATCTGCCGAACATTGCGGGCATTGACACCAGCAGTGCAACCCGCCCGTATAATCTGCGTACCGCAACGGCATATAACGCCGCTGCGAATGCGTGGGTCAATGCCGGAACGGCACGCCGCATCAGCTTCAGTCAGAATGCGAACGGCAATAATTTCATCCCCAGCGAGGATATCCCGATCGGATCCCTCATCATTTTCAAACACATTCCGACCGGGGACATCGCCCATGTTGCCGTATACGCCGGTTATTACAACGGAACCCACTTTGTTTTTCATGTCGGCAACGATAGAGGACCGGAAATCAGTTCCATCGTCGGTATGTCAAAGGGTGACTATCCGGAAGCCGTCGTGCAGGTTGTTACTCCGGAATTCGTAGAGGCAGCCGGCAAAATCGAAGTTTATAAAAAGGATCCGAAGGGCGCAGCACTGCGCGGCGCCTATTTCATTGCCACCAACACCTCAACCGGAACAGAATATGCCATCGGTCCTACCGACAGCCGCGGCTACGCCTGCACCAAAGAGCGGCTGCCGTTTGGCACTTACAGAATTGTGGAAACGGTATTCCCGACGGACTACACCTATTCGGGAACCAAGGAGTGGACCCGCACGGTCAGCGCTTCCAATAACGGCGTGGTGACGATCCAGGCCGTCAATGAGCTGAAAAAAGGCAATATTGAGGTCTACAAAAAATCATCCGGCACCAATGAGGCGCTCAAGGGAGCCATTTTCACAGTCTACGATATGTCCGGCGCAATGGTAACGGACATCGGGCCGACCAATGACCGTGGATATGCCAAATCCGCAGATATTCCTTACGGCTCTTACCGAGTGGTTGAAACGATCTTCCCGTTTAACTATGAGCCGGATGGCCAGACGGAATGGAAGGTCACCATTGATACCGCACATGGCAGCCTGGCAACGGTCAATGCTTATAACCGGCTCAAAAAGGGTCATATTGAAGTTCTGAAATCCGATGCCGAATCCGGAAAAGACCTCAGCGGTGCAGAATTCACTGTCTATGATTTGGACGGTGAGGAAATCGCCGTGATCGGACCTACAGACAAAAACGGCTATGCCAAGTCCGGCGAGATCATCTATGGCGATTATATTGTAAAAGAGACCAAGGTGCCGGTCAATTATCAGCCGGACGGCGATGCGCAGTGGAAGGTAACAATTGACGACAACAGTCCGCTTATCACCCTGGACATTGCCAACCTGCGCCAGTATGGTATGGTCAAAGTCCGCAAAACTGCCGAAGACGGTTTGGTGGAGGGACTGACTTTCCGCTTGACCGGCATCTCCGAATACGGCGAGCCCGTGGATATGACCGTCACTACTAATGCGGCCGGTACGGCTGTGTTTGAGCGAGTCCCAATCGGTACGGACTACACGCTTTCCGAAGAGAACACCCCCGAGCGATATGTGATCCCGGAGATGCAGAACATTTCGGTCGAGTGGAATAAAGTGACCGAGCGCCAGTTTGATAATATCCTCAAGAAATGGCGTGCTGATGTCCTCAAGGTCGATGCCTCTCTCCGCAGCAATAGCGAGCACGGGACCCCAAAGATGCTCTCGCTCGACTCAGACAGCATTGTGGAGAAACTTGGCTATCCTTACGGGGAAACCCAGGGCAATGCCACACTCGCAGGAGCAGTTTACGGCGTTTATCGTTATGATGAGCTCGTGGACACCTATGTGACGGATAAGAACGGATATTTCCTGACCGACTACTATCCCTGCGGCGAGGGGTGGAACATCCGTGAGATCACGCCCTCGGAAGGCTATCTTTTGGATGAGACCGTCTATTGGCTCGGCGTGACACCCGGACAGTATACGCTGGAGAAGAACACAGAAGAGCTGGATGTCTATGAGGACATCATCTTCGGCAGCCTGTATCTCATCAAACACATGGATGACGGCAGCACCGGTCTGGAGACGGTTGAGGCCGGAGCGGAATTTGAGGTGTATTTGAAAACCGCCGGTTCCTATGAGAATGCCCGGGATATGGAACGGGACTACCTGACCACCGACGAGCACGGCTATGCCGGAACGAAGCAGCTTCCTTACGGCGTCTATACAGTCAGACAGACGAAGGGTACGGAGGGCTTTGATCTGGCAGCGCCCTTCGATGTTTTCATTGACAAAGACGGATGCTGCTATCAATATCTGCTCAACAACGCCCCTTTTACCGGATATCTCAAGATTCAGAAGACGGATGCAGAATCGGGTCTGAGTATCCCGTATGCAGGCGCGGCGTTCCAGATCTATAACCCGGACGGTACCAGAGTCACCATGCAGTATACCTATCCGGAACTGACGGTGATCGACACCTTCTATACCAACGAGGAAGGCTATCTGATCACTCCGGAAGTGCTTCCGTTCGGGAAGGGCTACTCCATTGTGGAGGTCAAGGCTCCGTATGGCTATGTATTGAACTCCGACCCGGTCTATTTTGATGTGACCGCAGACTCGGCAACCGAGGACGGCGGCATCACATTGATCGAGGTCACCCGTTCCAACATGCCGCAGAAAGGTATCATCCGTATCACTAAGACCGGCGAAGTATTCTGGACAGTCACGGAGGCGGACGGGATCTATAAACCGGTCTATGCGGTCAAGAGTCTGCCCGGCGCAGTGTTTGAGATCCGTGCCGCAGAAGATATTTATACGCTTGACGGCGTCATGCATTACGCAAAGGGCGAGATCGTGGATACGATCACGACTGAGTCTGACGGCGTGGCATCGAGCAAGGAGCTGTATCTCGGAAAATATGAGATCCGGGAGATCACCGCGCCGCACGGGATGGTTTTGAACGGCACGATTCAGACGGTGGAGCTGACTTACGCCGGTCAGGAGGTCGCCATTACGGAAACCGCCGGTAATCTCTATAACGAGCGTCAAAAGGTCAAAATTTCCTTGAGCAAGGTGCTGGAGCAGAACGAGCTGTTCGGCATCGGTATGAACGGCGAGCTGAAAAACATCATCTTCGGTCTGTATGCCAAGACTGACCTGGTTGCCGATGACGGGACCGTCATTCCGGCAGGTGGGCTCATTGAGATCGTGACCTTTGATGATAACGGCATGGCGACGGTCAGTGCCGACCTACCGCTGGGCAGCTATTACCTGCAGGAACGCAGTACGGACGAGCACTACATCCTGGACGACACCCATTATGAATTCGAGTTTTCCTACGGCTCGCAGGAAACTCATATGGTTGAGATTTCTGTCAACGGCGGTGATCCGATCAAAAACGACCTCAAGTACGGTATGATTTCCGGCCGCAAGGTCGATGAGGATGGACATGTGATCGCCGGTGCGATTTTCGGCCTGTTCCGCAATGATGAAAATGAGTATACGGCTGAAAATGCGTATTTAACGGCGGAAAGCGCACAGGACGGCACCTTCAAATTTGAAAAGGTGCCCTTCGGAACCTGGGTCGTTCGTGAGATCCAGCCGGCCAAGGGCTTTGTCCTCAATGAGAAGGCGTATCCGGTTACAGTGTCTGAAGACGGCGATGTGGTGAGCTTCCAGCTGGAGAACCGTTATATCCGCGGCAATATTGAGGGTACCAAGCACGACGAGGACGGCAATGTGATCGCCGGTGCGGTATTCGGTTTGTTCCGTGAAGGTGAAACGGAGTTTACCGAGGAAACTGCCGTGCGTGTAAGCGAGTCTGACAGCAACGGTAAATTCCGCTTTGAAGATATCCGGTACGGGAAATGGATCATCCGTGAGCTGAAGCCGACGACCGGGTATGTGCTCAATGAAATGCCGATCGAGGTAGAAATCACCGAGGACGGCAAAACCGTTTTCATTACCGTCGAGAACAAATTCATTCGCGGTGACATCAAAGGCTATAAGGTCGACGAAGACGGAAAGTCGGTTGTGGGTGCGCTGTTTGGCCTTTTTACGGAGGATGATACGGAATTCACAGAGGAAAACGCCGTTCTGACGGCGGTGTCGGATGCAGACGGTATCTTCACCTTTAAGAATGTGCGATTCGGGAAATGGATCGTGCGCGAGCTGCAGCCCGCCGAGGGCTTCGTTCTCAACAAGACGGAGTTCCCTGTCGACATTACTACGGATGGTGCCATAATCGAGTTCAAGGCTGAGAACCGCCATATCTATGGCGCAGTCCATACGACCAAGGTCGATAAGGATTATCCCGACCATTTGCTTACCGGCGCTGTGTTTGAGGTGTACCGTGACGTAAACGGAAACAGGCAGTTCGATCCGGATGCGGACGAATTGGTTGGCACCCTTTCGGAGTGTGAACCCGGTTTGTATGAACTCGCTGAGCTGCGCTACGGCGGATACTTCCTCTATGAAAAGCAGGCACCTGTAAACTATGTCAAGGACAACGGATACTACTATTTTGAAATCGTAACTGATGGCGAGATGGTGAAAGTAGAGAATCAGGTCGGCATCGGCTTCATCAACGCTCATATGGTCGGCAGTCTGAAGATCGTGAAGGCCTCCTCGGACGACCGTGTGGAAGGCTTCAGCTTCCGTATCACGGGTGAGAATTACGATGAAGTTTTCACGACCGACGCAAACGGTGAGATCTTCATTGAACACCTGCGCATCGGCAAATATACCGTGACGGAGGTTGAGGACAGCGCCAGCGCCGGATATAAACGCCCGGATCCTTTTGAGATCGAGCTGGCCGCTGATGAAACGCTGACGGTCAATGTCCATAACGATAAGGTCACGACCGATCATCCGGACAGCCCGAAGACCGGTGACAATTCTCATATGGCTCTGTGGTTGGGTCTGATGCTCGCAAGTCTTGGCGTCCTGATTGGTACCATTCTTTATTCCCGCAAGAAGAAGCATCTTGCAGACTGAAAAGGGAGGTAAGGCAATGAAAGCAAAACTGACAAAAGGCATTCTGCTGATCCTGTCGCTGCTTTGCATTCTCTGCGTTCCGGTCACACCGGTCTATGCAGTGCAGCAAGGCACGGACGGCAGCGAACTGCAGGTGGTAAAAGCAGAGCAGCTGGAGATCCAGCTTGGCACAGCATGGTCGGGTGTAGAGTTCCAGCTCAAGACGGACGCCGGGGTTTACCCCGGCGCCGTCAAGGTCGGAACGGATGGCGTGCTCCGCCTTGAGATCGGCGGCAGCTCCCGGTACATTCTGACCTGTATGAATTCCTCAACTTCGATTCCGGAGCCGGAGGATACGGCGGACTCAACAGACCGGACGCAAGCTCCTGCCACAACAGAGCAAAACTCTGAGTCAAATGAAAAAGCCGAATCCGCCATTCCGACACTGCATATCATCCTTTTTGCAGGAGGTATGGTCATTGCAATCGGCACTCTGATCGTCATGCAGGTTCTCAAGAAAAAGCGTGAAAATGAGGCGCCGGATGATGAGGAAGACGAGGAATAACGATTCCATTTCAGTTTGGAGAAAACACAAAACTTATGGGAATATTGATTGCGTGATATGATATAAATATTCCGCAAAGGCTTGACTTTTGCATGCCGTTCTGATATACTATAGGCGTGGCAGGAGCTTGCGTTCAGGCTCTCGATACGTCTATGGTACGGCGTCAGACTTCGCCTCGGGGATGAGGCAAGGAATCGTTACGGATTTGCGCACTGAGCAAGTCCACAACAACGCAGGCAATTGAATATGATAGCCGGAAGGCTGCTTGGATGCTTACAGGTTGAGTGTTGGGGAGATACGTTTTCCAACAGACTTTGTATGCGCTTAGCAACCTTCCGGCTTTTCCTTTAAGAACTCGGAGGTTAATTTATGAATAAAAAGAAAAAACGAAAGGGGTTTAACCGAAGCAGTATGCGATGCCCGTATTGCGGCAGACCGGTTATTTATCGGAGCGCAGACGGAATCTATCGCGATAATTCGAGAGGAACGATGCTATATGTGTGTTCGCACTATCCAGAGTGCGATGCCTATGTTCGGGTTCACACCGGTACCAATATTCCGGTAGGAAGTATGGCCAATCACGAGCTGCGTACATTGCGCCGTACAGCGCACCATTACTTTGACCAGCTTTATGAATCCGGTTATATGAGTAAGCAGGATGCATACCAGTGGCTGGCCGACCTGATTGTGGCGCCGCTTTCCGAAGCGCACATTGGGTATCTTGGCGAGTATTACTGTAAGCAGGTGATCGAAGAAAGCAGAAAGCTCTTAGAACGGCAGAAAGCCAAAACGCGGGGGCGATATTATACACAGAAAGGAGGCGCACTGGCGTCATGACCCTGACAGCAGAACAGCAAAAGAAAGTGGAGCAGAATATTCGGCTGGTCCAGAAAGTGATCAACGATAAAGTTCACGGCCCGTATCAGTTGGGCTTTTACACCTATGACGATATTTTCCAGATTGGCTGCATCGGCCTCTGTAAAGCTGCAGCAACAGATAAAGGCGGGACCTTCTCTACCTATGCCTATCGCTTGATATGGAATGAGATCTGTGACGCATTGATTTACATTACTCGGCGGCAGGCTCATGAATCTTCCTGCGATTTAGTGCCGCTTGCACAGGATAAAAGGGAAATGACTGCAGACACCTTGATGCAGCAGATAGATATGCAAAATGCGCTGGAACGCGCAAAACAGGAAGCATCTCCCTGTGTGGTAAAGGGCATCGCGGCCATGCAGCAAATGGCTACTGGAACATCGAGCAGGGAAATTGGAGACGCCTTGGGTGTCTCTGCTAAACTGGTCTGTGCATGGATATCAAAGGCGCGGGCGTACCTTCGGAATCGGCCGGAAATCCGTGCGTTAGTGGAACAATAGAACGAAGCGCTAAAAAGAACAGGACACCATCAGGGCACCCTCCGTAGGGAGGGGGCCCCTGAGCGGCTCTTGTATCTTAGTTTAATAAGTTTTCGGAAGACGGTGTATCCCTTGCGGTTACGCCGTTTTCCCTTGGCTGCACTCGGTAAGGCGCTGCTGGTGGGCTTCTTCCATCGCCTCTTGGGTGTGTCAACTTGCGGAAGAAGTCTACGCCGCTATTGTGGATGTACATAAGCTACACTTGCTTGCTGTTAATGCACATAGGCGCATACATTACGATCCTGTCCACAAACTCGTGAGTCAGTTCCGGGGTCAAGGTTTTCAGCTCTGTGATTCTCTTGACCTTCTGAATGAAACTCTGCAAGCTCTCGGTCTTATCTGTTTCGATTTCCAAATAGAGGCCTCTGGTGCGGCAGCTTTCAGCTTTTCCCCATCTTCGTAGGACTGGGATGCGGCATAGCGCTGCTCGTCAGTCAACT
>ENA-UOJE01002887-UOJE01002887.1-human-gut-metagenome-genome-assembly--contig:-C23-NODE-2887-length-12342-cov-5.325059_pt1 | contig 12342 bp, 10 predicted proteins | sample MGYA00242341_ERZ723888 | MGnify/ENA metagenome assembly ERZ723888 | reverse complement strand
GCACCAGTTCCAGATAAAGCAATCCGTCCCGTGACACCGTAGGCTCAAGATTCCAACAGAACAGGGATAAGAAAAGAGACAGGAGGGGAATACAGGTCAACAGTAAAAATGTGCGGTATTTTTCAGGGGACAAAAGGGATGGAGACAGGTGGATCAGCAAAGACTTCAAAGACATGTTATTTTATACTCTCTGTTATTAAAATTAAATTATCCAGTCTGAAGCACAAAGACTGTTTCAATCTTCCAAGTGCGGAATCTATGACGTAATCTCACTGCCTGTAAAAAGCAAGGCCGGCATCACCGAAGAATGATAATGTTTCAGACAAATTGTTACATCGTCTTTGGCATACGTGATACCGTTTTTTGCGGAGAGGAAAAAATGCAGGAAATTCTATCAAAAAATAAAATAAAAATTAATTGAAAGATACATTTTATGTTACGAAGAGATGTTTTTTTCCCTCCCGTAACAGTTCTATACAGCCATTCGGCTCCGATCTTGCGAATAACAGGAGGTGCCCAGGGACGGTTTCCCGAATGGAAGTCAAATGCGGCGCCGACACCAAGCATCACAGGAACGTTGATTTCATGCAAATATTTCCGCATCCAGAACTCCTGCTTCGGCCCGCCTAAAGCGACCCAGAGAAGATCCGTATGGCTTTCTTCGATCATTTGTTTTATTTGACGCTCCTCTTCCGCCGTCAATTCACCGAAAGGGGGAGTATAACATCCGGCTACGAGCATTTCCGGATATTTCGATTTCAAGTTTTCCGCGAGTTTTTGAGCAACCCCGTTTGCTCCACCCAGAAAAAAATGCCTCCACTTGCGTTTTTCTCCGTATTCGCATGCCCGCAGGATGAAAGAAGGCCCGGAAACACGATGTATCGGCTGTTTTATGTTCCATCCGAGTTCCTTTGCAACTACGATTCCATCCGGATAAATCAGACTTGCCCCTGCAATTACGTCATGAACATTTTTTTCATGAAGCGAACGGACAAAAAGATTACCCTCAAAAAAACAGACATAATGATGTTCCCGAAAGCTGATCAGCGTTTCCACTTCAACTAACGCCTGCTCCATATTCGATATATTTACAGGGATCCCGTGGACAAGCCCTGCCTGAAACAGTTTATTTTGTTCTGTCATTACTTTTATCCATTGCGTTATTCAGGCATGTGCACATATTTTCCTCAAATTTTTCCAGCGTATATTTTTCCAGGTATTGCAACCTGGCATTTTCGGTGATCTTTTTCCTTAAGGCATGATCAGATTCCATTTGCAGGATTCTGTTTGCAAAACCCGCAGCATCATCCGGATCGCACAGAAAACCGGTGGTCCCGTCTTCTATCAGATCCATGATGCCGCCGACGGGGGTGGAAAGGCAAAGCATCTGAAACTGCATTGCTTCCAGAACGACAAGAGGGAAAGCCTCATTTTTCGTAGGAAACAGGAAATAGTTTCCCGCAGAGAGAATGCGATTCCGCTCGGTTCCGGTTTGCCGTCCATGGTAAATGACGTTTGCGCTTAAGTCCCTCGCTGTAATTTCCTTCTGAAGCAGATTGCGGTCACATTCCAATGTTTCAGACCCGATGATATCGGCGGAAAAACGCATCCCCTGTTTTTTCAGGATACTGCAACAATTCAAAAAGGTTATGATCCCTTTGTCAAAAAATAAATTGGAGAGGAACACAAGATGAGGCGGAACAGATTTTTTTACCGGAATATCGCCGGGATTGATTGAAGAGGGAGAGCCATTGGGACAGATCAGTATCTGATCTTTACCGACATGCGCAGAAATATCATCATACAGATGTTCCGATAAAAGAATTACTTTTGCATTTCTGTAAACAAGTCGAAACAGCGTTTTGAAAACCGGTTTATCCGCATCAGAACTCATGCCCTTATTATGCTGATGGATGACTATTCTTTTACAGAACAGCTTGCAGAGCAGGACAAACAGGGAATCTTTCAGAAACGCAACGCCGTGACAGGTAATCGCAAGATAACAGAGATCAAAGCGGCGGGTCAGAAGAATTCCGAGGAGCTTGAAAAACAGAGAGAGGTAACGAGCCAGACGGGAAAACGCCGGCTCCGGATGATTCAGGTCCCGCGTCAATACGATGTTAAGATAGGTTGCATCAAAAGTCTCATTGATCAATTTACTGTCACGTATTTCCTGTCCGACAATGGCTGCTCCGTAAGTGGGAGGCGGCAGCTGAAGCAAAAAGAGAATTCTTTTTTTCATGAAAGAACTGCTTTTACGATCCGTTCCGCTGTCTGGTCAGGCGAGTAGTCCCGTTCGATCATCCGGGACCGTTCTCCCATTGCTTTCAGATCTGCTTTATGAAATTCCGCAAGAACATGCTGAATATCGCCGTCTTTCAGCGGATCAAACGTCATGCCATTGCCTTGTGTGGCAAATTCCGGATAGCATCCGTTGTAAATGGATGTGGCGACAGGCAGACCGCATGCCATGGCTTCCGGCACAACAAGACTCCAGTTGTCTTCCAATGTCGGAATGATGAATACATCACTGACGGCGTAATACTGATAAATCTGATCGTAGTCGACACCGCCGGCGAAATGAATGCTCTGTTCATTCTGATACTGTTTCCGGAAAATTGGAAGATCCGGGCCATCTCCCACCAGAAGCAGGTTGTCCTCCGGAAAATCTTTTATATGACGTCTCCATTCCGCTAACAGATATTTGCATCCTTTTAGTTTGATCATTCGTCCGCAGAACAAAAAGGTCAGTCCGGAGTGAAGTCCCAGTGTTTTTCTGATTCTGTCCTTTGCTTCCTGATTCAATGCTGCAACAGAGGAAGATAGATTTTTACTGTCTGCGCACATTGCCCCTGTATGAATTTTTTCCACCGGGATTCCCCATGATTGCAGATATTCTTTCGTCAAACTGCCATTTGCAAGATATCCGGAGACGAAATGCGAGACCAGCTTGCGATAGAGCATGCGGTACCAGGGACAGTTCCGTTCTGTATGAGCAGTCCGCTCATAGGCGATCCACAGGGGAAGCCTGTGAATCAGACAGTAAAGCAAAGCCATTGGCGTAAACTGGAAAAAACCTTCTGCGATTACTAAATCCGGCTGAGTGGAAGCAATGGCGGAATATAATCCGCAAGGGATCGGGATTTTTACCCCGCTGTTGGCAAAATCGGATTTGCCGCCCAGAGAAATGATCTTTTCAGAACGGATGGAAACTGCATGATCATTCAAAGCCGCATGGATCTTTTTTTCACAGCGCTCCGGAATCCTGTATTTTGAATACACAAGATAAAAATTATGATTCAATTTCCTGTCTAATTCCTGGTACAAAGGAATACGATAATCCAGAAAAGAGGGATTGACCCATAAGATCCGTTTCATCTTTTCATCCTTTCGTCTGAATATTTCTTCCGGAATGCAACACATTTCAACACCGGTTCATGTTTCTGGCTGAGCCAGCACTGATGAATGATTCTTGAGATCATTCTGCTGTCCGGTCTTTCTTCTTTCGGCAATAAGATATTTATACTGATCATCCAATACGGCAAGCATGATGAAAAGCATGGATGTCTGTATGTAATAAAAGAATAAATTTGCAACAGCATTGTAAACAAAAAGCATAATCGCCAAAAGCAGGAATGCAGAAAAATTTCTGTTTTTCCGCAACGCAAAAATCCGGAGGTATATTTGGAACATGAGCCACACAAAACAAAGCAATGCCGGAAAACCATGCGCAAACATGATCTCGGCATAATCGTTATGCGCTGAGACATACGCATCTGAAACTGATCTGTATGTTTTCAGGAATTGACCGAATCCATGACCGAACAGGAATTCCGCTGCGGAATAATCCGGGATATCATTCCAGAAGAGTTCCAGAATATATAATCTGCCGCTTCCCCGGTCATCCGCAATGTTCCGGAATCGGGAAATTGCGGAATCTATTGCGGAATAATCGAACCCGTCGCAGAAATACCAGACAGCACAGCCTGCTGCTCCTGCGAGGATCAAAGAAATAAAATAACTTTTTTTATGCTGAACAATCATAATTGCCGCAATGGCTGCGAGCAAAACCAGCAATGCCATTCTTTTGCCTGTAAACACTGCGAAGCAAAGTGCGATCAAAAGAATGATAATATGTTTGTCTTCTCTGGTAAAAAACAGGAACAGAGGCAGAGGCATCATGATCGAATAGGCAATATTTGCCAGATCGTTCAAGGAATTAACCCCTAATTTGGGGATCACGAACAGGACACAGTATAAATAAGATGCTATCCCCCCCGCCATACAGGCGTATGCGTAATAACGCAGAAATCTGTAGCGTTCCGGATGTCCATGCAGATAAGAGGAAAAGATAAAAAAGGTTTCTATTCCAAGTAAAGAATAGGAGAAGACACTGAACCAGCTTGTATCCGGCTTTGCGGCATCCACGGCTGTTGCGTCAATGGCATAACTGCTGATTGCAATAAATAAAGCCAGAAATAAAAAAGGAAATTTCAAGGTTGGTTTAAAATAAGATTTTCCCCAGAAAACTGTATATACAAGAAAAATTAAAAATAAATATATGGATAGTTCATATCGGTCCAGGCGGGAAATACCAAACATGAGAAGCTGCCCCAAAGCAAAAAAGCCGACGATAACCGTTTCCAGCGAGAACAGTTTTCCAGTATTATGCGACATCAATTGCACTTCTGTATTCTTTATTTATTTAAAGAATCTGTCAGGAACTTCCTTGAAAGATCAATAAAATCCGCCAGATAAGATGTATCTGTAAAACGCGAGCCTGCTTTTTGAATCATTTCCGATGAGGTGATAAATGGATCGGAAAGATGAAATCGATTCCGCAGTTCCAGAAAACGGTATTTCCCGTAATCTTTTTCTCTGTAATATGAAAAAAACGGAACACTGAACTGCAGTGAGAATAATGCACAATGATAAGAATCCGTAAGGACACATGCGGCATGGCGGATCAGTGAGACCCATTGGAATGGATTCGGGATCACAAATTCATCAATGTATGCCGCGTTTCGATCAAGCTTTGTCTCTGTAGTCAGAACAGTAAGAATCCGGCAGCCCGGATACAATTTTTTCAATCTTGCCGCGGCATTCGCCAGCGTCCCTTCAAGCTCCTGACGGATTATGTAAAACAAAATATATTTTTCATTTCTCCTGACCGGTTCTGCAACCTCATCCCATTTGCGGAAAAGAAGCGTAGGATCAGCAACGACAGGATACCGGATGTTGTATGCGTTTTCAAAAATATCAGCGGTATGCTGATCCCGAACTGAAATCCCCGCAAACCCGGCAAGCAGTTTCCTGTTCCGTTTCAGGTATGGCCGTTGAATCTTTTTCAGAGGAGAGCAGGCCGCGTATGCCAATAGTCTTCCTGAAAACGCCGGACGCCATTCTCCCAGATAGACCGCTTGCTTTTCATGAATATCAGCCCAAACCTGATCACTGCCGATGATGATGGCGTCAAATTGCTTTGCAATGACCCCGATTGTCGTTTCTGTTACCGTCCCGGTCAGATGCAGGCTGTTTTTTCTTGCCTGTGAAAATAACAGAGCCGCCTGTTCCTGTTCTTCCTCTGTCATTGTCAATTTGGCAGGGGGGCGTTTTTTGAGGAAAGCATAAAAAATATCCGTTATATCAGATATGGAAGAAACGGAAAGGATACGGTCGAAATTCTGCTTTAGAAAGGAGCGTCGTTGCGTTATGGAAAAGTCGATTACGGAAACATTATGCCCAATATCTTTCAGAAAGCGGTACATTGCAAAACATTGGAGAAAACCTCCGTAGTTTGTCCCGTTATGAAACGTCAGAATTCCTATTTTCATAATTATAGACTTTTATAGATTTCGACTAATTTTTCGCACCAGCAGTCAAGATCCAGAAGTTTCTGTAGTCTTTCTCTTGTCTGTAAGGTTTTTTCGCTGAGTTCTTCCTCATCCGCCGTCATTACCTGTTTCATCTGTTCTGCTAATCTGATGTCATTATCGCTCGGAAAAAGAAAAACCGAAGGCATATCTGCATTCCAGAGGGTTCCGTAGCTGTCGTTCTGTATGACGGGAAGAAGAAACATTTCCGCTTCCGCAATGGCATAACACATGGTTTCACGCCGGGAGGGAGAAATATAACAATCTGCATTGAGAAACAAATCCCTGACCTGATCGGTTTGCGGTACAATCTTTACCCAGGGAGGCAGATTTCCCGCAAAATAGGAACGCACAGATTTTTCCAAATTATTTCCGCGGGTGATAATAATTTGGAACTCATATTTTTTATTTGAAAGCAGCTTGCCTGCGGCAAGCAACGTGGCTATTCCTTTCCGATGAAAATTTGTGCCAAAGCTTAAAAAGCGAAAAGCGGTCGAACGCTGTTTCGCCTTTCGCTGTGGCAAGTCACCTAAACGAGGCAGAAACAAACCATTTAAAAGCGGAGTGATCCTTTCAGACAACACATTCGTTTTTTCAGGAATGTATTCTTTCGGAACTGTGAAAAGGTGATGTCTGAAGTGGTTGACGAAATGAGCCATTTCAAGGCTGACAGGAACAAAACAGGCATTTTTTCCATAGATATGGTATCGCAAAGCATATAAAACGCGCCGCCTGATATAACGCAGCAAAGGATATGTCTGCCCCTTCACTGAAAAATCCATGTAGTCATGGACATGCCATACCATTTTTATGTTTGAGCCAAACCGTTTAACCGCTTTTGCCACGGAAATATCATATTGTTCAAAATGTGTATGAACGATATCCGGCTGAAACTGCGAAATGATTTTTCCTAATTCCATTACCACTTTTTTTCCATTGGGAAGCGGTATGAAATAAACCGGATAATCATTTTTCAGTTGACGAATCCAATCCTTTTCCTGCTGGTATGGAAAAACCCAGCCGGTTTCAATTTTGAATCTTCGGGCAAGCATGTCCGCATAATATTTCCAGGATGGAATAAAACTTCCTCCGCACTCAGAGGAATACATTATGACGAATAAGAGCTTTTTATTGTAAATATCCATTTTATCTCTGTAATACCTCTTTCAGGATTCTTGTCGCGTTTTTGCCCAGAGTTGCTTTTACGGCATCCTTGACTGTTTTCTTCAAATTGTTTCTCAGGCTTAATGCCATTTGCAGAGCTTTGCTTTCGTCCTGACTGTCCGTAAAGACTTCCAGCAGCATCGGGAATGCGGCTGATTCCGATTGGAAAAATTCATCTTTAACTTTCAAATACTCCTCTTTCGTTGATGCACAGTAGTATTTAAAACCCAAATCTTCCGCGTAATGCCGGACCAGAGTGGATGATTTGTTCCCATAGTGTCCGCCGGCTGCCATGAAGCAGTCTGCATCCAGATCAAAAGCCGAAGCTGGATGATTGAAGTTGCGGAATTCTGTTCCTTTTCCATTATTTACCAACAGAATCCTGATGTTTCTGCCGACATGGCGATTGCCTAATGCATTCATATCATAAAAAAATGCGAGATCTCCCAAAATAAGAAAATGAATCTTGGTCTGCTGTACGAGTGATCCGCCGAGGCAGGATGAGACGCAGCCGTCAATCCCGAATCCGCCCGTATTGGAATAGCCGTGAATTCCTTTTGGGAACGGAAACAGGTTCCAGGAACGGAGGGAATTCAAGATTCCCAGATGAACTGCGCAATTCGTTGGCAGGCTGGAGGCTGTTTGCGAAGCGATCCATATATTGGAAAAAGGAAGATCGGGCAAAGAGGCAAGGAGTCCGGATACCAGATCCCGGCAATCCGCAGCGTATGAGCCGGAGCCTCGCTTTCCTGGAGCTTTTGCCGAATAATATTGGAAGAAAGAATATTCATCCATCTCAAACATATAAGTCATTTTACGGAATGTATCTGCGATTTTCCCATCTGGCGAAACGCGCCAGACCGCTTGTGTCTGATCCGTCTCCCCGACTTTATATGATGGATAGTCTCCGGAAACCTGCCCGATATGGATCAGCAGGTCCGGCAGAAGATCTTTCCAGCCGGAGCTTTGGTAGCAAGCCAGAGAAAAATCCACACGATACTCTCCTTCGTAATTGCTGGTATGATCGCAGAATACGGCTGCATCATACGCTTTGCAAAAAGCATTGACTGCCTTTGTCAGATCTTCAGGCCACGGAATATGCGCACCGACAAAAATTCCGATCCTGCAGTCTGGCAATTCCGGGAAAGTGTCTCCCCGCATAATTCTGCTGATCTTGCGGACCGGGGGCAATTCTTTTACAGAATAAACCTGGCTGTAAACTGTGGCAAGATTGATATGGACCGGACCTGTGCCATGATGAAACAACTCCAATATGGCTGTGTTGGCTTTGACAATCGTATTCCATTCATCTTCCTGTGTGGTGATTGTCGGGAGATGAACACTTAATTTTACAAGATCGTTAGGCTGGGAAAAACGATCTATGACCTGTGGAATCAATGCTCCGATTCGCCCGGAATGCTGCGCAGATGTTATCGCCAGAACCGGAAGATTCCGGTAATAAGCCTCTGTCAGTGCCGGCATATAATTACGGCTGGCTGTGGCTCCCGTACAGGATAAAACCACTGCTTCTCCGGATTCTGCCGCCATTCCGCAGGCGATATAGGCGGCAGAACGTTCATCAGCAGCAGAATAAATCTCAAAAAAAGAATCCTGCTGAATGCTGGCGACAAAAGATAAATTAGTAGTGCCGGGAGATGCAACAACGCGTTTGATTCCATGAGCTTTCAGCAAAGAAATAACAATCTGTATATTGCGCTCATCGGTGTAATGCTGAAGCATATTTCTGTTCCCTTCTCTTGGATTTGTAGTGTCTTCAAGCAAATACGCTTGGTTTGAACAGGCTGGCTGTGCGTCTAAAATGTATACGGAACATCATCCAAAGTGATGGTGCCTGCTCCTCCTGTCATATATATGATATCACCAATGATCATTTTTCCGCAGCTACTGACCAGAATAACTGCCATGTTTGCAATTTCTTCCGCAGTCACATATCGTCCGGCAGGAAGGGTAGGGACATATTCTATGCCATTATATTCATCTTTAATAAGAAGCGGAGTTGCAGTGGGACCCGGAGCAAGTCCATTTACCACGATTCCATAAGGAATCAATGTTTTTGCCAAACCAAGGGTGAAACCGCGAATTCCCCATTTTGTAATGGTATAAGGCGAAATAGCGGGACGTAAGCTTGACGATGACGCTATATTCAGAATATTTCCGGGAATTTTATTTGTTTTCATATAGTTCGCCATAATTTGCGAAAGAAAATATGTGCCTTTCAGATTGGTGTCCAGCGTCATATTATAATCATTTTCAGATACACTTCCAAAAGCACCACCTTGTAATATGCCTGCATTATTTACAAGAATATCTATTTTTTTCCCTTTCAGTAAAGAAAGTGCTTCCCTGAATTTTTTTTCTATTTCCTGAGTTTTTGAGATATCCATTTCAATGCCATAAACTTTTTCTGCATAATTTCCGGCATTGATACTTATTAATTCATTACATATATTTCTGACCCGTTCAATATTCCGTCCGGTAATGACAACTGTAGCTCCACTGCTCAGAAAACTTTTTGCAATGGCAAAACCTATTCCGCTGGTTCCACCGGTGATTAGTGCTGTATGCCCATTTAAAAGATCAGTCTGCAAAACCGGAATATATACGGGAACCTGTTTTTTAAAACGTCTTAACGTTCTTTTGATGAACCTTTTGAAACTTTGTAATATTTGCTTCATTCTTTCTCCTTTTTTTCTTTTCTATTTTTTGTGCACTGGCAGTAAAATATTCATGTAATATTTTCTTTATGATTCAGTATCCGGTGGAAACGGTTACGTATAATTGAAATGATTTTCTCTCTTTCTTCTTTCAGAAGACCGCAATAAAAAATGGCACTGGCAATCAGAATAAAACTTCCCAGAAAAAATATCCCTGACATCAGCAGTGTATCCGGCAGAAAATACCGGATTGTCAACAGCAGAATGAGGGATGGTGCAACCGTATAGAAAACCGGTTTGAGCGTTTTACTGAAAAATGCCTGCATGGACAATCCTGTCATCTGAGCCACAACAATCAGACGTACGAAAAACATGGCAATATTAGCAAAAATTGCTACCGCCAATGTTGTCCAGGCTGCTCCTCCCAGTAACAAGATTCCCCAGGAAACAGGCAGAATCAGGATTTGTATGATTCCGAGCGGCAATTCATATTTTCTCATATTCCCGGCAGCTCTTGCTGCTGTCATCAGAGGCCAGCTGACTGATAGGACAATCGTCTCCATGAGCGCCAGTCTTGTAAATAGCCCGGCATCTGAAGGCGGATTTTTCAGCCAGAGTTTCAGAATGACATCAATTTCCAGAAGACATGGCAGGGTAAAGATCCAGTTCAGGAAAAATGTTATCTTGCAGCCCGTATAAACAAGTTGATACATTTCCTCCTTTTCTCCGGCAGCCCATGTCTTAACGATTGGCGGATAAAGTCCTGTACTGAAGTTCGATGTAAAGGAATTCAGTGAGGATGAAACACTAAGCGCCACTGTACGTGCTGCAACCGTCACCGGGCTGAAGAACTGATTTATCAGAATTGTAATCGCCTGAAACCGGATTACTGTGGATAATGCTCCAAAAAGGCTCCAGCCGGTAAAATCTATGATTTCTTTCAAAAATGACCATTCAAAACGGCACTTCCGAATGGAGCATTCCTTATATCTTACTGTACAGACAGCACAATACAGACCTGCGATGAGTGCCGCAGAGAACGTCATCAGCAAACCATAAAGAAACAACTTGTTGTATGGAAGCACAAAAAGCAGAAAGACTGATCCTATTTTCAGGAATGCCTCTAAAATGGAAATCCCTGCATAGATATTCATTTCCTCATGAGCGATCATGATCGCAATATAAGGGGATGAGATCATTGAAGCAAAGAAACTCAAAATAGAAAATTGATAAAGAATCTTTACTGTTTCGATCTTCTCCGGTGCAATATTCAAACGGTTATGGACAAACCATAGACCTGCGCTTTCAAAAAGAAGCAGTGAGATTACGGCAATGGCACTATATACCGCCAGATTTGTCCCGAACATCTTGTTCAGAAGAACGTTGTCCTGTTTTCCTAATGCAAAAGAAAAAAAACGCTGCGTTGCCGATGCCATTGCACCGGTCAGAAAACTGAGAAGCAATACTATGCCGGAGACTACATTATATATTCCATAATCCTCAACACCAAGAACGTTTAAAAGCAGTCTCACCGAAATTAACTGGAGAAGCATTACAATGATCTGCCGCGAGTACAGCATCAATGTATTTTTCAAAATAAGTTTTCTGTTAAATAACATGAAAAATAATTATACTCTGCACAAAATTGAATAACATTTCTTCCGATCTCATAAGCAAGCTGTTTCAGAATATTTTTATGAAAGCTTCTGATACTCCGCAACGGTCCTGATGATGCCTTCATCCAGCGTGATCTGCGGCCTCCAGCCGAGTGCACGGGCTTTGGAACTGTCCATCAGTTTACGGTACATGCCATCCGGCTTGGAGGCATCCCAGTTGATTTTACCTTTGAATCCTGCAGCGGCGGCGATCTTTTCCGCCAATTCTCTGATCGTGATGTCGGTTCCATAACCGACATTGATGATTTCCGGTTCATTATGGTTCTGCATGAAGTAATATACCGCATTTGCTACATCGTCCACATGCAGAAATTCGCGAAGCGGTTTCCCTGTGCCCCAAAGCACTTCCTCCGGACGGTTTTCGCGCGCAGCTTCCACGAAACGCCGCACGAAAGCCGGAAATACATGTCCGTTTACCAGGTCGTAAGTGTCATTGGTGCCGTACAGATTGCACGGCATCAGACTGACTGTGTTCCAGCCATACTGCAGGCTGAGATACAGGCAAAGTTTATAACCGGAGATCTTGGCGAGAGCATAACCTTCATTCGTAGTTTCCAGGGGCCCTGTCAGCAGATATTCCTCCTTGATGGGCTGAGGAGCCTGACGGGGATAAATGCAGCTGGAACCGAGGAAACAAAATTTTTTCACATTGTGCTGAAAACTTTGCATAATGACATTGTTCTGGATTTCCAGATTTTCCAGAAGGAATTCCGCACAGTGCGTTTTATTGGCCATAATGCCGCCTACTTTCGCACCTGCCAGAACCACATAGTCCGGCTTTTCCGCATCGAAGAAATATTTGACTGCCGTCTGATTCCGCAAGTCTAATTCCGCATGCGTCCGCTTAAGAATCCCGGTGTAACCCTCGCGTTCAAACTTGCGTACACAGGCACTGCCTACCATACCGCGGTGGCCGCAAATAAAAATTTTAGCAGTTTTTTCGAGCATTGATCA
>ENA-UOJE01002883-UOJE01002883.1-human-gut-metagenome-genome-assembly--contig:-C23-NODE-2883-length-12348-cov-5.372895_pt1 | contig 12348 bp, 9 predicted proteins | sample MGYA00242341_ERZ723888 | MGnify/ENA metagenome assembly ERZ723888 | reverse complement strand
ATGAATACATGGCCTTCCAAGTGTTCACACTCATGCTGCACGACACGTGCAGCAAACCCCTCCACCGTTTCTTCATGTTCCTTCAAGTCTTCATCCAGATATTTCACACGTACTTTTACTGAACGGGCTACTTTCTCATGCACTCCCGGCAAGCTCAGGCAACCTTCCTCCATCAAAACCTCTTCTTCGCTTTTTTCAAGGAAAACAGGATTGATCATCGCACGCTTGAAACCTTTGCATTCAGGAAAATCATCTCCCATCACGTCAGCGTCAATTACCAAAAGACGCAATGACAAACCGACCTGTGGAGCGGCCAGCCCCACACCATCGGCATTGTACATCGTTTCGAACATATTGGCTACCAATTGTTTCAAATCCGGATAGTCCATCGGAACCTCTCCAGCCTCTTTTCTCAGCACGGGCTGTCCATATAAATATAATGGTAAAATCATAACTTTTATAACTGATATTTCTTATTTTCCAAATATGACTGCAAGATAATAACCGCACTGATCTCGTCTACCAATCCTTTATCTTGCCTTTTCTTTTTCTTCAATCCTCCGTCCAGCATTGCCTTATGTGCCAAAACGGAAGTAAATCGTTCATCGTAATACTCTACCGGAATATCCGGAATGGTCCGCTTCAGATGTGTTACAAAGGCTTCCACGTATCTCATATTTTCAGAAAGTTCGTTGTTCATCTGCTTTGGAAGCCCGACTACAAACCGTTCAACGGGTTCGCGCGAAACATAATCAGCCAGAAACCTTGTAAGTTCACCGCTCGGCACAGTTGTCAGTCCGTTTGCAATCATCTGCAAGGTATCTGTGACCGCCAGACCGGTACGTTTCCGGCCATAATCAATTGCTATAATCCTTCCCATCGGGCACAAAGATAACATAAATTCAGTTTCCAATTACACATATATACAAAAAGTGTGCAATTTAATACTTAGTATGCATTCTTTTCTCCCTTGAACATATTGATAACCGTTACAACTATAATCTTAAGATCCAAGAAGAAAGACCAATTCTCGATATACCAGACATCTCGCTTCACACGTCCTTCCATTTGTTCCAACGTTTTCGTTTCTCCTCTGTAGCCTGTCACCTGTGCCCAACCTGTCACACCCGGTTTAACCAAGTGGCGAACCATATACTTGTCGATCAGCGCAGAGTATTGCTCGGTATGTTTCAGCATATGGGGACGCGGTCCTACGACTGACATTTCTCCCCTCAGCACATTAATGAACTGGGGAAATTCATCCAAATTAGTCCGACGAATAAAATCTCCGACCTTTGTCTTACGCGGATCATCCTTCACAGCCTGCAGGGAATCAGCCTGCGCGTTAACCTTCATCGTGCGAAACTTATAACACCTGAAATCCTGCCCGTACAGTCCCGTTCTCTTTTGCTTGAACAAGATCGGTCCCGGAGAACTCAGTTTAATCATGATTCCAACCACGATATACAATATCGGGAATATAGTCACCAGAATTACAGTTGAAAAAAGAATATCAAACGTACGTTTCAACGCCCGGTTGTAAGCCGCCTGCAAAGGCTCGCGGCGAACAGTCATCAAAGGGATGGACTCCAAGACCTCCATCACAAGGCTCTTCTTCAAATTTCGATAGAATTCCGGTACGATATAAAAGCGAATCATATGTTTCTCTGCAAAATTCAGCAGACGTACGATCTTTTCATCGTTCGTACCCGGCAATGTACAATAGATTTCATCCACATCATTTGCCAACACAAAGCTTTCCACCTCATTCGTCATTCCCAAATAATTCGGCAGAACAGATTTCAAGGACAGGTTATCATCAAAGAATCCTAAGATATTGAAACCATACGACAGATCATCCTTCATCACCTTATACAGTTCCATACCGTTCTTTCCGGCCCCGACAATCACGATCTTCTTAAAGTTATATCCTTTCCGGCGGTACATCTTCAAAGTCACACGTACAATAACACGCCACAGCGAAAATATAACGATCGTAACAACATAATAAATCAGCAGGAAAGTCGCCAACACATCCCCGACATTTAAGAAAATCAGGCAGGTAGCAAACAGAAAGGTCATAATCGTAACCAAAAGGAACGCCCTCTGCACAATCTTGTCAATAAAGACAATGGACATATGCAATTGCAAAGGAACAAAATAGAGGGAAAAGAAATAACAGAAATTCAACAAAAGCACCACCTCACGCAAACTTCCGGCGATAGCAGATGTATATAAATTATTCAACCCATAATAGACAATAAAGAAAAGAAGATTCAGAACGACCAAATCCCCAACGCCTATCAACCATTGAATAAGGTAACCATGTTTTTTATTTAACTCCATAACAACGCGCTAAAATCATGCAAAAATAAGCATTATTTCCGAGCAAAAAAAAGGCTGCACACGAGTATGTGCAGCCTTTCGGGTTATAATTAAAATTAATGATTTGCAGACATGATAACAACGCGGTTCCAATTGTTTTCATTGTACGGTTGAACGTCAGAGCCCTTCCATTCGATTGTGATCTGGCTAGAAGAGATACCGTATTTATCAATAAGTTCCTTGGCAACGGCTCTTGCACGTTTTTCAGAAAGCTGCATATTGTAAGAACCTGTACCTGTTTTCTTATCAGCATAGCCGATAACCTTGATAGGCACATTGTTATCTTTCATAAACTGTGCAGTATTGAAGATGCTAACCTGCTGGTTCTTGTCGATCTTAGCGCTATTGATACGGAAGTATACCACATTGTCTACATAGTTGTTAACAACGTTAGTTACAACTTCTTCACATTCAGGACAAGAAACCGGACGTTCACTCAATTCGTCGTTTTCAGCACGCAAAGCGTTGACCTGACCATTCAGATCGTTCAACAATGCATAATCCATCGGCTCCAACACTTCGAAATCAGTTTTACCCAGTTTGAAAGTCAAACCAGCGCTCAACTGTCCGATACCGTCAGTCAGGTGGTACATAGAAACACGGTTAAACTGTTCGTTCAACAATGAACCCTGAACTTCTACGTTCAAATCTACACGTTTGCTCAAACGGAACGCGGTCAGGATACCGAAATTTACCGTTGGAGATTCTGTTCTTGCAATACCTCTGTTATCATCGGAGTTTTTGAAACGCTGTGCGTAACCAAGACCTACCCACGGAATCAAACGAAACACTTTCTTTTCGTTGTAAGGAGCCCAGAAATTAGTCACATCCCACAACAAATCAGCATGAGCAGCTGCATATTTATTGTGCTGCATAAATGTAGCACCTGTGTTTTCAAAACCATGCAACACACCACCATTCAACTGGAGACGCAGGGCCAAATACGGATTAAACCATTTACCGACAGAGAACTGAGGAGCGAAATTCAAACGATTCTTAAAATCGGCTTCACTGTTCTGATCACCAAATAAAACACTCGCGCCACCAGCAATAGAGATAAACCAGTTGTCGCCTGCTTTGTTCTTTTTGAAGTTTGTCTTATAACCCGCTTCGTTACTAAATCCAACCTGCGGTTTAAATTCCTGTGCAGACACAGAGAAAACAAAACCTGATAACAAAGCTAAAAGTAATACTTTAGTCTTCATATTCATCAACATTTTAATTAAACAATCAATTACCTATAATCTTGCTCAAACATATTGCAAAATTAACTCTTTTTCTAATTATAACAAATAAAAACAATAAAAGTTCGATTCTACTCAAAATAATTCAATATTTCATAGCCACCTTTTTTTAGATACGATTCTTTCTTCATCAATTTTATATCATTCAACATCATATCCTCTATTAAAGCGGCCAAATCGTACTTTGGTTCCCATCCCAAACGGGTACGCGCCTTCGTCGCATCGCCGATCAATAAATCGACTTCAGTCGGACGGAAATACTGAGGATCAACACCTACAACCTCATCTCCAATCCGTTTCCGGATATTATCGAGATAAACTTCACCGACTCTTTCAATAAACACTTTTTCGTCAATATAGTTTAAGACAGCCACCTCATTAACATTCTCTCCTTTGAAAATAATTTCCACGCCTATCTCGGCGAACGCCATCCTCAAGAAATCACGGATAGTTGTCGTAATCCCCGTCGCAATGACATAATCGGACGGTTCGTCCTGCTGGAGGATTGCATACATTGCGCGGACATAGTCTTTTGCATGTCCCCAATCACGTTTGGAAGAAAGATTCCCCATATAAACTTTTTTCTGCATGCCCAAAGCAATACGGGAAACGGCCCGCGTCACCTTACGAGTCACGAAGGTTTCTCCCCTCAGAGGAGATTCATGGTTGAACAAAATACCGTTCGACGCATGCATTTTATAAGCTTCACGATAGTTCACCGTTATCCAATAACCGTAAAGTTTGGCTACGGCATACGGACTTCTCGGATAAAAAGGAGTCGTTTCTTTCTGCGGAACTTCCTGCACCAGACCATAAAGTTCGGATGTAGAAGCTTGGTAAATGCGCGTCTTGGGGATCAAATTCAGCAGACGAACTGCTTCTAAGATACGCAAAACTCCCAGACCATCGGCATTAGCCGTATATTCGGGTGTATCAAAACTCACTTTCACATGACTCATGGCCGCCAGATTATAAATTTCATCCGGCTGTGTCTCACCAATGATACGAGTCAGATTCAAACTGTCGGTCAAATCACCATAATGCAAGATCAGATTGCGGTTTTCCACATGCGGGTCCTGATAAAGATGATCGATACGATCCGTGTTGAACATGGACGATCTGCGCTTGATACCGTGCACCACATATCCTTTCTTGATCAGATATTCGGCCAGATAAGCCCCATCTTGGCCTGTTATTCCTGTTATTAAAGCAACTTTACTCATCGTTGTTAAACGGAAGACGCAACAACCTCCCTATTTTTAATTTTTTAATTTTAAATTCTTAATTCTCCAAGTACCAACTATAAAGGCGTTCAATCCCTTCGTCCACTTCGATCGTATGATGCCAGCCCAAGGCATGTAACTTCTCGACATCCGTCAGTTTACGCATCGTTCCGTCCGGTTTAGAAGAATTAAAGACGATCTCTCCTGTAAAACCGACCTTTTCACGGATTAGGGAAGCCACTTCACGAATAGAAAGTTCTTTTCCAGTACCTATATTAATATGCGTATTCCGGATATCGCCAGTAGCAGGACGGAGATCGGCAAAATCGACCTTCTCCATCACATAGACGGAAGCATCTGCCATCTCCTCGCTCCAAAGAAACTCACGAAGCGGTTTGCCTGTTCCCCACAACTCCACTTTACCAGGATAAATACCGTACTTGGCAAGAATATCCAATATTTCGGATTCAGAAGTACCACCGGATATATTTTCAACCGAACGCGCATTCAGATCTTTCCGGACAGCCTCCCAATCTCCTTCGGAAAGACATTTACCCAAATGCACTTTGCGAATCATGGCAGGCAGCACATGTGAAGTCTCCAGGTTAAAATTATCATTCGGGCCATACAGGTTGGTCGGCATTACTGCGATATAGTTAGTTCCGTATTGCAAGTTATAACTCTCACACATCTTGATCCCGGCTATCTTAGCTATCGCATAAGGTTCATTCGTATATTCGAGAGGCGAAGTGAGCAAGCAATCCTCCGGCATCGGTTGCGGAGCATTTCCCGGATAAATACAAGTACTTCCCAAAAACAGAAGTTTCTTTACATTATTCAGATAAGAAGCATGAATCACATTGTTCTGAATCATAAGATTCTCGTAAATAAAGTCAGCCCGGTAGCGACTGTTTGCCACAATCCCTCCGACATGGGCTGCTGCCAGGAACACATATTCCGGCTTCTCTGCGGCAAAGAAATCATGAACGGCCTGCTGATCGGTCAAATCCAATTCCGCATGCGTACGCAGGACGAAGTTCGTGTAACCTTTTGCCTTCAGATTCTTCAGAATAGCAGAACCGACCAGTCCCCGATGGCCTGCTACAAATATTTTACTATCCTTATTCATTTTCTCTTTTTATCAAATTCAGCAGATATTGTCCATACTGGTTCTTCAACATCGGAGTGGCAACTTGCCTCAACCGTTCTGCATCGATCCAACCATTCCGATAAGCAACTTCTTCCAAGCAAGCTATTTTCAACCCTTGTCGTTTCTCTATCACCTCAACGAAGGTGGAGGCTTCGGAAAGAGAATCGTGCGTACCGGTGTCAAGCCATGCAAAACCGCGCCCTAAGAGCTGAACTTTCAAATTCCCATCCTTCAGGAATTCCTGGTTGACAGTCGTAATCTCCAATTCTCCGCGGGCGGAAGGTTTAATCCGCTTGGCAACTTCCACCACTTTGTTCGGATAGAAATAAAGGCCGACAACTGCATAATTCGATTTCGGGCATGCTGGTTTTTCTTCAATGCTCAACACATTTCCTGCCTCATCGAATTCGGCCACGCCATAGCGTTCCGGATCATTGACGTAATAACCGAAGACGGTTGCTTTTTGTTCGTTTTCCACATTAGCTACGGCCCTTTTTAACATTGCGGTGAAACTCTGTCCGTAAAAGATATTGTCGCCCAAGACCAGACAAACGTAATCATTTCCAATAAACTCCTCCCCAATTAAAAAAGCTTGTGCCAATCCGTCCGGTGAAGGTTGTTCGGCATACTCGAAACGGACACCATAATCGGAACCATCCCCTAACAGACGACGAAAACCGGGAAGATCCTGCGGTGTGGAAATCACCAATATTTCACGTATTCCTGCCAGCATCAACACAGACACCGGATAATAGATCATCGGTTTATCATAAATAGGCAATAACTGTTTTGAAACTCCTTTGGTTATCGGATACAAACGCGTACCGGACCCTCCTGCTAAAACAATACCTTTCATAATCTTCTATGATTTACGATTTATGATTCCGGAATCATGCATCAATGATAAATCATACATCCAAAATCATAAATCCTTAATAAATATAACGGATGGCAAATGTATTAAAAATAATCCACTTTACCGGCTCGGTGAAACTTTTCTTTCCAAAGGTTTGTTACAAAGTAGATTTCAAAATAATTAAAAAATGAATTTATTATGAAGACTTTTATTGACACAATCAACTTCGGAGTAAAAAACTGGTGGGTTTCCCTGCTTCTGGGCCTGCTTTATATCCTTATTGCAATCTGCCTGATGTTCACACCGCTGGCAAGTTATGTCGCACTGAGTGTTTTGTTTAGTGTATCTATGTTTGTCAGCGGCACACTGGAAATTCTTTTTGCCGTCACCAATAAAAAGAATATTTCCAGTTGGGGCTGGTATCTGGCAAGCGGTATCATCGACCTGATCTTAGGTATCTACCTGATGGCCAATATCGGCCTGAGCATGGCAGTGCTGCCTTTCATCGTCGCTTTCTGGCTGATGTTCCGCGGTTTCGCTTCAACCGGCTACGCTATGGACCTGAAACGCTACGGGACACGCAACTGGGGCTGGTATATGGCTTTCGGCGTACTGGCAATCCTTTGCAGTATCGGCATTATCTGGCAACCAGGTCTTGGAGCGTTATCCCTTGTCTATATGATCGCGTACACTTTGCTGATCATCGGCATCTTCCGGGTTATGCTTTCCTTCGAACTGAAGAGCTTGCACAAACGGAACAAAGAATACAACGAATAAATCGTATGCTTTTCTCAGCAGTTTCCAATCCATGAGAATACTTCCTCACCGGGGAGAGAATATATTCTCATCCGTATGAGAAAAGATTCTCATTACGACGAGAAAAGATTCTCATCCTTATGAGAAAAAGCCCCTCATAAGACGAAAATCTTTTCTCGTTGTAGCTTTATGATTATTCGCTGACCATCATCCGCTTAATGAATACGACCTTACATTCAGCACAGTCCTTCCGGCAGTTCACTTTGGATACGACAACGGCGGCCGGTCGACCATACGCAAGGTAACCTGCTGCTCAGAGGAGGCCCCGACAAAACCTAAGCCACCCGATACGTTTTGAGGAACGATGACCGGTTCCATAAAGGTTTCGTTATAATCTTCCGAATTCAGACAGTTCATCGCACGCAAATAACGATAATATGGTTGTGATATGCTCAATAAGCGAACCGTAACATCCAAGTAAAAATGATCTTTTCTATTTGATTCGCTAATATACGGGACAGAGGTGTAGATCTTAAGGGTATACGAACCATTTTCAAAACGGCCATCCGTGAAAACATTGCTAAGATTACGAATAGTCCAATCCAAAATGCCGAATTTGTCGTCATCGGCAGTCGTAAGATGCCCATCGGTCAACACAATATCCTCCTGGTTGATAATTTCGGGATAAGAGGAAAAGGGACCGTATTTGATACCTGTTTCTGAAGAAATCCTGTATGTATTTTCTTCGATAATAAGACGGTAATAATTTTTCTCGTTCGGACGGTCATGTATCGTTATCTTGTATCGCATACAATCCATCATACTGGAACCACCCCTCAATTGCGTACGGAGCGTATCTACACGGATAGTTTCCTCGATCGGAAAAGGGATTTCCACCTCGCAACCAGCCTGGTATTGCCCGTCTTCGGCTGTCGCTTCAAAGCGGATACGGTCACCAGGACGAAAAGATGTTTTCAACGTGCAATTAGAATCATCGAAAGAACCATAGACCTTCTCCACCTCTGCCGTCTCGGTCTTTTGGCCGTTGACATATACTACAATGGAACCATTGGAAACACAATCCGCTTGCTGTTTATCGGTATCGATCATACGCAGAGACACTCCGTTTTCTTCCTTTCCGGCTTCAAGAAAAGCATTCATCAGAAGCTGTGGGACCTGCGGCTTGTTCATATATGGAAGCTCATTCTCACAACCCGGGAACAGCATGGAAACCAGTATGAATAATATAAATAAATTCTTTTTCATAATTCTACTCCTCTTTATTAAAACCGGTATGTATAGGTAATCGATGGAACACAAGGCAGAAGCGTTTGCTTTATCAGCTTCGTTTTCCGCTTCCAGGTCGTCTCATGGCTACCATCCGGCTTAATATGCTCTACTCCGATATATTCTTCTTCTTTATAGATAAGATTCGGAGTCATGGCATTATAGGCGTTATAGACCGAAATATTCCAAGTCTGCATGCCGTGGCGCAATTTTTTATGGAAATTGATGCTCAGATTCAACCGGTGGCTGACAGGAAGGCGGTAATTGTTTCGATGGGAAATGTAATCAATCAAGTTACCAGATGCCGTCCCTGTACGCTGTTCAGCAACCGTAGCCGTTCCGCCCGTATTAAAAATCCAAGTGATCCCTATATCCGTTTTCTTGCTGAAAGTATGGTTTACACAGAGGTTGATGTTGTGGCGGCGATCGTATTTATAAGGAAAACGTTCGCCGTTGTTGACCGTCCCGTCCTTGAACTGGCGATCACTCTTGGCGATCGTATACCCCAACCATCCTGTCGTTTTACCGATCGTCTTCTGGGCTAAAATCTCCAAGCCGAAAGAGCGGCCACGTCCCATCTCCACCTTCTCCTGCCATCCGCCGGATGATCCGAAAAAGGTAGCGCCATCCTGGTATTCCAATACATTATGCATATCTTTATAATAGCTTTCTAGAGAGAACTCCCATCCTTCCACACCGGTATAATAGCCACCGACAGCATACTGGTAGGAGCGCATCGGACGGATGTTTTTAGTAACCGGAACCCATAAATCGGTCGGCAACGAAATCGGCGAGGATGACAGCAGGTGTACATACTGTTCCATTTGTGTAAAAGAAGCCTTTGCCGCAAAACCGTCATGAAAGCGATAACGCGCAGAAAGACGAGGCTGTGCCGACAGATAGCCTTTCCCTTGTGTGGAAAACAAGGAGAGATGAATGCCGACATTCAAGCTCAGACGGTCGCCAATATCGGCATTGTCTTCGGTATAAAACGAAAACTCGTGCCCGTGCAAATAGCTGTTCGAGGAATCGTTGTAGACGGTATCCTGTGCCGTCTGCCCGTCTGCAGCTTCTTTCACACGCGAGGTCGTCACCTCCGGTCGGAAGGTATGATACAGATAAGAAACACCGAACTTGACATGATGGTCAGGGACGGGCATATAATCGAAGTCCGTATGAAAACTCCAATCGTGTATACCGGAACGGTAATCGGAATTATAGACATACGATTCGTTTTTATCCGTTATCAGATTGCCGTTTTTATCCGTCTCGATGATGTCTTTCCGATAAGCGTCCGCCATGCTCATCTGATAGTGGTTGTATGCCACGGTCGTATTGCTGAATAATTTACTGTTGAAGACATAATTCCACCGTCCGGCGGCAATTGTGTTCCCCCAGTTGAAATCGATCTGACTGTTGTAGAAGTACATACTCGCCCCATAGTTATTCGAATAGCCGTCATATTCCTTATCCTGTTTGTAGTCGTAATGGTCTTTTCCTTTGTAGAAACTGAGAAACAGACGACTGCGATCGGAAAATTTATGGTTCACCTTGGCATTGATATCATAGAAATAGTAATTGTATTTTTTGTCCTCCGGAAGGAATGGCCTTGCTACCAGGTCAAGATAGGTGCGACGGCCGGTCAGACAAAAGGATGTTTTATCTTTCAAGATCGGACCTTCGAAGTGTAGCTTACTGGTCAACAGGCCAATGCTGACCGTACCGTGATAATTCTGCATATTGCCGTCGTTTGTCCGGATATCCACGATAGAAGACAGACGGCCGCCATAACGGGCTGGAAATGAACCTTTGAAAAGCGTAACCTTTTTCATGGCTTCCGGAGTGAAGATGGAAAACACGCCCAACATATGGTCGGCATTATAGATGGGGATACCATCCAGAAGGATCAAGTTCTGATCCGGTCCACCACCCCGTACATACAACCCGCTGAAACCTTCCGTTCCAGCCTGTACACCTGGCATCAACTGGATCGTTTTGAGGATATCGGCCTCTCCTAAGATGGCCGGAGTATTCTTGATCTGCGTCATCGGGATGTCTAACGTACCCATACCCGTTGCCCGAATGCCTGTCTCTTTTTTGTCGGAAAGAACGATGATTTCCGACAACTGGTTATTGGTCTGCAAACGGATGTTCATTACAGTATCCCGACTTAACAGAAAACGGCAATGCTTGGTCTCATATCCTAAATACGAAAAGAAAAGTCCGGTCTCTCCTTCCGGCAAGGTCAAGCTGTAAAACCCGAAAGGATTTGTTGAAGTCCCGGTATGACAGCTGAATTCCAAAACATTAGCGCCAATCAGCGTTTCTGACGATATGGAATCGGTAATATATCCGCAGACCGTATATTTACGGGAAACAGGACGCTCTCCTAACAAGATGTGTGTGCCAGAGATTTTAAACGTTATCGCTTCCTGACCAAATGCATATTGCAGGATTTCCTCGATGGTCTTCTGACGGACATCAAGGGTAACAGGCTGCCGGAGCTGTACCTTTTCACCATAGATAAACGAGAAGCCGGTGGAGTCCTCTAACTGGCGGACAAAAGTGTCCAGTGTGGCCTTCCGGACCTGGAAGTCCAGACGCGCCGCCCGGTCTTGTGCAGCGAGCGGCGCAATTCTGAAAACTATCCATAATAGAAGAATAAGCCGGGCGAACCGGCGGAGACAATATAGGTAATAATTCATGACTTAGTTAAGTTTAGAATGAATCAAGATCGTATCATTTGTCTTTGAATAACTGAAATTACCGGCTGGCTGGAGCAGATCGAGCATCTGATCCAAACTCTCGCCTTCGGTAAAATGCGCCCTGATACGAAAACCCTTTATATCTTCATCCGTAATTTTGATTTTCACATGAAAAGCATTCGACAACTCTCGTGCAATCTCCTGCAACGGCAGATAATCAAAATGAAAATGGCCGTCGCGCCAACCGGTAGCCGTATTATTTTCTTTTGTTTTTTCTTCCTGTAGTGTTTTATCTGCTCGATTATAAATCGCGCATTCTCCGGGAGAAAGCGTAATCCGGCTGTTTCCAGCCGGCGCATTGACAGCGACAGAACCTTCCAACAAAGTTGTCTTCACCTCTGCATCTCCGGGATAGGCTTCAACATTAAAATGTGTTCCGAGCACTTCGACCTCGACTGGGTCCGCTTTCACAACAAAGGGATGCCGGGCATCTTTCTCCACTTCGAAATAAGCTTCTCCCTGTAATTGTACTTCCCTCCTATCCTCTTTGAAACGATCCGGGTAAGTCAAAGAGGAATAGCGGTTCAGCGTCACCTTCGTCTGGTCCGGCAAAGTAATTACCGATATGGCTGCACCGGCTGAAACAGTTTGCATCGCTACCGGCTTCCAATAATCATAGATGAACCAACTTGCAAAGCAAAGCAGGAGGGATGCGGCAACGGCTCCCGCCCGACGGAACAGT
>ENA-UOJE01002879-UOJE01002879.1-human-gut-metagenome-genome-assembly--contig:-C23-NODE-2879-length-12352-cov-5.887290_pt1 | contig 12352 bp, 23 predicted proteins | sample MGYA00242341_ERZ723888 | MGnify/ENA metagenome assembly ERZ723888 | reverse complement strand
ACGCCCTGTTTGATTACCGGGTGCGGGAGGAAGGAGAGAGGAAATGAAACCAACAAAAAACAACCTGGCGCAGCTGTTTAACGCAGGCCAGCAGTGAGGGGGTGAGGGGATGAATTTGTATCCAAACATCAATGCGGAGCGGGTTCGACTTGGGCTGACGCTATCTCAATTTGCAGAAGTCCTCGGCGTAACTAGGAAAACGGTCTATAACTGGACTACAAAAGGCGATATTCCGCAGAGTAAATTAGAGCAGATGTCTGAAATGTTCCACTGCTCGATCAACTACTTATTAGACTATAAACCAAATAGAAAGGAGCCCAGATATGAAACAACTAATCCCAATGGATGATTACGGAATCTTTTGCGATTCCAAAGACACGGCGAGGGCCAACAGTTTGATGGTGGCAAAGATGTTTGGAAAGCGGCATGATAATGTGCTTCAAGATGTCAGGAATCTTGACTGTTCGGAAGAATTTTCGCTCCTGAATTTTCAGGAGTCAAAATATACTGACGATCGAGGTAAAAAACAGCCCTGCGTCAACATGACCCGCGATGGCTTCACGTTCCTGGTGATGGGATACCGTGGGAAGAAGGCCGCGCAGTTTAAAGAAGCCTACATACTCCGGTTTAACCAGATGGAAAAATACATCCAGACGATGGTAGAAACCCGGACGCAGTTCCCGCTTTTGACCGATAACATCAAACTTCTTCACGAAAATCCACGGCCATACCATTTTTCCAACGAATGCGATATGCTCAACCGGATTGTGCTGGGCAAGACCGCAAAGCAGTTCCGTCAGGAGCACGGTATCCCGAAGGGCGAGAGCATCCGCCCGTTTTTGACGGCAGAGCAAATCCGGCTGTTGGACATTCTGCAAAAAGTTGATGTCGGCCTGCTGGTGTCCGTCCCGGACTATGAGCAGCGCAAGCGCCATCTGGAATGGTATGTCATGAAGATCAAAGCCGATAAGGCAGTCCCCCGGCTGTTCGCTACAAGCGGCGTTTTGGTGGACAGGCCGTAATGTCCCGCCTGACCGGCGGGAGGAAGGAGAGAGGAAATGAACCTCACAACCGTGCCCACCTGCGAACTGGTGGAAGAACTGGAAAAGCGGGCGGGCGTAGAAACGACAATCGCCGAACCTTACCAAGACGTGCAGGTCAAGGTAAACGGCCCGGCCATTGTGCTGGTGGTTATTGACTAACATTTTCCGTAGGGGTAAACGCCTTTGATGTGTGCATGAAAGTACTGTCCGTGCGAGGGCGCACTCAACAAAGCGCGATATACCGATTCCGGAACACCACGATACCAGTAAGTACCTCCTTTGCGGAAAGCGATATACAGGACACCGTTTTCATATCCTACGCTCTGCAAATCGGAGGACGCAACAGGAATCATTTTCACAAAATCACCCCCTTCCCCTTTCAGTATACCACCGACATGGTAAGGGGGGCAAGGGCGGAAAGGAAGGAGGACGAGAATGGGCAGAAAAAGACCTGGCAGTGCCGGACCACCCTGGTGGCTGTCGCTGTGCTTTTCGATTCCGGCCATCGTCGTTTCGGTTATTTCGTTACTAACGCGATGATGGAAAGGACAAAGCCCAAAACTGCAATTACGGTCGTTATACATGCACGGAGGAATCACACTAGCGGTTGCAATGTTTGGTATTTTCAATTGAATCACCTCCCTTCGCTTCCAGTATATCACAGACGCAAGGGCGGGACAAGGAAACAACACAGGAAGGAGGACCAAATGACAGTGGTCTGTATTCTCTTAGGCAGTCTTTCCGCCGTGTGTGCGGTTGGATGGTTCCTCAGTCGGCTGACGGTGAACGTCCTGCTGTGCTTTATGGAGGAAAAAAGATACACGCCTCCAACTGGTGCAGAGTTGAAAGCGTGCAGCAGAAAAGCGGTTGAGCGGATGTTTCGAAAGAAGGGCGAGAGCAAATGACATCCCAAGAATACGACGATCGCCTGGACAGGCTGGAGAGGAAAGTCTCCATGCTTCTGGGGGTTGTCGCCGGGTACCTTGCGGGCCACTTCATCGGCCTGCTGCTGTTTATGCAGTGAACATGATATGGAGGTGAGAAAATGCCCATCACAAAAACCGATTTGGCGCAGCTGCTGTTCGAATTCGTGGAGCGGGTCGTAAAAAAGGGAGCGACCCCGGAAGAAGTGAAGGTTCTTCCGGAAATGGCCCGGCTGCTGGGTGAACTGCTGCCGGAAAATGCAAAGCCGGAGTTTCCGGCAACGGACAGATTGAAGCAGCTGGTTGCGGAATCCATAGCCGCCAACAAGTTGGCGCGGGTCACAGTGAGACGCCGTAGGGCGGACAAGCAATAGAAAGGAGCAAACCCATGAACGACATCCAGATTTTCCAGTACCAGGACCAGCCGGTCCGGACCGTCCAGAGGGACGGAGAGCCGTGGTTCGTGCTAAAGGACGTGTGCGCAGTGCTCGGCCTTGGCACGCCTGCAAGAGTTGCGGAGCGGCTAGAAGAAGACGAAGTGAGTTCAACTCATCTCACCGATTCTCTTGGTCGTCAGCAGGACATGACCATCATCAACGAATCCGGCCTGTACAACGTGATCCTCCGGTCGGACAAGCCGGAGGCCAGGCCCTTCCGGAAGTGGGTCACATCGGAAGTGCTGCCCAGCATCCGGAAGACCGGCGGGTACATATCCGGCCAGGACAGCCTCTCGCCGGAGGAACTCATGGCCAAGGCCCTGATGGTGGCCCAGAAGACCCTGGCCGAGCGGGACGCGCGGATTTCCGCCCTTACCGTGGAAAACCAGATTCTCCAGCCCAAGGCGGACTACTTCGACCAGCTGGTGGGCCGGAACCTGCTGACGGGCTTCCGGGAGACCGCAAAGCTGCTGGAGGTCTCGCCCAAGCGGTTCGTGGACTTCCTGCTGGAAAAGAAGTACATCTACCGCGACCAGAAAGGCAAGCTCATGCCCTACGCCGAAAAGAACAACGGCCTTTTCGAACTGAAGGAGCGCTTCAATGACAAGACCCAGTGGACCGGCACCCAGACCCTCATCACGCCCAAGGGCCGGGAGACCTTCCGGCTGCTCATGGTGATGTGATGGACGCGAAGACACGCGCCCAGCTGGACGCATTACAGAAAAAGCCGGGGCCGTGGCTCCTGGCGACAGACATTGCGCCGATTCTGCGGTGGGACCCCCAGTGGCTCCGCATCAAGGGCCGGGAGCGTGATCTGCCGTTCCCCTCGGAGCCCCACGGCAACCGGGTGCAATTCCCCAAGGCGGCCTTTATCGCCTGGGTGGAGCAGCAAATTGAAGGAGGCATGTAACCATGTACGCAGTTCTCATCATCGGCATCATCCTGCTGTTTTTCGGCATCATGGACATGATCGGGAAGCTCATCTACGGGGAGGACTGGGACAATGACGACTGACCGGGAAAACTCGTGCAGGAGCTGTGAAAAGGGCTGCACCGCAGACCACTGCCCCAAATACCGGCAATGGCTCCGGCGGGCGGAGAAGTGGCTCCACGGCATGACCTACGACGGCCCGCCCGGCAGCATGCTCCATGAGGTCAAAAAAGGAAAAGGCCCTGTTTGAGCGGCAACTCAAACAAGGCGCAAGGCAATGGATTCAAATATATTGTAGCACAAACAGGAGGAAAAAGCAATGGATTTTCGCGCACTTCACTCGGCAATTGAGGACCTGATCGACAACGAAAACGTCGAGGTCATCCGCTCGGAGTACAACCGCAACAGCAGTTTCGTCAGCTGCATCACCGCCAGGGACTGCTTCACCCGGAAGGAAATGGAAATCAGTGTCCGGGTGTACGGAGAGGAGGAAGCCAAATGAGCCTTTATCAGCTGGCAAAAGAGTACCAGGCCCTCTACGACCAGATCGACGATATCCCGGAGGAGGCCTTTGCAGACACCCTGGAGGGCATCCAGGGAGAATTCAACGAGAAGGCCGACAGCCTGGCCTGCTTCATCAAGAGCCTGAAAGCCGAGGCCGACGACATCAAGGCAGAGGCCGCCGCCTTAAAGGAGCGGGAAGCCGCCAAGCGGGTCGACCGGCTCCGGGCCTACCTGCTGGAGCAGATGGAGGCCATCGGCGTCCGGAAGATCGAGAGCCCCCGGAACGTGATCTCCGTGGCAAAGTCCCCCGCCAGGCTGGTGGTGGACGGGGATTTCACCCGGTGGGCAGAGAAAAGCGGCCGGGACGATCTGCTGACATACAAGGCCCCGGAGCCCAACAAGACGGCAATCAAGGACGCAATTAAGGCAGGCGCTGAAATCCCCTTCGCCCACATGGAGGACGACGGGAAAAGCCTGCGGATTCGATAAGGAGGAGCCATATGGACCATTTTCCCATGAAAACGAAATACAAGCGCAGCAAGCCCGGACGGGTGATCCGCATCAATCAGGAGGCCTGCGACGCTTTGGATATGCTGGGCGACAAGTACGTCATCGAAAGCATCAGTCAGACCGTCAGCAACATGATCCTGTTCTGCGCGGAACGGGTGCAGCCGGAAACGGAAGAGGAGCAGGACAATGGGTGAGCCGATTCTTGTCTACGGCAAGTCCGGCAGCGGAAAGAGCCGGTCCTTAAAAAACTTCGGGGAAAGTGAAATCTTCCTCGTCAACGTCATGGGCAAGCGGCTGCCCTTCCAGAAGCAGTTTTCCTACGTGCTCAAAAGCCGCAGCTACGCCACCATCCAGCAGAAACTGGAGAAAATGCCCTGTAAGGCGGCGGTGATCGACGATGCCGGGTACCTGCAGACCAGCACCTTTATGGCCGGGCACTCGGCGCCCAAGGCGGGCTCCAAAACTTACGACCTTTTCAACCAGATCGGCGACGACTTCTGGCGGCTGATCCTCTTTGTCAAGGAACGGCTGCCGGACGACGTCCTGGTGTACTTCCTGATGCATGAGATTTCCAATGACGCAGGCGAGGTCAAGGTCCGCACCATCGGGAAGCTGCTGGACGAAAAGGTCTGCGTGGAGGGGCTGTTCACCGTCTGCCTCCACTGCCTGACCGACGGCGAACGGCACTGGTTTTCCACCCAGGGCGGAGCCAGCGACATTGCCAAAAGCCCCGAGGATATGTTCCCCCGGGAAATCGACAACGACTTGAAATTTGTGGATCAGACGATCCGGACTTTTTGGAATTTAGGAGGACAGAATCATGATTAACAAACCGAAAAACTGGGAAAACGTGCAGGCTGCCGCAGAGCGGAGAAAGCTCCCCGCCGGCGGGTACCTGGTGAAGATCATAGGGGCCAAGGTGGCCACCTACCAGACCCAGATGGGCGGCACGGTGGACAAGCTGGAGATCGCTCTGGACATCGTGGACGGCGAGTACAAGGGCTTCTACAACGACGACTACAAGGCCCAGAACCAGGAAGACAAGAAGTGGAAAGGCGTCCTCCGCCAGTACCTCCCCAAGGACGACGGCACCGAGAAGGACGAGTGGACCAAATCCGCGCTGAAGGCCCTGACCGACGCCATCGAGGAAAGCAACCCCGGCTATCACTGGGACTGGGACGAAACGAAGCTCAAGGGCAAGCTGGCGGGCTGCCTGTTCCAGAACCAGCAGTGGTCCGTGAACGGCCGCACCGGCTGGAAGGCCCAGCCCTTCCGCATGATCAGCGCGGACAAAATCCGCTCCGGAAAGTTTGAAGTCCCGGCGGACAAGCCCTTGAAGGGACAGGAAACTGCCGCCGTGGCCAGCTTCCCGCCTGCGGAGGAGGACGAGGGGGACCTCCCTTTCTGAGGAGGGAGACCGATGCACCCCATCGACATCAAAAACACCCTGGACAGCATGGTGATCCAGGTAGACACCAGAGAACAGGATACCCCGAAATTGCGCAAGCGGCTGGAAGCCATGGGCCATCCATACGAACGGGTGGCCCTTTCCTCCGGGGACTACTCGGCGGCTTTCCTGCTGCCGGATCAGGAGCGGTACAGCCTGGCCAACCGGGTGGCCGTGGAGCGAAAGATGTCCTTGGACGAAATCTGCGGCAACTACACCCGGGGCCGGGGCCGGTTCTCCCGGGAGTTCCAGCGGATGGCGGACAGCGGCGGGAAGCTCCACATCATCGTGGAAAACGGCAGCTGGGAGAAGGTCCTGGACGGCGAGTACCGCAGCCTTCTGTCTCCGGCGGCCCTTTCCGCCAGCCTGCTGGCATGGGAAGCCCGGTACGGGGCCCAGCTGCACTTCTGCAAGCCTGCCACCACGGGGGTCCTGATCGCGAAAATCCTTTACTACGAAATGAAAGAGATTCTGGAAAGGGGCGAACTGGATGAGCATGGCGGATGAGATCAAAAGCCGGGTCAAAATGCCGGAGGTCTTCGACCGGTACGGCCTGGAGCCCAACCGGGCGGGGTTCATCCGCTGCCCGTTCCATCAGGAAAAGACGGCCTCCCTCTCCGCTTTTCACAACGGGGAGCGGTGGAAGTGCTTCGGCTGCGGAGCCGGGGGCGACGTGATCTCCTTTGTGATGCAGTTTTTCGGCATCGGCTTTTCCCAGGCGCTGCTGCGGATGGACCTGGACTTCGGCCTGGGGCTTTCCGGCAAACGGCCGGACCTCCGGGAATCCCGCAGGATCGCCGCAGAAAGGGCCAGGAAGGCCGCAGAGGAGCAGCGGGACAAGGAATATCTGGACCTGCTCACCCTGTGCCACAGGCGGCTCTGGCACGCTTATCTGACACGCCGTCCAAAGTCTCCGGAAGAAAAACTGGATCCGCAGTTTGATTATGCTCTGAAAAATCTGGACCGTGTGGAGTGGATGATCCAGGAGGCTTTGGAAGAAATGAGGTGATACCATCGAACAGATACCGGATTACACCCGGGATGACTTCTTGAGCACGACCACACCGTATGAGTTTCTCTATCGGTTCCGGAACAACGAGTTTGTACAGAACCAGATGATCGAGAAGATGGCAGAGCTTGCCAAGCTCCGGAAGGTCAGCAACTTCAAGAAGCTCTTCCAGGACTATGTAAAAGCCCAGAAAAAGGCAGCGGGGATCGTTCTGGCGGACAGCACCACCCAATTTGAAGGGCAGGAGCTGGAGCTGAACTGCGGCCAATGGAGGGCAGACGAATACGGCATCACCCGGGAAGGTCCTTACGGCGGAGAGATTGAAGCCTGCAACCACCCCATCCTGCCGGTCATGCGGCTCATCAACATCGACACCGGCGTGGAAAAGCTCCAGATCGCTTACCGCAAGGGAAAGCAGTGGCGGCACGTCATCGCCGAAAAGAAGGTCCTGGCCAGCAACAACGCCATTCTGGACCTGGCAAACGTGGGCATCGCCGTGACCAGCGAAAACGCCAAGTACCTGGTGCAGTACCTGCACGACATCGAGGCCCTGAACTACGACCGGATTCCGGAACGGAACAGCGTGTCCCGTTTTGGCTGGATTCACGATCAAGGGTTTTCCCCTTACGTGGAGAACCTGGTCTACGACGGGGAAAGCAGCTTCAAGGGGCTTTTCGACAGCGTCCGGCAGCAAGGGAGCTTTGAAAAATGGCTGGACGCAGCCAAGGCGGTCCGGGCGGGGGCTTCCGTTCCGGCGCGGGCCATTCTAGCGGCAGCCTTCGCCTCCCCGCTGGTCTCCATGGCCGAGGCCCTTTCATTTTTCGTCCACCTTTGGGGCAGCGAAAGCGGCACCGGCAAGACCGTGGGCCTGATGCTGGCCGCCAGCGTCTGGGCGGACCCCCAGGCCGGGAAGTACATCAAATCCTTCAACAGCACCATGGTGAGTCTGGAGCTGGCGGCGGGCTTTGTCAACCATCTGCCGCTGATCCTGGATGAATTCCAGATGGTCAAGAACAAAAAGGACTTTGAGGGCATCGTCTACATGCTGGCCGAGGGCATCGGCAAGGGCCGGGGGGCCAAATCCGGCGGCGTCCGGGAGACGCCCACCTGGAAAAACTGCATCCTGACCAGCGGCGAAATGCCCATCACCAACTTCATGACAGGCGCCGGCGCGTTCAACCGGATCGTGGAAATCGAGTGCACCAAGAAGCTCTTTCCCGACCCTATGGCGGTGCTGGCGGCGGTCAAATCCAACTACGGCCACGCGGGCCGGAAATTCATCGAACACCTGCAGGAGGAGGGCGCTGCCAGCCGGGTAAAGGCCCTCTACGCCCAGCACTACCGGCAGATCACCCAAAGCGACACCACCGAAAAGCAGGCCATGGCGGGAGCCGTCCTGCTGACGGCGGACCAGCTGGCCACGGAGTGGATTTTCTGCGACGGGAAAGCCCTTCAATACCCGGAAATCGCCGAGTTTTTGCAGACCAAGGCCGAGGTGGACATCAATGAACGGGCTTACGACTACATCTGCGAGACCGTGGCCGCCAACGCCCAGCGGTTCCTTCCGGCGGCGGAGACCGGCGAAATCTGGGGAAAGTTCCTGGGGGACCAGGCGTACATCATCCGGAGCATCTTCGAGCGAATCTGCGAGCTGGGCGGATATAGCAGCCGGGCCACATTGAGCTGGCTCATGCGCAAGGGGTTCATCGAGACCACCCAGAGCGCCGCCGGGAAGGCCATCCCCACCAAGCTCTGCAAGCTGAACGGGGGGACGGTTCGGTGCGTGGTGCTCCAATTAAAGGCCGACACCGAGTGGCTAGACGATTTTTAGGGGCAAAAAGGGGCTCCGGTAACACAAACGGAAAAATTTGTGTTACCGCCAAAAAGCCCATAACAGCGGGCTTCGCGGCACCTCCAGACCCCCCGGTAACACAAGGAACACAAAAAAATCAAAAACGTAAAAGAGAAAAAACAACTTTTATACTTTAGTACGATAAAGTTGTGTTCTCGCGCGCGTAGAGAAATTTTGAAAATTTGTGTTTTTGTGTTACCTTGGCCAAAAAAGCCCATAACGGCGGGCTTTGTGCGGTAACACAAATTTTTTTCGTTGTGTTCCTTTGTGTTACTTGTGTTCCCCGGAGGGAGATATCTATATGCAAAATAAATTTTGCTGGATTGTTGGATTCCACCTTTAAAAATATATGCTGGATGGAGACACCGACATGACATTTGAAGAAATCGAGGACCTGGCCAGGCGGGAGGAGCCGCTGCCGCCTCATCCGGAGCCGGAAGAATGGTTCTGCCGACTGGCCATGGAGGCGCTGCACCGGGACTACCGGGGCCGAAGGATTAGCCGAGAGGCTGCCGGGGCGAAGAAACAGGAAATCAAGCAGATGTTTTTAAGGCTTGCCGACGATCATAACCGCCAGCGGGCCGCCTGGGCCCAGTACCAGGAGTTCCTGCGGCGGGCGGAGGGTATGACCTACGAAATGAAGCGGGCCTTAGAGAGCCGCCCAGAGGCTTCTGCGGTGGTGTCCCTGGCTTTAGACCTCTACGCCGCCCTGACCGGAGACGGGACCATGGCGGAGAATCTGAAAGGGATGATTAAGTGAACGAGCACATCCGATATTTTGAAAAGCAGCTGAAGAAGCTGGATTACTCCCTGTACCACGCGGACCGGCGGAACAACGAGAAGGAAGTCCGGGACATCCGCTGCAAGATGGAGCACTTCCGGGCGGCCATCCGGGCTATCCGGGCCCTGGAGGGGAGGCCGGAGCTGTGACGGAAAAGATGCTGATCCAGTTGGAAAGCCGCTACCCCGACATCCTGACCATGGAAAGCCGGGTGAAGGGGCTCCACTACCTCTACGAGGCGGGGCTAGACAAGGTGGCCATCGCGCCGTCGGGCGGGGTGCTGGCCTACGTCCGCCAGGAACCGGTGCTGCGGCTGACGGCTAAGCAGGCCGTGGAGATGGCCCATGAGCTTCTGGCGCTGCTGGAGGTGGAGACGTGAGGCGGGAATACAGCGACGCAGAGCTCCGCTGGGCGGCGTGGAAGCATCGGATAGGGTACGGATGGGGCGAGATTGCAAAGGCCCTTGTGCTGCCCGCTGGGGGCCTCTGCAGGAAGGTGCAGCGCAGCGGGTACGCCTACGAGCTGCCGAAGCCCAGGCCCATGCCGGCAGACTGCCCCGACTGGGTGGACTGGGCCTGGGAACTGTATCTGGAAGGGTACAGTCTCATCCGGGTCGCTCTGACCTGCGGGCGGTATGAGGATGCGATTTCCCGGGCGTTCCGGGAGAGAGGGTATCGGAAGGTGATGCCGCCGCTGATCACCACCTGGATATTCGGCTGGAAAGGAAGCAAAAAATGAATTACGACGGATTTCTCCACGGCAAGGTCGTCACGGCGCCGGAAAGCGGCATTGACGTGAAGCCGGAGGAGTTAAGCAGGAAGTTGAAGCCCCACCAGCGGGACGCGGTGATCTGGGCTCTGAAAGGCGGGCGGCGGGGGCTTTTCGAGTCCTTCGGCCTGGGAAAGACGGCCCAGGAGCTGGAATACTGCCGCCTCATCGTCAGTCACAAGGGTGGAAAGGCCCTGATCGTGCTGCCCCTGGGGGTGCGGCAGGAGTTCAAGCGGGACGCCGTGGAGCTTTTGGGCATGGCCCCGCCGGAATACGTCCGGAGCATGGAGGAGGCGGAGAACTCAAATGCGTCCATCCTCATGACCAACTATGAGCGGGTCCGGGATGGGGACATCGACCCCAGAGCCTTCACGGCCACGGTGCTGGATGAAGCCTCGGTGCTGCGGAGCTTTGGAAGCAAGACCTACCAGACCTTCTTGGACAAGTTCCAGGGGGTCCCATACAAGCTGGTGTGTACGGCCACCCCCAGCCCCAACCGGTACAAGGAGCTGATCCACTATGCCGGGTTCCTGGAGGTCATGGACACCGGACAGGCCCTGACCCGGTTTTTCCAGCGGGATTCCACCAAGGCCAACAACCTGACCCTCTATCCCCACAAGGAGAAGGAATTCTGGCTCTGGGTGTCCACCTGGGCGCTGATGATCACCAAGCCCTCGGACTTAGGATACAGCGACGAAGGCTACGCGCTGCCGCCGTTGAAGGTGGTCCCCCACGTCATCCGGGACCAGTACGGTCAATCGATGAGCCGTGACGGCCAGGTGGAGCTGCTGCGGAAAGCGGCGGTGAGCCTTTCCGAAGCGGCCCGGGAGAAGCGGGACACCATCGGGGCCCGGGTGGCCATGGCCAAGGAGATCATCGACAGCGACCCGGAGGCCCATTTCATCCTCTGGCACGACCTGGAAGCGGAGCGGGAGGCCATTCAGAAGGCCATCCCCGAGGCGGTGCCCATTTACGGCACCCAGGACCTGGAAACCCGGGAAGCCAACACCATGGGCTTTTCCGACGGAAAATTCCGGATCCTGTCCACGAAAAAGGAGCTTTCCGGTTCCGGCTGCAACTTCCAGCGGCACTGCCACCGGGCCATTTTCGTGGGCATTGACTACGAATTCAACGACTTTATCCAGGCGGTCCACCGGATTTACCGCTTTTTGCAGACGGAGGAAGTGACCATTGACATCCTCTACACCGAAAGCGAGCAGGAAATCTATCGGGCCCTGATGGAGAAGTGGAAGCAGCATGAGAATTTACAGCAGCAAATGGCGAAAATCGTCAAGGAATACGGCCTTTTCGGGCTCCGGGCGGCGGAGCAGATGGCCAGAAGCATTGGAGTGAAGCGCGTGGAGATCAAAGGCAGAGCATTTACGGCGGTGAACAACGACTGCGTATTGGAGACGTCGGCCATGGAGGAAAACAGCGTGGACCTGATCCACACCTCCATTCCCTTCTCCAACCACTACGAATACACCCCCAGCTACAACGACTTCGGGCACAACGAGGACACGGAGCACTTTTTTGAGCAGATGGACTATCTGACCCCCAATCTGCTGCGGATATTGAAGCCCGGGCGGGTCTTTGCCTGCCACGTCAAGGACCGGGTGCTGTTCGGCAACGCCACAGGGACGGGAATGCCCACGGTGGAGCCCTTTCACGCCTTGTGCATTGCCCACTACATGAAACACGGGTTTCAGTACTTCGGCATGATTACCGTTGTCACCGACGTGGTAAGGGAAAACAACCAGACCTACCGCTTAGGGTGGACGGAGCAGTGCAAGGACGGCTCAAAGATGGGGGTGGGGTGTCCGGAATACATCCTGCTGTTCCGGAAGCTGCCCACGGACCGGTCCAAGGCCTACGCCGACCAGCCGGTGACGAAGACCAAGGAGGAATACACCCGGGCCCAGTGGCAGATCGACGCCCACGGCTTCTGGCGGAGCTCCGGGGACCGGCTGCTGACCAAAGAGGAGCTGCTGCGGACGCCGGTGAACCGGCTCCAGGAGGTCTACCGGAAGTACAGCCGGGAGAGCGTCTACGACTACGCCCAGCACGTGGAGCTGGCCAAGGAGCTGGACCGGGACGGGAGGCTGCCCGCCACCTTCATGGTGGTGGCCCCGGGGAGCTGGACCGACG
>ENA-UOJE01002878-UOJE01002878.1-human-gut-metagenome-genome-assembly--contig:-C23-NODE-2878-length-12353-cov-4.418279_pt1 | contig 12353 bp, 10 predicted proteins | sample MGYA00242341_ERZ723888 | MGnify/ENA metagenome assembly ERZ723888 | reverse complement strand
TTTCGCCTCCGGCCGCTCCGCAACGGCTTCAGCCCCTAAAACAGCTTGCTGCTCAGCGCGTTCAGGCGCGAGCCGCTCTCCGCAGCGCTCGCAAAAACGGGCGCCGGGCACATTTTCATAATTGCATCCGCTGCACTTCATCCTCTTCCCCCTTTACGAGTTTTAAGCATACAAATTTTAACATATGTAACCTTCAAATGCAACACAATCTATCTGTTTGCATAAAAAATATATTCAATAAAGCGGAATTGCCGCAAACAAAAACGCCGAGCAATTATTATTTGCACAGCGTTTTATGCTGTAAAATATTAATTTAAACGCTTACTGCCAAAAAGAGCATATAACAAATCGCATCAGACGCCCCCTTTTTTCTTTGCACAATAAACGCGGCGTTCAATGCGGCAACCGCAGCAATAAACTTATCCAGCAAATATCCAAGAAAAATAACTCTCGCCTTATTACATTTGCTTTCCATCAATTTAACTGAAACATAGTCCAAATCATGGACTTATTTTTCACAACGACTGAGAACGCAATATATTTTATTAGAAGTTAAAAAATTTTATAATACAGCCAGGCTTTCAAAAACTTCCCTCGTTCAAGGAGGACTCATGATAACGTTATCATATAATCATTTTGCTCTTATCTGTAAAAAAGCCTTAATATAAAAAGAATAGCCGCCATCTGAATACTTTAATTCAAATTGCAACCATTCTTCATATGTCTAAGGACTATAAAAAAGATATTTTAGCGATTTTAGCGGGTGGAATTGAACTATCGCACGAGACAAAACAACTGCAAAGGACAAGCCAGACAACATCAGTAAACGGCACTTTGGAGAATATCTGAAATTGAACGAAGGGGTTCAGATTTCAATGGTGTTTTCATTACAACTGGTGTTTATAAAATTCGCTTTGTCTGTCAAACATTTCTTTGTATAACCCGCCATTATCGTAGAGCTCCTTATGAGTTCCATATTCAATAAGTTCTCCCTTATCAAAAACGGCAATTTTATCAGCAAGCTGTACTGCCGATAATCTGTGCGTAATTAGAATAGCCGCTTTATCCGTTATCATTTCATTGAATTGCGCATATATCTCATATTCTGCCAATGGATCAAGCGCTGCAGTAGGCTCATCAAGCAAAAACACCGAACCGCCATGATAGATGGCGCGAGCGATTGCAATCCGTTGTCCCTCGCCGCCAGACGGATCAAACCCTTCTTCGTCAAAAACCTTAAAAACAGAGGTTTCATAGCCTCGCGGCAACTTTTTTATTAACTCCGATAGTCCACATTTTAAGCAAACTTCATCTAAACGAGCCTGATCGTATTCGTCTGCCAATATGATGTTTTCAGCAAGAGACAAACTGTACAGCTGAAAATCTTGAAAAACAGGGGTAAACAATCGCTGATATTGTGTATAGTCATATTCATTAATATTTACACCATTCAAAAGGATCTCCCCTTCCGTAGGAAAATAAAGTCTGGTAAGAAGTTTAATAAATGTTGATTTTCCTGATCCATTTATACCTACGATACACAGCTTTTCATCGCCGCGAAAAATAATATTCATATTATGCAAGGCATATTTGTCACTCCCAGGATATTTAAATGACACATTTCTGAATTCAATAACGGATTCAGCATCAAAGCGCGGAGTCCGGTCTCCGGTGGCATATTGTTTTAATGGAATATTCATGAAAGATATCATTTCTTGAATATCCAGACTATCTTTTGATAATTCAAGATATACATTTATAATGTTATTAAAGGCTCCTGCAATTTGACCTACGGCAGCCATGTAAATTGACATACTCCCTATGGGCAAGCCCGTATAAATTACCCGGTAGATTAAGTAAACATACAGAATGGCTTGCTGCAGCAAATTTGTCAGAGAAAATAATATTTGCGCATTAAGGTTATTTGTTGTGTTTTTTAAATGTATTTCATTCGTTTCCATTCTTTTTTTAAACAGCATGTCCGCAAAATAAGATTTAAGATTAAACAAATTACTAGAATAGCGATCAAATTTGCTGATCTCTTTATTGTTTAAAAACTGCTTTTGATTTAAGTGTTTGGTGATAATTGAATTGACCAATATAACGATTAAAACGATGAATATGATAAATATATTGATAGTAGCAATTATGGAAAAGATAGCAATCAGGCTAAATATTGCTGATATTAAACTTCCCAATCTGTCAATGATGCGTGTGGCGTTGAAAAATGTACCAAAAACCCGGTTACTCATGGTTTGAATATCGGGCTCCTCAATGGTTTCGAAATCCATCATTGCAGTATGGTAATCATATTTTTTTGAGAATACAGCAGAAAGCATTAAATTAATATTTTCTATTTTTCTTCGTATGAACCTGTTTATAATCTGATATACGACAGGGGTAAGTATCAAAATGCAAATATAAAAGATTAATATATAAATCCGCTGCTCACCTGTTAATTCATTAATGATCATGCCGGGAAACATTGTATATACGATAGCAGGTAGAACATTCAGCAAAGAGGATAGAAATACCAATGCAGCGTAGGTTTTTCCATGTTTCTCCTTAAGAACAAGCCCGAGCATATACTTTGTTGTCTTCATTGTGTTTTTAAAGCTCTGCCGTTCATTACCGCTCTTATCGTTATTTACTGTTATAGTAATGCTGCTTGCCATCGTCGTACTCCTTATCTCCTTATAATGAATTTTTTATACTCTACACCTCATCATAACGGTGTAAAAATATATAGCATACAAAACAAACGGAATTCATTATTCATCTTACAATAAACGTTGTCTTGCAAGACTTATTGCGAATAAAAAAAACGGCGCATCAACTTGAGCTCCGAGAACCGCTTGCCGCTACGGAACTGGCCGCACTAGCCTGTCCGCCAGCTTCACCCGTCGGTTGACATCCGCATGTACACGTGCATGTACAAGTGCCATTAGGGTTAACAATACCACCGTTGAAAAGGCCTTTCATGAACATACGCCCACCTCCTTTCTTTTCCGTCTGTTTTGTATGCTATATATTTTCACAATACCACTACGTTTTCAGGTAAGTATACTTTCCTTAGAACGCATTTTTCCAAGACATCATATAAGTTTTTTTCAAAAGAGCCATAATAAGAATTTGATTTTTCATTTCCGCAATATACAGGATAGGTTTTTCCTTTTACTATTTCATATGAAATATAAGGCGACCTAATAATTGCGTCAATGTTCCCGCACCCATATAGGCAACGCTTTAATTCCTCTTCTTGCCTATATGATTTGTTAACGCATAACAGAATTATATCTGGCGATATGTCACACATTATTCGCAAGAGATTTGGATAACTTGAACCCCCATTTATGGCAAGAACAATAATATCGTAATCTTCAATATGTGATTCCGATAAAGATGCATTTAAATGACCTGCATGAGCACAGGCTTCAATAATTCTTTTTGTCAGAGGTGAATAATATTGAGCTATTTTCGCTCCATGATCTGTTAATATTTTGTTTATCAATATCTCAGCAATGTACTGATCCGTGAACTCGCCTAAAGATAATACAGCGATAACGGGTTTCCCATAATAATTTAATTTTGGAATAGAAAAATTACTATCCTCATGAATACCGTTACTCAGATTCACTACTATTATATCTTTATTAATAGTTCCCCTTAGCCGCGACAAATGATTATCCGAAACAATTATTGTATCACAATGCTCCAAACACTCTTGTAATGTGCTGTATATTTGAACATTTTTATTGCCGTAAAAACAATCCAAATCCGCTGTGTAATGGCTTTCCGCCATCAAAATAATTGAGCCTATAGGCATGTCAAGAACATATTCCATCTGAACTGTTATAAGGCGATCGATAACAGCATCTAAAAATAAAAACACATTTTTCATAATAGCGTTTACCTTCCCATTTTATTATTTTTAACATATGCGGTTAAAAAAGAAAAGGCATTTTTCCGCATCAGCTTGCAAGCAATTTCCTTTTTTTCAGGTGATATACTATCGCCATCCAAGCACTGTTTGACGCACATTGAACAAAGTCTCATAGCCCAACATTTCTTGCAGTCTTCACTTGTCAGTCTTCCTATGTTTAGTAATTCAGTTGCTTTTTCAAAACTAATTCCAGAGTTTACATCGCCCAGCAAGCATTCAGCAGCTTCATTTACTTTTTCACAAGGATAAAAATTTCCATCAGTACTAACAAACAAACGCCGTGCAGCAGGAACGCAAGGTCCATTGTGATGCCATTTTGTTGACAATTTGTCTTTTTTTCTAAAGCGCTCTAAAATATCCTGAAATTCTTCTTCAAAGCCATCTTCGCTATACTCATCTTTATTTGCAACAGAGCTTGTTGAGAAATAATCTATACCTGTCAAATCAGCGTAATTTACAGTAACCATGGCTTTAGGAATATTGTTCTTTTCAAAAAAATCTCTAACCCTTCCGGGATTCTCATCTGGCATAATTACAGCGTTAAAACTTATGTGGGCATAAAAATAATCCGGATAATTTTTGCGTATTTCCAAGACATGTTTCCATACATCTTTAAAAGTTGCTCCTCCGTCGCTCAAATATCGACGATGACGGTTTTGTGTGACTTCATCCCCATCCAAACTAATCAATACTGAAAAATTATTTTCCACCAGAAAAGAAGCAATTGCTTCATTAATCAGCGAGGCATTAGTCGTCATATTATATAAGACATGCTTTGACTCAAATTTTAACTTTGCATAATGAACAATCTTTTTAATAATTTCAAAATTCAATAACGGCTCTCCACCATAAAATGTAATGGCTATTTCGTTTGCATCTTTTGAATGTTCGAAGAGAAAATCAATGCTTTTATAAGCTATATCTTCATTAAGCATTTTAGGACGCAATGTTACCTCGCTTGTTTGATGACAATATCTGCACTTGAAATTACAACTACTAGTCACCTCTATAATTAACTGGCTAATACATCTTTCTATTAATTTTTCAACATATATCGTATCAGGATGGATTATTTCTTTAATAAAATCAAATCGGAATAAGCCTTTATCAATAAGCGCTAAAACATCATTGTATGCAGAATGAGAGGCACATATTTTTTTATATTCAAGCATGCCGATTTTTTTCAATTCACATATTTCTAAATATATCTCTTTTGTCACATTTAATAGACTGTTTGTATAAGTGTCATAGCAATAAAATTTATCTTCAAATACAAAAGTTTTGATTACAGGAATATCGTTTACTAAATTATCCATAATCGCTCTCTTTCCATAAAACAATACATTAGTCTAAAATTTCCAGGATTTTATGTTTACTATTCCAATTATGAACCTCTTCATGACAAATATCTACGGTAACGCCGAATGACATAGTTTTAGGAATAAGCACTGACAATATCTCATTTTTTAAATTTTCAAACCAACTTTTTTTCTGTTCAGTAAGTTCAATGAAACAAACAAGCCTTCTATTAGATTTGCTGTATTCAAAACGATAGCTAGTTAAAATACTATTGAATTGATTATTGATATTGGACAAAGTTGATAAAAGCATATACGGATTTAAATCTAATTCTCCAACTGTAATATTTTCATATACGCGGCCTGTTATTTTACTCACAACCGGTTCCGTACTGCCACAAGGACATGGTCTGTACAGATTCTCTAAAGTAATAATATCACCTTGATTGTATCTAATAAGGGGCATTGCTTTATTAACCAGATTAGTAATAATAGCTTCACCTTGTCCGAAAGGATGTGTGCCAGTAATGTTTTGACACTCTACATAAACATTTTCACTCAATATGTGCATTTGATGAAATGGACATTCATATGCTATTCCGTTCATTTCTTCAGAACCGTACATGTTCGCCACAGGAGCATTATATAATTTTGCTGCTCTATCTTTTAGTTCTAATGGTAATAATTCACCAACAGATTCAACATATTTGCCTTGAGGGCAACCATAAGTTCTCCTGTCAGCGCTGACGAATGAGACAAAGCTTTTGCTATGTAAATGCAATCGCTGGCGCTTGGTTGCATGTAATCAATGATTGCATCGGCATTTGTACTTATCGCATAATGGGATAAGATTATGCCTTTTTCTTTGCCGGTAGTTCCCGAACTATAGAGAATAACAGCCTCGTCACAGCTGTAGTTTTCTTTGTATTTGCAATGAATCCCGACAGGGAGCGGCTTGGCTGAATTGGATTTACGTTCGTATACAATGAAATTAGTTTTGTGGGAATTAATAGGAATATCATATTTACCGGTTTCAATATAACATACCCGCACTCCTGCTTCCTGCATCATCTCCAGCGCCGTTGCAATCGGTATTCTCCAATCAATCAGGACAGCGCAGTCGCCATTGTTCCAAATATCGAGCAAATGATTTACATATTCAATAGAATTTTCTCCAATTAATCCTATTCGTGCCATTACAATTATCACCTATTACAATATAGATTTTTCTATGTTATTTCTTCCTGCTTTATTGACCTGTTCACATTATGTCCAATAAAGCGACAAGCTCATATCTTTTGTTATCTGTGTCAAGCAGAATGTGTACTTTTTCCGATTTTCCTAACATCTCACCAATCCAACAACTTCCAAGTCCGATGGAATCGTAACATAATAACATATTCTAAATTACCGTACTACAAGACTGCACGTCCTTTATATAATCATAAGATGATTTTTGATCAAAATAAGCATTAATGAAACAACGAGCTTTTCGCGTCCAGTTGCCGTAAGCGGATAAGTCAGAGATAGCCTTTATTAAAGTATTGTAGGTCACGATTTTAAAATTCCGCGGCTGTTAATTTTCCCCTGATAGTTTGTATATAGCGACTTAAATCATCTTTATGTCTATATCACTGACTTTTTCTTGTATGCAACTTCGTATGTTATACCGAATTTTTATTCATTCAAAAACATCCACTTTGATTTTTCCTGTCACATATATTTATAATCAACTGCGAAATCTTCTTACTTCATCTTTTCTACATAATGCGAACTTACTTTTTATCTACAGGGTTTAAACAAAATAATAATCACTAGAACATAAAAAGCGATACAAGGCGAAGTTACATATTGTGGCTTGTATCGCTTTTAATTTCTATTATAAAAAAGTGCAGAATACATCTGTGACAATTAATTCTATACTGTTCATTCGAAAATTTTTGCATACATTTCTGATGTTTCATTTATTGTCACATCCTCTTATCTCTTTTCTCCAACTCCCATTAAATCCTGCGTGTTATACTTTATAATTTAATATTACTATTTATTTTCAAAAAAAGCAAGCATTAATTTTCCATCGTCACTGTTTTTTCAATTCCGCTTTTGAATATGATCAGCAGCTCGGTTTTGTAAACCACTTTAATGCAGTCGATCAGTTGTCTGGCGAAAGTGTCATCGAAATCTATCGCATGATTTTTCAGGGCGTTGAGAGCTCTTAGTACCTCGCCCATTCTGGATTAATTTTAGTTTGTTTTTTTCTTTTCTGCAATGACTCTTTTGGCTTCAGCAATCCCTTTTGACAGGGCAATGAAATCCTCACCTGCGATGTTATCTTTGCCTGCCATCTCACTCAATGACCATGCTTTTGAGCTGTTCCAACCTCGTCTCATCATTTGCGATGCTGTTCTCGTCAGCCGCACCATAAAACATTCGTATGTGAAGCGGCAGGCTGTATCGCATTTCCCGCAGACCAGCAGTTCTGTAAGAGCATATTTTGCCGGAATAATTGCCAAGTTCGGTTTTTACTTCTTTCTGCTTTTTTCTATTGAGGCTTGTACGTCTCACCATTTCCTGTTGGACGCGGTCGAATACTTCCCATGGTTTCAACGGAATCCATAGCAAACTTTGCCGAAAATCTTAGAATCAATATAAGATAACTTCATATCATGGTTTCCTTTCTAAATTGAATAAAAAACGACCTGATTTTCATCAAAATCAAGCCGTTATCAATGCCATTGTTATATTTTTAATCTATTTTAGGATAAAAGAAGAGACAAACCTGCTCTAAAACAAGTTTGTCTCTTTTGGCGGAGAAGGAGGGATTCGAACCCTCGAACCGCTATTAACGATTACACGATTTCCAATCGTGCGCCCTCGACCAAGCTAGGCGACTTCTCCATTAAAAATATTCTTTTAACCAAACGCAGTTATTATACATTAATTTGAACTTTCAGGCAACTATTATTTTTAAAAATTTTCAGGAATTAAAGCGGGCGTATACACTGGAGAAAAAAGCCCTTTTTACGGCCAAAAATAATCCTGCCGCGCATATCCATGCCGCGCGCCTCCGGATTATTCCCCGCCCGCTTTGCAGGCAATCTTTTTCTTATGCCCAAAAAAGCACAATTAATGAATTGAAAATCAGTTCTTATTTTCTTTTTCCAATTCTTCAGGCAGAGAAACCGATAGGCCCAATTCCCGGCATGCGGAAAGCAAATCGGCATTCGCTCCCTCAATAATTCGGCGCTCCAATTCGTCGCTGTTTATTTCGGGTTCCAATCCCATATCCGCCTCCAGCCTCTTAAGGCCGCCGTCAGACCATGCGGAAAGCTCTTCCAACGCCCGTTTAAGATTTTCCATTTGGCCGAACGCAGCGTTTTTAAGCTCCTCTACTCCCCTTTCGCAGCTTTTAAGCCTGGCCCTGAAATCCTCCTTGCGCTGCTCCAGCTTTTGATTTTCCTCCCGCGCGCGCTCCTTGTATTCATTTTCAATTTCCAGAGCCCGCCCGGTCGCGTCTATAAGCACCTCGGAGATAATATTCTCCTTTTCCTTAAGCTGGGCGCCCTCTTTATTCAACCGCTCGTGAGCCTCGCGCAAAGAGGACAATTCCTCCTCCAGGCTACGAATCATGGCCTCGTATTCCTCCTTGAGAGAATTAATATATTCATCCGCCTCGCTCTTTTTATATCTTCCCATGAAAGCTTTCATTTTATTTCCGCCTGTTCCGCATTATAAATTAATAAATTCCGCCGTTTTGCATAACTGATTAAAACCCGCGCGGCAGTTTGCGCGCAAAGTTATTTGCTGTATTGCTGCAAAAGCTGATTTTTGAGGTCGTAAAGCTTCTGGGATAAATCCACCTTATATACATGCGGCCTTCTAAGCCGTTTATATTCATCCCAAAGCGTGCCCATCTGTTCTTTATGATACGCCTGTATCGCCGGCAAAGAAGGCGATTGATAAACCTGTCTGCCATCCTTAAAAATAGGAACAAGCAGCTCCTTGGCAGTAAAATTCGTAATGCTCATGCGCTTCCAGGTCTCAGAGGGATCAAATATTGTAAGAGGCTTGGAAACGTCTATGCTCTCGTCCTCTAAAGCTATAAGGTCGGCCAGCGCCTTTCCAGAAGCGTTATCATACAGCCGGAACACCTTTTTAATTCCCGGATTAGTCATCTTAACCGGATTTTCAGAAATCTTCATCTTGGGATAAACAATTCCGTCCACTATTTCAGCCGACAGCTTATACACTCCGCCCAAAGCCGGCAAATCGTCGCTGGTTATCATTTTGGTGCCTACGCCCCAGACGTCGATAGCCGCCCCCTGCGCTCTCAAATCCCAGATTACCTCTTCGTCCAAATCTCCCGAAACAAATATCTGAGCCTCGGTAAAACCCGCTTCATCCAGCATAGCGCGCGCCTTCTTGGTTAAATAAGCGAAATCCCCCGAATCCAGCCTTATGCCCACCGGCTTATAACCCTTTTCGCGCAGCTCCTTAAAAACGGTTATAGCATTGGGCACGCCGCTTTTAAGAGTGTCGTAAGTATCCACCAAAAGCATACAGCTTGAGGGATACACGGCCGCATACGCCCTGAAGGCCTCCAGCTCGCTGGGAAAAGACATCACCCAGCTATGCGCGTGCGTTCCCTTGGCAGGCAGGCCGTACTGCTGGCCTGTAAAAACATTGCTCGTGGCCACGCATCCGCCGATTATAGACGCCCGCGCGCCGTATATGCCCGCGTCCGGGCCCTGAGCGCGCCTGAGCCCAAATTCAAGCACTCCCTTGCCGCCCGCGGCATAGACAACCTTGCTGGCCTTGGTCGCTATAAGAGTCTGATGATTTATAATATTGAGCAGCGCGGTTTCTATAAGCTGCGCCTCCATAATGGGAGCCTGCACTCTCAAAAGAGGCTCGGAAAAAAATACCGGCGTCCCCTCCGGGATGGCGTAAATATCCCCGGTAAATTTGAAATTGCGCAGATAATCCATAAACTGCTCGTCAAATATGCCCAGCGAACGCAGATAGTCCAAATCTTCCTCGGAAAAATGCAGATTGTTGATATATTCTATAGCCTGCTCCAGGCCGGCCATAACCGCGTAAACGCTGTTATTCTGCAGCGGCCGGAAAAACATATCAAATACGGCTTTATTTTTATCCATGCCGTATTTAAGATAGCCGTTCATCATAGTAAGCTGATATAAATCGGTCAGCATAGTTAAATTGCGTTCCATAAATCCTCCGTCAGATATCGTCCCGCTCTTCTGCGTCATTATCGTTATCAAAAGCCTGTTCGCCGCCGTCCGGAGCATCGTTCTCTTCCTGATCAGCTTCAGTCTGAGCCTGGGCGCAGTTTTCGGCCTCCTCCTGCGCCTCAGCTTCCGCCGCCGGGCCTTCTTCTTGCTCTTCATTTATTTCCTCAGGCGCCGGGATATAATAAATGGAACCTGGCGTCGCGCAGCCTGCAAGCCCTTTTTTAACCCGCGAATACATCACTATTAGATAAACCAGCGAAGCTATTACCAATGCTACGCTCAAAAGATGGGATACGGGCAGATTAAGGAAATGCGTCTTAAGCTGATCGGTCCTGAGCAGTTCCACGCATGCGCGCTCAATACCGTAAAACAGGAAATAATAAGCGCATATTTCTCCCGAAAATTTCTGTCTGCGCCTGTAAAGCACAAGAAACAGGCATAATAACAGGCACCACATGGATTCATAGAAGAAAGTGGCCTGATACCAGCCGGCCTCCATATTAAAAGGAGGATTTTCTATATAGGTAGCATAAGGAAACCACTGCCAGTCAGGATTGGTAACGGGCTGCCCGAACGCCTCCTGATTTATAAAATTGCCCCAGCGTCCGATCGCCTGTCCAATGGCAAGGCTGGGCGCTGCGATATCAAACAGCACGGACAATTTCAGCTTTTTAATCCTGCTGTATACAAATATGCCCAGCGCGCCGCCTATGACGCCTCCGTAGATGGCCAATCCGCCGTCCCAGATTCTGAAAATCGCCATAAAATCATTGGCAAACGTCCCCTGAGTGTCAAAAACGACATAATAAAGCCGCGCAAACACAATGGCGCATATAACCCCCACCAGCGTCATATCCAGCACTATATCCGTGCTGATTTTGCGCCGCTTTGCGTCCCATAGAGCCAGCGCTATTCCCGCCGCCACTCCCAGGGCAATCAATATTCCGTACCAGCGGATATCAATGCCTAATCCGAACAGATTTCTGATGGCAACTTTATCAATGGCCAAAAACCCCATTAAAAGAGCCCCCTTTAATAGTTTTATTGCAACAGCTTTCAAAAGAAAAAATAAAAGAAAGCCAAACTTATCTTACATTATAAATGCGCAGGAGAAATAAGTCAACAATGAGCGGCAAAAAAGCGGGACGAGCTAAAAATAAACTCTCCCGCGCAATTGTGTTTATAATGCCTCCAGAGCAGTTTTCCGCCCTGCAATTATATTATAAGCAGTTATATTAAAATTATTCGCAATTTATAAATAAATTTGCCTTAAAAACGCGTTTTATTTCTGCAATTCCGGCATTGGAAGACAACACGGCCCGCTGCGCTTTGATGAAATTTTGCCCTCCGAAAGCTATGAAAATTTATGAAAATATAATAATGCTATTGACTTAGGGCAATCCTTTTATATAATAGCATTGAACGGAATGAAAACGATTTCAAAAGGAGGAAATCAGCGTATGGCCACAATAAAAGACGTAGCGCGGCTCGCGGGCGTTTCCCCCTCTTCTGTTTCCAGATATTTTAATAATAAAGAGCTTTTAAGCCCCAACAGCCTGGAACGAATTGAAAAAGCCGTGCGCGAATTGAATTATGAACCCAGCTCATTGGGGCGCAATCTGCGCTTTTCCCGTTCAGGCAAGCTGCTCGTTCTGCTTCCTACCATTTCCAATCCGTTCTATCACCGCATTCTCAGCTCCATAAGCAAAGAATGCGAGCAATACGGCTACACCATGATAACCTGCACCACCGGCATGGACAAATATACCGAGCAGAATCTTTATCATATGCTGCACAGCCATTACGCCGACGGCGCAATAATCTTCGGAAGCACTTTAAGCAAAAGCGAGCTGGAAAATC
>ENA-UOJE01002868-UOJE01002868.1-human-gut-metagenome-genome-assembly--contig:-C23-NODE-2868-length-12388-cov-8.804670_pt1 | contig 12388 bp, 12 predicted proteins | sample MGYA00242341_ERZ723888 | MGnify/ENA metagenome assembly ERZ723888 | reverse complement strand
GCACTATGTAATATTTTGAAAGAAATACAAATTACGTCGCACGGTTCCCCGGAGGTAATATCCGGGCTTTATACTGGGCGGATGTCGACGGGTGTAAGTCCTGATGAATTTATGGGAGATTTATACCCGGAATTAAATGTAAATTATTATATCCATATTGCACAAAAACTAGTTGCGGGTGGGCTACCTATTGGGCTAGCAGGTGTTGAGATACGCCGCCGTTCTGATGATGTGGCAATGTTCCGGTTTACAAAGATAACGCAAGAACCTTTTGATACGTTGGAATTTGATTTAACCGCCGTTGAGGGTTCCGGAGCAACGGGTACGATGCACGCCGATATGAAAAGTTATAATATATACGCCCGATATTTGGTTGATGTTGATAAAATAGACGATTTAGATACATACCCGTTGCCGTCCGATGATATTGTAGATAATAATAGAAATAACCGCCGGGCAATTGGTTACGCAATCGACGTGGCATTTATATCTAATAATTTTTCAGATACGCCGACCGAGTGGGGATTAGCCGACAGTGGAAAGTATTTTGCGCCGCCTTATTCCATATATGGACAAACGTTTTATCCAATCGCCCGGTCAACGTGGCGTTATGCGTCGTTATGGTTTGGGTTTTATCTGATGGATTGGATATTAGAGGAAAAAGCCCGAAAAGCATATACTTTGCGTGATGCGTTTACATTGTCGTCATGTATCAATGTGCTATTAAAAGAATTTGCGCCCGGAATAACGCATGAAGCGACGCCGGAATACAGCCAATTTCTTTATAACACAAACAATCCTATTTCCGGGCAGTCATTTAAGTTGCTAATAAGTCAGAAAAGTAATATCATTAATGGAGAATATCAGACCCCGGCGCAAAAAGCCCCGGTTACATTGCAACAGATTATGACGATGTTACGGGATATTTACAAATGTTATTGGTATATTGAGGACGGAAAATTTAAGATTGAACAAGTAAGTTGGTTTAGAAATGGCGGTTCGTATGGATATAACCCAATTATTGATTATGATTTAACGCAGTTAGAAAACGTTAGGAATGGCAAGAAATTAGCTTTTGCGACGTCGGAATATTCATTTGACAAAGTAGATATGCCGGAACGTTACCAATTTGAATGGATGGATGACGTAACAACGCCATTTGAAGGGTTGCCAATAGAAATTACGTCAAAATATGTAACAGCCGGAAAGATAGAAGAAATAAATATTTCCAATTTTACGTCTGATATTGATTTGATGTTGTTAAACCCCGGTGCAATTAGTTCGGATGGATTCGCATTGTTTGCGGCGGTTACGCCGTCCGGCGGCGGACAATTGGAATTGCCTTTCACAAGACAAACCGTTGATAGCGTAGAATATTTTTCGCAAAATGGCTTTTTAGCGTTTATCAATATACAACCGACATATTGGGTTTATGATATGCCAGCACGCAATTTCAAAATAAATAATTCCCCAAATTATGCAATCGGGATTGAGAGAAAGAAAAAACAAACATTGAATTTCCCGGCAGGAACAACAGACCCAAACCCAATGCTATTAGTTAAAACGTATATTGGTAACGGTCAAGTTGATAAACTTTCAGTAAATTTGTGTAGTCGAAACATTAAAGCAACGTTGAAATATGATACAGAATAACAATATAAGCGTATTGCCGTGGTACACGTCAATAGAGCAGCAGAACCACCGTAAAAGTTACGCATACGGGCAAATATGCCCATTGTTCGCACCGGCTGATAGATTATTGCCGTTTCAGATAATAAGAAATACCCGTTCAAATTCTGTTACGTCTGTTATTCTATATGATAAAACCGGAAAACAAATTGCAAATATAACAACATACATGAGGGAAACCGGATTGCAAGTTGTCCGGTTTCAGTCGTTGGGATATGATGTAATATTATACCCGGCAATATTACCCATGCCGTTAAATCAGTTAGGCGGAATTTATTATATGAGGTTATCCGACGGGGTTCAAACGTGGTATTCAGAAATGTTTACCATTGTACAAAATGTTTCCGGGTACCTTAAAATTGAATGGTGGGACATGGAAAATTTGGTTTTCGACGCCGGGCAAATAGTATATAAAAACCCGGATTTCAAAAATACGTTGTACCTTTGTACAGAGTTGGGAAAACCGGATTATGAATTTGAAGAGGACGGCGAAGAACGGGACGGGTATTTTTTTCCGGAAAAACAAATATCAGTCAAAACGTTTAAATGTACGATATTAGCCCCGGAATATCTTTGCGACGTAATGCGTTTTATTCGTATGGCTGATTACATTCATATAACGGATAAATACGGCAGGGAATACGATTGCGACACGTTTCTAATTACCCCAAAATGGCAAACGCAGGGAGATTTGGCGAGCGTCGAAATTGAGTTTAAAACAAATACCGTCGTAAAGAAAATAGGACGTGGCTATATTAAAAGCAATAAAGGAGATTTTAACGGAGATTTCAATAATGATTTCAAAAACAATTAAATTATCGAATTATGGGAAATTATGAACAATTAAAAGCATCAATTGCCGCCGTTATCAAAGCAAACGGCATGCAGAAAATTACGGGGGACGTGTTGCAGGCAACGTTGTTGTCGCTGATTAGCAATATAGGCGACAACGCTACATTTGCCGGAATAGCAACACCCGATACAAACCCAGGAACACCCGACCAAAATATTTTTTATTTGGCTTCACAACCGGGGGTTTACTCTAATTTTGGAGGCGTGGAATTGACCGACCAACTTCTAATCTTTATCAATAAAAAAGGTATTTGGGTAAAGAATGAATTGGGTATTGCAATATCGGGAAAAGTTTCCAAGTTAGAGAATAAAATAGAGGGATTGAGTATTAAGGCGTCAGAATATGTTATTGGTAATTGGTCAGGAGATAATCCCCCGGAAGCTACCAGCACTGATGGGTATTTAAGATGTAACGTACCCTACCAAATTGACGCAAATACAAATGACGTTATTAGCATGTATAATTCACAAGGGAAAAAAGTGAGAATTGCCGATTATAATTTGACAATTAAGTTGACAGACGCAAACGGTAATAAAGTGAATTGGAGTTACCAAAATTCGGGGAATGATATTCTACCGTCTGCTAATGCAAAACTTTTATATATACATACTTCTAGACCATCCACTATAAGTAATATTGATGGTTTTTTCTTTTTAGGGATGTTTCCTAAAAATATAGTAGACTACATAACAGAACTTGATAAAAGAAGTAAAGAGACAGAGGAGCAGTCAGAGGAAAATAACCGACAAATTGAAGAGATTATAAATACCTCTAAATTAAATTATACGCCTACTAAACATCTTAATGCCTATGCTGATACTGCTTATGTTGGAAGTTCCTTAACAGACAATCCTCGACCGAATGGGACTAATAGTGCATTAGACATACTAGACGTTTCTGCGATAGCAGATGATACTGTTATTTATATTATTGATTCTTTAGGTAAAAATAGTTTTGATGGTTGGACATTTAAGTTTTTTGGCGTAGATAATAATCAAATATCTACCTCAGTAGGAGGGAGTTCTGGAACAAACAACAGAGGATACAAGAAACCGAATGGGGCAGTTAAGTTAGGTTTGCATATTTCAAATTTAAGAATAGAGGGTGATAAAGTGCAATTTCTTAAATCCTTATTTATTTACAATATTCCTTATATGCAAAAAAGCGTTTACGAGCAAATCGAAGATGTAAATAAAGAGGTGAAAAACAATGAAGAAAATGTAAATCTATTAGGCAAAAGAGTAACGGTATTAGAAAACAAAGACAGCACGTCCTACAAAGAAGTATTGAAGATTCTTTTTATAGGCTCTTCGTTTGGAGTTGACACGGTGAGAGAGGTTGGTAATATATGTAAGTCTTTTAATAAAGATGTAATTATTGGCAACGCATTTATTGGGGCTGCAACATTAGGCGTTTTTCTATCAAGATGGGAGGCAGAGAAGGGTGTCACTTACTATAAGTGGAAGTATCAAGCAACAGATTGGGAACAGTATAATGGCACTACTGGCAAATGGTCAAGTGAACCAGGCTCCGATATAACTGATGAAGGAAAACCATCTCCGGCGAATGATACGGTAAAGATGGATTGGATATTAGCCGATGAAGCATGGGATTGTGTTATTTTGCAAAATGGGGCATACCAATCTCCATATCCCGACCAATCTGTTTTTTGGGAAAAAGGAGAAGATGGGAATATAACTAAAAATATTGTTCAAGAACTTATAGACAAATGTAAAAAATCAAGTCTTTATAGCAATCCTGTATTTGGTATGAATATGACTTGGGCTTTTTCCGTTTATCACACCATTTCCGAACCTCATGGGCCAAGTGGAGCAAACGATGACAAGTGGCTTGATTATGGCAGCAATCAAAGGGAAAGACAAATAGGTATGTGGACTAATATATCTAAAAATTATAAAGATTGCATTACTAATTGCCCCGATGTTAAATTCGTTATTCCAAGTGGGACGGCCGTGCAAAATGCAAGAACTAATCTTGTATTAAGAAATAGCACTATCTATACGTCTGGTGTTCCGGCTCCACCAAGTATAGAACAAGCGGAAGTTATTACAAGCCTTGACGGGATAGAAAGCACTTACCCATTTATGGATAACACGGTGAATTGGAGTAATAAAACGGACTTTACACGAGATTCAATTCATGCGAACTTTGGAATTACAAGGTATATAATTGCAGGTACATTGTTTCAAACATTTATAGCAAAGTTATTTAATATTGATATTGAAAATTGTACATATAGAATACCTTTAAGCAGTGGAAATTACAGAGAACAATTATGTACTGCTGTAACAGATGATAATATAAGCTTAATAAATAAGTGTATTAAAGAGGCTTGCAATAAGCCTTTTGAAATTACTAATATTGTTTAACCCCAGAAACTTGGGTAAATTAGAATAATTATAAGTAAATGGAAAGAATTTTTAATTGGGAACAATGGCGTATAATCGCCATTTCCACGGTTAGCCCGTTATTTGGGTATTTAACCCAGACAAAGGGTTTTGTTTATGCGTTAGTAGTAATGTTTGCGTTCAATATTTGGGCGGGAATGAGGGCGGACGGCGTGGCGATTGTGCGATGCAAAAACTTTTCGTTCCGGAAGTTTAAAAACGCATTGTGCGAATTGCTTTTGTATCTGTTTATTGTGGAGGCGATTTTTGTAATAATGGAAAATTGCGGCGATGAAAATGCGGCGGTTATCGTGGTAAAATCACTAACATACGTGTTTATGTATGTGTATTTGCAAAATGCGTTCCGCAATCTGATTATTGCGTACCCCCGGAATTTGGCATTACGTATTATTTACCATGTTATCCGTTTGGAGTTTACAAGGGCTTTGCCGTCGCATTTGCAACCGATAATTGACAGATTGGAAAAAGAATTTGGGGACGACCCGGACATTAATAAAAAAAAAGAAAGGAGAAAACGAAAATGAGTAAAGTTGTAATTCTTGATGGAGGTCACGGCGTGGATTGTGCCGGGAAACGTTCTCCCATTTGGGGGGACGGTTCCCAATTGTTTGAATGGGAGTTTAACCGTGATATTGTACGCCGTATTGCGGCGATGTTGAAAGCGGAGGGAATAAAGTTTGAAATTTTGGTACCGGAGGACAACGACGTATCATTACCGGAACGTTGCCGACGTGCAAACGTTATCCATGCAGATTGCGGCAACAACGCCGTTTTGTTTAGCGTTCACGGGAACGCCGGAGGCGGCACCGGGTGGGAATGTTATACCAGCGTAGGACAAACGAAAGCGGATGCAATCGCAACCGTTCTTTGCGAAGAAGCGGAAAAGGAGTTTGCCCCGGACGGTTGGAAAATGCGTTTCGATTATATAGACGGCGACCCGGACAAAGAAAGCCAATTTTATATACTGAAACATACGGTTTGCCCGGCGGTATTATCCGAAAACTTTTTCATGGACACGGAGAAAGATTGCCGTTTTATGATGACGGACGCAGGGCGTGAGCGTATCGCCAAAGTACATTACAATACAATAAAACGTATCTTATGAAAAAATATCTAATAATAGCGGCAATTGCTTTGGCGGTTGCCGCCGTTGTCACTATATGGGTGCAACGTTCCCGGATTAATCAGTTAACCGGGGAAAGGGACAAATACAGAACCAACACGGAAACGTTATTGCAGGACGTTTCCCGGTACCAAACAAAAGATAGTTTGAACGCCGCAAAAGTTGGGGTTTTGGAGCTGAAATTGTCAGAGTTTGAAAAATACCGGGCGAGCGATGCGGAGTTGATAAAGACGTTGCAGACAAAGAACCGGGAGTTGGAAGCCGTTACAACGGCACAAATGGAAACAATAACCAAATTGCGGGGAACCGTCCGGGACAGCATTGTATATTTGCCCGGAGATACGACAACAATTGTTCTGAAATGCGTTGATATTTCCGACCCGTGGTTTTCATTAAAAGGATGCACGACGCCGGACGGGGAGTTTACCGGGACATTTGTAAACCGTGACAGCATTTTAGTTGCTGCAACCGTACAATATAAACGGCTTTTGGGGTTCCTTTGGAAAACCAAGAAAATAAAGAACCGGGAAATTGATGTTATCAGCAGGAACCCGCATACAAAAATAATGGGGGTTGAATATATAGAGATTGAAAAATGAGTATTTTTGTATCAAATACTTTTTCATTCCATTTATAAGATTGTTCTTAAGGATTAGCCGGGTTTTCCCGGCTTTTTTAGTTTTGCCCATTTTTAGCCCAGTAGCGGGCTTTTCTTTCCCGGATGGATAAATTACACATTTCGCCCGAAAAAGTGGCTTAAATCGAAAATTCTACCAAAATAACTATCTTTTGAACCAAAAACAGAATTTTTTGCCATTTTCCGATAAAATAAAAAGAAATTCTTTTGGTAATTAAAATAAAGGTTGTATATTTGCATTGTCAAACAACAACGACTGGGCGTTTACCCCGAACAATTAAAAGAAAATCAAAATGGCAACAACAATTTACAACGGTTTATTATACACAACAAAAGAAATTAATCGCAATTTCCGCATTAAAATCAACGGTATTGTTGACGGTAAAAAGGTTAACAAGTTGGTAGGCGTTAAAGGATTGATTGAATTGATTGGCGTTGAAATGGCTAATAAGATGTTGCGCCGTGCATTTAATGGCACCGATGATAAAACCGTTTGCAAATTGCGCAGAGGAATAAAGATAAGTTTCTATGTTAAATAATATCCGACCGGGCGGGTTCCCGGAACCAAATACAAATTCGTATGAGTTCAGAAAAAAGAAACAAATTAAGTGAGATTTTCAAATTGGCGTGGCAATTCGTAAAACGCAATGGTTACAAACTTTCAGAGGCTTTAAAATGTGCATGGTTGAACATTAAGTTGAAAGCCGAAATGAAAAAACGAATAGTAAAATTCTACTTTCAGAAAATAGACGGTTCATTGCGTGAGGCATACGGAACCACAAACCCGGAAACAATCCCGGCAACAACCGGAACCCGGAAACCCGCCGACACGGTACAAACGTATTTCGATACAGAAAAGCAGGAATACAGATGTTTCAAAAAAGCTAATTTAATTCGTATTGCATAATCAACGCCGGGAATTTCCCCGGCAAAAAAACAAATGATATGAAAACAATAAACAACGTTGATGATTTAAGCGACGATTTGTGTTTATATTGTCCTTTGGATGATGGCGAAAAAGGAACCCACGGCGTCCCAAATGGATATATAAGTTGTGAGGGGCGTTGTTGCCAAGAAGCGTATGAAATGTATATTGAGGAATGGACGGAATAACAAATTGTATGGAAAGTATAATAATAAAAGAAATTGAAATGATGTTGGAATTACCTATGCACGAAAGACAAAGAGCGTATTTTGTAGACTTGTTTAATGCTGCAAAGCCCGTTAAAATTGTTCCGGCGGCTGATGTATTAGAGGATTACGAATTGGATTACATACGGCACGTAATTAAGCCAAAGCCGAAAGAATGTTATCGAAATTCCCATTTACTTTGCGAGGCGTTCCCGGAACGGATTCTTTATTGTGAGGGAATAACAAACGTCCCAATACCGATTGACCATGCGTTTAACAAGGCCGGCGACGCATATATTGACATAACATTTGAATTTGCGTTGCATAAAAACCCGTCAATATATGAGTACGTAACATTTGGCGAGTACGACGCAAAGACCATACGAAAAGCAGTATTGGAAACCGGATATTACGGCGAAATTTACAAATGGTTGTATTATCAGAGTAAGAAATAAAAAGACCCCCGGCGTCATAAATCAATATGCACAGGGGGAATTTTACGCAGTAACCGAGAGCGATATTTGGTTGATGCGGTACCACAAAAATATATTGTTTGCCGTAAATTGCAAAACAACCCGCAAAAATAAATTTAAAATAAAAGTATTTATCTTTGGTAATTAAAGAAATATTTGCACCTTTGCATTGAAGTTAAGCCCACGCACGGGGATAGTGCGAAATAATATGAATATCAGAAAAGACAAAGAATTGAACATTTTGGCGAAAGCAGCCGGAAAGAAAGCAACAGAAGTTGAAACAATCATTGTAAATCAATTAATCCAAAAGGAAATGATACAAGACGACCCGAAATTTTGGGGATGCACTTTGTTTGATAGTATCGAACGTGACGTTCCGGTTTCTGATGTTGTCGGCATTATCAAATCAACCGGAATTTCGGTTGTACGTTCCGAACATTTGGACGCATTTCTGAATTTGGTATTGGTCGGAAAAGGAGATTGCCCGGTATGTGGCGGAGAAATGGAAGTTACCGACGCCGATTATAAATGTTGCGGCGGCGATGGGTATTTAACCCCGTATGAATACGAACCGATATTTGAGGAAAAAACCTGCAAACATTGCGGGCATGTAGAGTAATAACCATAAAAATAAAACAATATGAAATTGAGAGTAAATGAAGCAATCGCCCGTTCCGAGGCGAACGGAAAAAAGGTATTGAAAAAGGATATTGCAGCCCGTTTATTTGAGGGCGCAAGCGAAAGCGCACAGCAGGTAAATATGACAAATCTTTGCAACGGGACAACCAAAAGGATTGTCCCGGAATGGGTAGTAATAATTTGCGAAATGTGCGGTTGTTCCGCCGATTATCTGTTTGGATTGGAGGATTAAGAAATGAAAAGGATAGTTGAAAGAATAGAGAAAATGACCGACGTTGTTTTTTCTGACGAATGGCAAAACAAGTTCTTTACATGGTCGTTCGGCATAATGTGCGCAATTTGCTTTATTGCCGGATTTTGGAATTATGCCCATTTTCTATTTGCCGGAATGTTTGGGGTTGCAACATATATGACATATAACGAAAAAAAATAATAATATGATAGCGAAAAAAAAACAGCCGGAAACGGTAAAAGAAATGGTTGGCGCATTGCAAGGCGCAACAAATGCGATGGGAGATTTGGAAAAATCAATGGGGCAATTGCCCGCCGATAAATTCCCGGAGATAGACGAGAAACAACAGATTGTCTCCGGATTGGATGCCGTCGAAATAGAACAGCCCGCCGGGGCTTTTGAAATTGTGCCGGGCATGACGGTTGAGGAAATGACAGCAATGTTTTTTGATGGTGCGTTGATTGAACCGCCGTATAAAGTATGGCAGCTAAACAGCAAAGGACACCGATATTATTACAAGTTTGACGACAACGGAACCCCGGAATTTTATCCGTCAGTTACAACAATTTTGTCCCAAGCAATGCCACAATCGCCGTTTCTGATAAAATGGATTGCCGACAAAGGTATTGACGAGGCGGAACGATACAAAGCAGAACGGGCGGCGTATGGTACATTTATGCACGCCCAATTTGAGGAACTTATAATTAACCGGGTTTATGATTTGGACGGATTGAAAGCCAAATTGAAAGATTATATTGATAACAACAAATTGCCCGCCGATTTCATTTATTACGCTGATGATTTCAAAAAGGATATATTAGCATTTGCGCAATTTGTTTTGGATTATGACGTTAAACCGTTAGCCGTGGAAATTGCGTTGGTACACCCCGTTCATAATTACGCCGGAATGATTGATTTACCGTGTACGATGTTATCAAAGCCCGGTTCAAAAGAATACATAAACGCAATTGTGGATTTCAAAAGCGGGCGCAAAGGATTTTACGAAGAAGCGGAAATTCAGTTGCATTTATATGCGATGATGTGGAACGAAAATTTCCCGGATATTCCGATTGACCGTGTTTTCAATTTTAGCCCGAAAGATTGGCGAAAGAAACCGACGTACAATTTGAAAGACCAAACAGACAGCCCGAACGCAAAGAAAATCCCGTATCTTTTGGAGTTGGCAGCAATTGAGGACGAAAAACGGGATAATACATTTACGGCGGTTTCCGGGGAAATATCATTGGATAACGAACCGGATTTGACAAACAATATTGTTTCGCTGACGTTGGCGGAACTTGTTAAAAGCAAAGCCCCGGCGGAAAAGAAAAAGCCGGAACCGGAAAAAGCCGTTACCGTTGAGGATTTGAAGAAAGACCCGGAACCCGAACCACAGCCGGAACCGGAGGAAAAGAAAACCAAGACCGTAAAGAGAACCACACGAAAAACGGCAAAAACGGCGGGAAACAAGCCCGTCAAGGAAAAGAAAACCGCAAAACGTACAATTACACCAAAAAAAGAAAAAGTGGCTAAAATCGAAGAAAAACAGCCTAAAAAGCCGGAACCCGTGACAAAGAAAGATTTGTTGAATACTGAAATTGATATTTGATTATGAAAGGACGTATAAACATAAACAGATCAACCACCGGTATACAACGTGTTGTTTTGCCACGTGTGGGGTTTATCAAAGTAGGGTATAAGGAGAAAGCAACCAACGGAAAAGAATATCCAAAAAGTGTTGACTATTTTATTGCTAGTGGAAAGTATGCCGGATTGTTTACCAAAGCATACGGCGAAAAGCCGCAAACTATTCAAATAATTTTCCCGGATGATTGCCCGGAAAAGGTATGTAACGAAATGTACGAATACCGGGACGACGACGGGCGACGCATAGCATACGGCGATGGGGAAACGTTCTTTGTATGGAACGGAAAACAATATGCACAATACAGTACAAAGGATTATCCTAATTTGATGGCAGGGGTTACGGAAAAGCACCCAAACCGTGCCGTAAAGAATGGCGGTGACGGATGGATTGTAACGTTAACCGTAACTTTTATTATTCCGTTGGTTCGTGGAGTTGGCGGAGTTTGGCAGTTTACGACAAAGGGGACAGCGTCAACAATACCCAATATCCGTGATACATTCGACGCAATATTGCAAGAAAAGGGATTTGTAAAAGGAATTATCTTTGATATGAATGTACAATTTGCAGTTTCTCAAAAGCCCGGCGACCGTTCCCGTTATCCGGTTGTTACGATTGTTCCAAACGAAAGTGAGGGAAATTTGTTTGCGGTAAAAGAAGCATTTAAGCCCGTACAGTTGGTGGAATAAAAAAAAAGTATTATATTTGTGGCGTAAAACAATCGACCGTTACCGATTGAAAGATATTTGCTAATTAGCTACAAAGCCCCTTTTAGATGTGTAACGGCTCTAATTGGGGCTTTCCTTTTTTAATTATGACTTACAATATTTTGATTGACCAAAGATTCGCCGTTGCGAATAAACTGACTATTGTTCAAACAACAACGCTTGCAGCGTGTATGACATTGCCAACGTGGACTAATACAATTACGGTTGATGGCATTGTTTGGTATCAATATTCAGAAACAAAAATGGTAGATGATTTTCCGTTGCTTTTTTCAATCCCTAAAAGAGTTTACAAAAACATTAAAGAACTTGCAGACAGAGGATTTATTGAGTTGAGTTCTTTTGGGAAAACAAAGTATCTAAGATTTACAGAAAAATGTAAAACATGGAACAGAAGCGAAACGGACTTTAATCAGTCCGAAAACGGACTACAAGACTATAATATTAATATACAGCAGTCCGAAAACGGACTAAACAACAGTCCGAAAACGGACTACAATCAGTCCGAAAACGGACTACAAGACTATAATATTAATAATAATAATATTAATAATACTATGAAGAAAGAGGCTAAAGCCTCAAAAGAAAATCCAAACGGATTTTCACAAGACAATTTTTCAAACGAAGAAAAAACAGTTAAAGCAAGTATTGTTTATGGGTTTACCCCGGAATTGTTGGACGTCAGAAAACAAGTAATTGATAAAGTTGATAATTACTTTGCAAAACTTGTATTCCCATTTGATAGCGATGAATTTAAACGGAACTTTTATATTTTGATTTGTCAACCGAAATGGAGAACTTCGCAAAAGAGT
>ENA-UOJE01002862-UOJE01002862.1-human-gut-metagenome-genome-assembly--contig:-C23-NODE-2862-length-12410-cov-27.305221_pt1 | contig 12410 bp, 5 predicted proteins | sample MGYA00242341_ERZ723888 | MGnify/ENA metagenome assembly ERZ723888 | reverse complement strand
TGGCAACGCAGATGCCGTGCCGCAGCCGCCGGAGCGGTGCTTGAGCCGTTAGGCGGGAATTGTGCGGTATTGCCTTAGAACCCCCAGTGCAGAAAATCAGCATCTTGCACGATTATTTGAAATATTTTTTGTGAATACTCTTGACACAGCGTGGTTTATCCGCTATTATAATAAATGCGTGAGTTAAGGGGTCAAGTGCGGCCAAAATGGAAGCACAACCCCCGCAAAAAACTGCGCGGAATAATCAAGAAAGGAGAAAAGAAATGCCTACTTTTAACCAGCTCGTACGCAAAGGCCGTGAGGTCCTGGTAACCAAGAGCACTGCTCCTGCCCTTCAGAAGAGCTACAACTCCCAGAAGAAGCAGTACACCACCATGAACAGCCCCCAGAAGCGTGGTGTTTGCACCGCTGTTCGTACCATGACCCCCAAAAAGCCCAACTCTGCTCTGCGTAAAGTTGCCCGTGTCCGCCTGACGAATGGTATCGAGGTCACCTCCTACATTCCTGGTATCGGCCATAACCTGCAGGAGCACAGCGTTGTCCTGATCCGTGGCGGTCGTGTTAAGGACCTGCCCGGTGTCCGTTACCACATCATCCGTGGTACTCTGGATACTCAGGGTGTTGCAAACCGTAACCAGGCTCGCAGCAAATACGGCGCAAAGCGTCCCAAGGCCGGTGCCAAGAAGTAAGGAAACATCTTTTCGCCATAAAATGGTCAGCTGACCCTTTTGTGGCATAACGGGAGTTTTCTTTAACTTTCGAGTACCGATGATATCATTAATGTGAAGGAGGGAAGAAAGATGCCCAGAAGAGGTAAAATCGCAAAGCGCGAAGTTCTGGCTGATCCTATTTACAATTCCAAGCTCGTCACCCGTCTGGTCAACAGCATCATGCTGGATGGCAAGAAGGGCGTCGCTCAGAAGATCGTTTACGAAGCTTTTGAGACTGTCAAAGAGAAGACCGGCAACGATCCTCTCGAAATGTTCGAGAAGGCCATGGAAAACATCATGCCCAGCCTCGAAGTTAAGGCCCGCCGTGTTGGCGGCTCCACCTACCAGGTTCCCCTGGAGGTCAGCCCCGCCCGCCGCGAGACCCTCGGCCTGCGCTGGCTGACTCTGTACAGCCGCAGCCGTGGTGAAAAGACCATGTCCGCTCGCCTGGCCGCCGAGATCATTGACGCTACCAACAACGTTGGCGGCGCCGTCAAGAAGCGCGAAGATACCCACAAGATGGCAGAAGCCAACAAGGCTTTCGCGCATTACCGTTATTGATCTGCTTACTGAGGAGGTTTAAGCCATGGCAACGCCGAGAGACGTATCCCTGCAAATGACCCGAAATATCGGTATCATGGCCCACATCGACGCAGGCAAGACCACCACCACCGAGCGCATTCTGTACTACACCGGTATTAACCATAAGATCGGCGAAGTTCATGACGGCGCTGCTACGATGGACTGGATGGAGCAGGAACAGGAACGTGGTATTACCATCACTTCCGCTGCAACCACCTGCTACTGGAGCCACACCGAGACCCAGCACGATCCGGCTCTGTTCAAAAAGAACCGTCATCGTATCAACATCATCGACACCCCGGGCCACGTTGACTTTACTGTTGAAGTTCAGCGTTCTCTGCGTGTTCTGGACGGTTCTGTTACCGTTCTGGCCGCAAAGGGTGGCGTTGAGCCTCAGTCTGAAACCGTTTGGCGCCAGGCTGACGAGTACAAGGTTCCCCGCATGGTTTACGTCAACAAGATGGATACCATGGGTGCTGACTTCTTCCGCTGCGTACAGATGATGCATGATCGTCTGCATGCCAACGGTGTGCCTATCCAGCTGCCTGTCGGCCAGGAAGACACTTTCCGCGGCATCATCGATCTGATCGACATGAAAGCCGATATCTACTATGATGATATGGGCAATGATGTGCGCGTTGAGGAAATTCCTGAAGACCTGAAAGAACAGGCTCAGGAATATCATGACAAGCTGATCGAAGCTGTTGCTGAGACCGACGAAGAGCTGATGATGAAGTACCTGGAAGGCGAAGAGCTGACCAAGGGAGAAATCAAGGCTGCTCTGCGTAAGGCTACTATTTCCAACGAGATCGTTCCTGTTGTCTGCGGCTCTTCTTACAAGAACCGTGGCGTTCAGAAACTGTTGGATGCAATCGTTGATTATATGCCCGCTCCGACCGACGTTGCGGCCATCAAGGGCACCAACCCGGAGACTGGCGAGGAAGAAGATCGCACTTCTTCCGATGATCAGCCGTTCTCTGCACTGGCATTCAAGATTATGACTGACCCGTATGTCGGTAAGCTGTGCTTCTTCCGCGTGTACTCTGGTACCGTTGAGGCTGGCACCACTGTTTACAACTCTGTTAAGGATCAGGACGAGCGTATCGGCCGTATCCTGCAGATGCATGCAAACAACCGTAAGGATATCGACATCTGCTACGCTGGCGATATCGCCGCTGCTGTTGGTCTGAAGAACACCACCACTGGTGATACCCTGTGCGATGAGAAGCATCCCATCATCCTCGAGTCCATGAACTTCCCCGAGCCGGTTATCCGCGTTGCCATCGAGCCCAAGACCAAGGCTGGCAGCGAGAAGATGGGTATTGCCCTGTCTAAGCTGGCTGAAGAGGACCCGACTTTCCGTACCTGGACCGATGAAGAAACCGGTCAGACCATCATCGCCGGCATGGGCGAGCTCCACCTGGAAATCATCGTGGACCGTCTGCTCCGCGAGTTTAAGGTCGAAGCTAACGTTGGCGCACCTCAGGTTGCCTACCGTGAAACCATCCGCAAGGATGCTAACCAGGAAACCAAGTACGCACGTCAGTCCGGTGGTAAGGGCCAGTATGGTCACGTTAAGATCAAGATTGAGCCCAACCCGGGTAAGGGTTATGAGTTTGTCAACGGTATTGTTGGCGGCGCTATCCCGAAGGAATACATCCCCGCTGTTGACAACGGTATCCAGGGCGCGATGAAGTCCGGCATTCTGGCTGGCTATCCTGTCGTGGATGTCAAGGTCACTCTGTGGGACGGCTCCTATCATGAAGTTGACTCCTCTGAAATGGCGTTCTCCATCGCCGGCTCCATGGCATTCAAGGATGCTATGAAGAAGGCTGACCCCGTCATTATGGAGCCCATCATGAAGGTTGACGTTGTTGTTCCTGACGAGTATATGGGCAACGTCATTGGCGACTTGAACAGCCGCCGCGGCGCGATCCAGAACCAGGAATCCACCGATGGCACTGCCCGTGTCACCGCTATGGTTCCTCTGTCCGAGATGTTCGGTTACGCTACTGACCTGCGTTCCAAGACCCAGGGCCGTGGCCAGTACTCCATGGAGCCGGCTGATTACCAGCAGGTTCCCAAGAGTGTTGCAGATAAGATCATGACCGAGCGCAATAAGGGCTGATTCTGCACAAATTCGCGCAAAATACTTGATTTTTCTTGAAAAATCTAGTATGATAGCCTTACAACAGGCTATTTTATCTGTTTGAATTAAAGGAGGATACTTCCAATGGCTGAAAAGGAAAAATTTGACCGCTCTTTGGAGCATGTCAACATCGGTACCATCGGTCACGTTGACCACGGCAAGACCACTCTGACTGCCGCTATCACCAAGGTTCTGGCTCTGAAGGGCGACGCCGATTTCATGGATTACTCCAGCATCGATAAGGCTCCTGAAGAGAAGGCTCGTGGTATCACGATCAACACCGCTCACGTTGAGTACCACACCGCGAAGCGTCACTATGCCCACGTTGACTGCCCGGGCCATGCTGACTACATCAAGAACATGATCACCGGTGCTGCTCAGATGGACGGCGCTATCCTGGTTGTTGCTGCAACCGATGGCCCGATGCCGCAGACCCGTGAGCACATCCTGCTGGCTCGTCAGGTTGGCGTGCCCAAGATCGTTGTGTTCCTGAACAAGTGCGACATGGTTGACGACGAAGAGCTGCTCGACCTGGTCGAAATGGAAGTTCGCGAACTGCTGGACAGCCAGGATTTCGACGGCGACAACACCCCGATCATCCGTGGTTCCGCTCTGAAGGCTCTGGAGAGCACTTCCAAGGATCCCGATGCTCCGGAATACAAGTGCATTTGGGAGCTGATGGACGCTGTTGACAGCTACATCCCGACTCCGGACCGTGCTGCTGATAAGCCGTTCCTGATGCCCGTTGAGGACGTTATGACCATCTCCGGCCGTGGCACCGTTGCTACCGGTCGTGTTGAGCGTGGTACTGCTCATGTCGGCGATCAGATGGAAATCGTTGGTCTGAAGGAAGAGAAGCTGACCACCACCATCACTGGTCTGGAAATGTTCCGCAAGAGCCTCGAGTTCGCTCAGGCTGGCGACAACATCGGCGCTCTGCTGCGTGGTATTGACCGTGACCAGATCGAGCGTGGCCAGGTTCTGGCTGTTCCCGGCTCTGTTCATCCCCACACCACTTTCGATGGCCATGTTTACGTCCTGAAGAAGGAAGAAGGCGGCCGTCATACCCCGTTCTTCAACAACTATCGTCCTCAGTTCTACTTCCGTACCACCGACGTTACCGGCATCATCACCCTGCCCGAAGGCACTGAGATGTGCATGCCCGGCGACAACGTTGATATGCACGTTGAGCTGATCACCCCGGTTGCCATGGAAGAAGGCATGCGTTTCGCTATCCGCGAAGGCGGCCACACTGTTGGTTCCGGCGTTGTTTCCAAGATCGAGAAGTAATTTTCGGCTTGTGATATAGCTTTCAAGGCTCCTGCTGTTAAGGCAGGGGCCTTTTTGTTGTGTACGACTTATGGGACGGGGAGGGGGCAAAGGCCGGGTGTGGAAGACCAAGGAAGGCATCATGAAAACATCAGGAATTGTAGATAGGGGAGAGGACACCATTCGGAACTTTGAAAAAGTGGAGCAGGAGGGGGCACTCACACCGCCCTACCGTGGGAAGGTGTATTTCAGGTCGCGGTTAAGGGGCAAGGGTTGATCTATCCCTAAGTTTTCGGAACGGTCAGGAACGCTCTCTACAGTACAATTTATAATGGGCAATTCTCAACCTCCAATTTTTCCTTCAAGTTTCCTCCAATCTCTGCCAAATCTCTCAACAACAAGCCAAACCGAAATGGCAAAAAATGCGCGATCACAATACCGGGTGATTGTATTAAGAGATTGCAAAGAACATTATCGGGATAAATGTTTAATCATTTGATAAAATCAGGAATAAACCATTCAAAAATGTTAATAAATACCGCCAAAGGGTCACCGCACCGCAGCGCAAATAATGTGCGAAAAACAGGTTTCAGTTGATTCAAGGACAAAAATTTACATAGAAACCGCTCTAATGAACTATGCAAATTCTGGCAACTGTGATATAATGTATATACCTAGATGTGTCGGAAAGGTTATCATTTGCGGGACCAAGGCATGCAGCCGGTACAACGTTTTGTCAGCCGCTGTGCCGGGGCCAAAAGCCCCAAAAGCAGGCCGCAGCCCGGCAAGGGATCGCCAGACCGAGGGGAGCACAACCAGGCGTTTTGCAATCAACACCTGCAAAGTGCCGCACATCTGCCGTACCACTTTTCACACAAAAGGGGAAAGTAGTAACACTTAAGGGAGGATAAAACTATGAAGAAAAACCTTCAGCGTTTTGGTGCATCCGTGCTGGCAGCAGCCATGGTTGCCCAGAGCGTGGCGCTTCCCGCAGCAGCCGAAACTACCAAGATTGATTCTTCGGTAGCGCAGTCTGTTGCAGCTAGCGCAGCAAGCGCGGCCAGCGCTGTGCAGTCCCTGCCCAAGTTCACCAGCACCGCAGACCTGATCAAGCAGACAGCCCAAACGCTGGCTGCCCAGGGCGAAGTGCATGAACTGGAGCAGGACGATGCCAAGCTGGAAGCGACTGCACAGAGCAAGGCGGGCATGAGCCTTGCAGCGTTGGAAAATGCACTGGCCGATGCCATGTACGCCAACGCCGCAGCCGGCAAGATCAACACTGAAGCCTATGGCCTGAACAAGGACGAGATGGCATCGGTGATGGCTGCCACCATCAAAACGTATCATCTGTCCAGCGCCGTTACCGACCTGGGCTATGAGACGAACGCCGCAGGCGTTGTGACCGCCGTTACCTTTACCGGCAGCTCCGGCATGACCTCTGCGATGGAGTCCATGACCAACAGCGATGATGAAGTGATTGCGCAGCAGGCTGACAGCTACGCACAGGCTTACGTTGCTGAAAACTCCGATACCTTTGCTGCCAGCGCCGCTGCAGACGGCCATACCTATGGCGAGCCGAAATGGTACTGGAATGACACCAACCCGGAGGATGGCCACACCCATACCTGGAAGGAAACCCCCGATGGTTACTGGACCAAGACCGATGACGGCTGGGCTTACACCGCTGTGTATACCTGTGAAAAGGACGATGCCTACCAGAAGGTAGAAGGCACCGTAACCAAGGATACCACCGAGGCAAAGCCCGGCGCTGCCGGCAAGACCGTTTACTCTGCCAGCGTGCCCGCTGACAAGAGCCCGGTTAAGAAGGAATACAAGGAACCCACCACCCGCACCGACGACATTGCCGCCCTGCCCTGCCAGAACCATGCCGTGCCCAAGGATGCAGATGGCAACTTTGTTGCTACCTTCAACTGGGAAATGAAGAAGGTCGAGGGCAAGCTGGAAGCTGACTACAGCAACGCCCAGCTGTTCTATGACAGCGAAACCGGCAAAATTTCTGCCGGCGCTCCCGTTACCATTGACTGGGAATGCACCAGCGTCACCTTCAAGTGCGCTGTCTGCGGCGAAGAAATCAAAACCCAGCCGGTAATGACCATGCCGGTCAGCGTTGTGGTAGACCAGAATAACAATTCCGTCTACATCAATGTGGGCGGCACCCCGACCCTGGATACCACCTCCGGCGGCACCGGCGTTACCCTGGTGTCCGCAATGGATGGCGGCAACTGGTACGATATGCAGAACAACCCGGTTGACGCAAGCAAGGTGAACTTCACCTATCAGAGCGGCGACAACAAGGGCAAGAACAGCCTGCTGCTGTACGACAGCCAGAAGACTGCCGTGTATGTGGACGACCAGGGCAACCAGGTCACCAATACTTACGATGTCTCGACTGCGCAGATGAACTACTACTACTTCCAGCTGTCGCAGTTCAACCAGGACGAAGCAGAGTACTTCGGCGTGGTTGCCCCGTTCTGGACCTCCAAGGGCGTTCAGAAGCAGGGCGAGGATGGCAGCATCACCGGCACCATGGGCGCAATCAAGATATTGTGCAGCATTGATCCGAACGATGATGTCCCGCCGACCACCATGGCATTCATGCTGAACATGCTGCCGCAGGCGTTCATGTCTTACGTCATGAACTATGGTGAAGCTCTGAAAGCCATCCGTGATGCAGGCTTGGCACAGGTTGCCAAGCTGGGTGACAGCGCTGACTATGTCACCAAGCTGCTGATCCTGCACGACTGGATCTCCCAGGTTGCAGAATTCGATATGGGCTCCATGGGCGATATCACCGGCGGCGGCAACAACGACCCCATCCAGACGACTGCTTTCGGTGCCCTGCTGGGCGGCGAGATCGGCGCTAAGGGCGTTGAGTATGGCTGCATCTGCCTGGGCTATGCAGCTGCATTTAACTACATGGTCCAGAATTTGCCTGACAACAAGAGCATCTATAAGAATGATGACGGCAGCTGGAAGACCCCCGATGAAGTAGGCGATAACGCTGTTGTTGACTTTGCCCAGATCCTGTATTACTGCGATACTTCTGATACCAGTGTTGCCGGTAATGCGTTCGGCGGCGGCATGTTCAACAACGTCCACTACTTCAACGCAGTCAAGGTCAACAAGCTGCAGGGCGACAGCAACTCTGCTACGATGACCACCGGCGAACCCAACAAGAACTGGTACTATGTTGACGTCTGCTATGATGACGTGAACACCGAGTGCATGGCCCAGACCCGCGTTGAGAACGCAGGCGACCTGCGCCATGTCAACTTCCTGGTTTCTCCCTCCGGTCTGGAAGGCCGTTACAGCAAGTACTATGATTACATTGACTCGCTGTACGATGGCTACACCTACACCAAGAACAAGAATCCCGATGTGGATAAAGACGGCAATGTTGTGCTGAACAACGGCAAGCCGCATTACTCTTACACCAAGGCGGAGAACAAGAACGAGACCCGTTACACCGATACCTGCTACGAGGATACCTGGTTCACCTCTATCTGCAGCCCCATCTACTTCGACAATAATTACTTCTATTACGTTGATACCACGACCAACCAGAACCTGTATAACAACATGCGCCGCCAGCAGTCCGAGAACGGCAACAACGGCAACTCTGGTTCCGGCAGCTCTGGTAACAACTCCCAGATGCAGCAGTTCATGAAGAAGATGCAGAACCAGGGCCCCGATACTCTGGAAGCACGTCCGCGTAATGCGAACTACTATATCCGCAAAGAGGATTCCAGCAGCTCCGGCGGCATGAACTTCAGCATGAGCAGCTTTACCAAGACGGATGACCCGTTTGATATCATCCTGATGTACTACAACGATCTGAAGGAAACCAGCAGCAACTTCAATGATGACGACAGCAATGCCAAGGTTCTGGCCGAAGCTGGCACCATCTATAAGATCGATACCAGTGCAAAAGATAAGCATACCAAGGTTGAAAACAACCTGAACACCGAGTGCCTGGCAGACGCTGCTGCAAAGCGGATCTACCCCGCACTGGTACACTCTACCGCACTGTATGATGGCAAGCTGTACTTCAACGTCAACAACGCCATCTACCGTATGGACCCGACCACCGGCGCAGTGGAAGAAGTGAAGGAATACAACACCGTCTATGGCGGCATTAAGCTGACCAAGGATAAGGACGGCAACATGGTTCCCGATACCCATTTTCCCGGCATGAGCATGGTTATCATGGATAGCGCCCAGGATACCAGCAGTGTGAAGTATCTGGGCACCTTCAAGAACCATCCTCTGGCGGGCCTGACCCTGCGTGACAGCTACAGCTTTGCTACCACCACCCAGCAGGGCCAGACTGTGATCACCAGCATCAACACCACCAAGGATCAGCTGGTCGTTTCTGTCGGCACCAACCTGTCCAACACCTATAAGGAACTGGTGGACGGCAAGGCAGAAGTCAAGACCGATGCCTCCGGCACTTCTTATGCAAACCGTAAGAGCTACAAGACCGAGTCCTGGAACTACAACCCGAGTTACAACCAGAACATGGGCAGCTCTGACGAGAAGAACAAGAACGAAGAGTTCATGTGGTGCGCTAACCTGGTTGAAACCATGCCGATGTCCGACATGGTCAGCGACCTGAAGAGCGGCGCAACCACCAATGTTTCCGTTGAAGCATGGTGCGATACCCCCGCTTACACCCAGGACCGCACCACCAAGTACGGCCTGACCAAGGGTGAAAAGAAGTACGCTGACGGCGCACTGCCCAAGGGCCATACCTGGGCTCTGGACGAGCTGGAAACCAAGTCCGTTGGCAACAATGTGTACCTGTGCTCTGATTGCCATACCGCAACCGAAAGCACCCCCCACACCGTTACCCTGCCCGATGCAGTTGCAGGCGTTACCCTGACCCTGGGCACCACCAGCAACACCTACATCAAGGACGATACCGTTACCCTGACCGTAGAAAAGGAAGGCACCGATATCGTTACCGTTACCGCAAAGAACGGCGATACCGATGTTGCTCTGACTGAAGTTCAGGAAGCAGCGCAGGACGAAGCCGCAGCCCAGGCTACCACCGAAAAGGCTAAGACGGTTTACACCTTCACCATGCCGGACGGCGATGTGACCATCAACGTTGAAAAGAACGCTAAGACCTATGAGGTCAAGGTGGCCGATGCTAACAAGGATACGTTGAAGATCACCAGCCCCGAAGCTGACCTGAATAAGGTCACTGCGGGCACTACCATTACCGTTGTGGCTACCCCGAAGGATGGCTATACCCTGACGGCTGACGGTGTGGTGGTTACTTACGGCGACAATCAGACCCTGAAAGCAACTCCTGACACAGAAAAGGCCAACACTTACACCTTTGCAATGCCCGCTGGCGATGCAACTGTCAGCGCAGCGTTTGAAAAGGTTAAAGAGTACACAGTTAAGGTGAATCCTGTTGAAGGTGAAGTCGCTACTGTTACCGTAAATCCGGACAAGGCTGCGCAGGATACCGAAATTACCGTTACTGTTGCTAACATTAAAGAGGGCTATCAGCTCAAAGAGGGCGGCCTGACTTACAGCTACAATAACGGTGAAAAGACCGAGACCGTGACGCTGACCCTGAATGAAAAGGGAGAAGCAACCTTCAAGATGCCCGCTGCTGATGTTACCGTTGATGCTAAGTTTGAAGCTATGCCGGATAAGACTTATAGCATTACTTCTGACGTGACCAACGGTGCCGCAAACCTCAGCGTAAAAACTGCAGCTATGGGTGATCCGGTTGAGGTTACCTTTACGGCAAATGGCGAAAACTATAAGCTGGAAGAAAGCTCTGTGTGTTACGAAAAGAAGGGTGATCCTTCTACCGCAAAGCCACTGACACCGAACAATGGCAAGTATAGCTTCTACATGCCGGACTATGATGTTGTTGTTAAGGCTGTATTTGCAAAAACTACTCATACCGTAACTTGCAATGTAACCAATGGTACTGCTACTGTTGACCCGACCGGTGAAATTAAAGAAGGTACGTGGTTTAGCGTTACTTTTGCGCCGGATGCTGACAAGGCAGACTATGTGTTGAATGGACAGCCAGAGCTGGTTTCTGGTGGTAACATCACACATTTGAATGTTAATGATGGTGTTGCAAATTTCCAGATGGATAAAAATGATATCACCATTACAGCAGAATTTGTGGCACCCGAATCTACTGATCCTACCCCCGGCGGCGAAGAAAACCAGTCCCTCGAAGCCGAGGAGCGCACCGCTCACGGTGCCGCTGAAAAGACCACCATTACCGCAATGGCTGTCTTTACCTGCACCGATAAGAACTGCGCAAGCGCACAGTTCGTGGATGCAACTGTAAAGCAGACCAGCGGCGTTACCACCGCTGCTGTCAACTTCAACGGCAAGGACTACACCGCCAAGTACGGCGAGAAGAACGGCTGGGTTGAAGAAAACGGCAAGAAGTACTGGTACGAAAAGGGCGTGAAGCAGGGTACTGAGGGCCGCGGCAAAGAGATCTATGATCCCGATTCTGACGCCTGGTACTGGCTGGATGCTGTCCAGGGCGGCGCAATGACCGTCAGCAAGGACGTTTATCAGGAATCCGCCGCCGGCCAGTGGGCTGATAAGCCCGATGGCACCGGCAAGTGGGTCCGTTACGATGAGAACGGCCACATGGTCAAGGGCTGGCAGACGACCGATAAGGGCACCTACTACTTTGACCTGATCACCGGCGCTATGGCTAAGGGCGCAGGCGATATTGACGGTGTACCTTGCGCATTTGACGAGTACACCGGTATCGCTCTGGACGGCCAGTGGCTGACCATCAAAGGCGCTGACTTCTGGTACGAAAAGGGCGTTCGCCAGGGCCTGGATGGCCGCGGCAAGGAAATCTATGACCCGGCTTCCGACGCTTGGTACTGGCTGGATGCCGTTGACCAGGGCAAGAAAGCCACCAGCAAGGATGTCTATCAGGAATCCGAAGCTGGCCAGTGGGCTGATAGGCCCGATGGCACCGGCAAGTGGGTCCGTTACGATGCACAGGGCCACATGATCAAGGGCTGGAGCGCTGACAAGCGTTACTATTTCGACCCGATCTATGGCACCATGGCTAAGGGCGATGCAGTCATCGATGGCCGCACTTATCACTTTGATAAGAACACCGGCGTTCTGCAGTAATCCCACAGCCGAACAATGAGCTGTAATCAGCCCATTAACCTCTAAATAAAAATGCCGCAGCAGATGTAATAGTCTGCTGCGGCATTTTTGTATTTGTGGGCATAGGTTCGGTGAAATATTTGCCAGGCCAGTAGGGCGGGGAACCCCACCCCGCCGAAATACTGGGAACAATACACAATTTAAAAATTGCAATATACCTTGCTATGCCGTAGGGGGCGGCGTCCCCGACGCCCCGGAGGAGCGTATAAATTACAGGCCTTTTGTTGGTAACTGTACGGTAGGGCGGCCAGCCCATTGGCCGCCGGATGAACCCAGTCACAAATCTCATTTATCAGGCTCTGCGCGAGGAACCACCCCTCACCGGCTTTCGCCGGAGCTCCCCTCTAAGGGGAGCCAGTATCTTACCTTATGATTGCGGTGGCTCCCCTGGAGGGGAGCTGGACGCGAAGCGGCCTGAGGGGTGGTTCCTTGCCGCAAACCTAAGGCAATACCGCACAATTCCCGCCTGACGGCTTAAGCACCGCTCCGGCGGC
>ENA-UOJE01002860-UOJE01002860.1-human-gut-metagenome-genome-assembly--contig:-C23-NODE-2860-length-12418-cov-5.297905_pt1 | contig 12418 bp, 4 predicted proteins | sample MGYA00242341_ERZ723888 | MGnify/ENA metagenome assembly ERZ723888 | reverse complement strand
TATGCAGATCACAGGAATAGAATATTGTTCGGAATGTAAAATACCCCAATCAAAAAGTCGATTTCGCAACCATATCCCAATTCCATATAAAAAGGAAAGGGGAGCCAGGTAGGAATTAAGTTTTATTTTGTCATTTTTTTGCATGTAACTTCTTATCTGCTGACAAATATAGTTAACTTATCGGTGGCTGTCTGTTTTTTATTTGTTTATTTCAAAAAGAAGATACAATTTGAATCTCTTTGAAAGATAAGTTTGCGTTTATTCTGAAATATTTTCAGGGAGTTTGTGACTATACACATTTATTGTAGAATTAAGTCAATATCCGGATAAGATATCCGTCGTATCTTTGTTGTCTTCTTGATAATCTCTTGTAAATTATATACTTTTGCATTGTCCCAATTAACATGCTATGCCATGAATGTCAAAATAGAAGAAAGATGGCGGAAACGCCTTCAGGAAGAATTTGATAAACCATACTTTGAGCAGTTGGTCACATTTGTCAAGAACGAATACAGAAGCGCCCATGTGCTTCCTCCCGGACACCAGATCTTCCATATTTTTAATGCCTGTCCATTCGAGAAAGTGAAGGTTGTTATACTTGGACAAGACCCTTATCCCAATCCGGGGCAATACTACGGAGTCTGCTTCTCCGTCCCGCAAGGAGTTCCCATTCCTGGATCACTGGCCAACATATTCAAAGAAATACACCAAGACTTAGGCAAACCGATCCCCACATCCGGCAATCTGGACCGTTGGGTAGAGCAAGGCGTGTTTCCTATGAACTCGGTCCTGACTGTACGGGCTCACGAAACCGGCTCACATCGGAATATGGGATGGGAAACTTTTACAGATGCAGTGATAAAGAAATTGAGCGATGGACGTGAGAATCTGGTATTCATGCTGTGGGGAAGTTATGCAAAAGAGAAGATCGCCCTTATCGACACCCATAAACACTTGGTGCTGACAACCGTGCATCCGTCTCCACGCTCTGCTGACCATGGTTTCTTCGGCTGCAAACACTTCAGCAAGGCGAATACTTTCCTCCAAAGCAAAGGTATTCAAAAGATTGATTGGTAAGAAGTACGAGTTCCGGACATCCGGGTGTAGCCATTCCGGACATCCGGGTGTGGAGAGCGGTAACATCCAGGTGTAGAAAGGCAGAAGATGGGCATGTTTCCAAACTTTTCTGCTTGCTTTTCGTTCTTTTCCTACTTGTTTTAGTAAAAAAGTACCTTTATGTTGATGAAACTATCTCCACACAGATGTATATCGGCACGGTTCCCTGCGTTTTTGTAAACAATACCGGCTACCCGTTTCAACGGCAGGTAGTGATACAAGTGTGATACAGGAATCCGGTATGTATCACTCCTTGCACACCATGTTTGTCAATGCTTGCAAAACAAAGTGTGATAGAGTGATAGAGAAACTGGATTATTGTGCAAGAGAGAACCGCAAACTGATACCGTAGTTTGAGTTTGAAGTCGGATAAGATGCACTCGATATCAACGGTTCATTGATCTGAATATCATAGAATGCACGGACCGTCAACGCACGGCTCAAACCGTAATCAGCCGAGAAGGAGATTGTCTTTGCGATGTTACCGCTAGTAGCCTGCGTCAGTTGCGTGTCGATTTTACGAATCAACGACTGCATCTTGTTGAACGAGAAATCAAGGCGAACGGTGAGGTCATTGCTGAAATCACGCGTTTTCTTCATCTTCAAAACCTTGTTGAACTCGGCATATTTGTAACCCAAACCGATCGTCACTTTCTTGGAAAGTGCTTCGACCAATTGGTAGGATGTCGTGTTCAGGCTTAAATTGCGGGTAGTCGAATAGTCCGCCCGAACCGTCACGTTATTCAACAGCGTCGCATCTGCACCCAACAAAGGACTAAACGCTTCGGTAAGGCTGACAGACGAAATCGAATAAGGAGACGATGGTGTCGGGTTATCGTTCAGAATCGACTGGATATATCCCAGTCCGTCCTGCCCGGCATCCACCCAATTCAAGAAGGATGTGAAAGCACCTACCGAATAAGAACAACGGTACTGGTGACTCAACGTCAAGCTCTTGAAATATTTCTTGACAGCCGGAATCTTGATCAAGCCGTCGTAAGTAACGCGCCAGTTAGGCAACATGCTCTTCAACGAAGGGAAAGCCGTCAAGCCTACCTTCTTCGGGTCCTTACCGGTATAAGCGGCCAGAAATGCAGGAATCAGGACATCCGCCGAATTCCGGTTGACGCCGTTCACATTATCTGTTCCCGGATTATAAGGCATTCCTCCCAAGCCTTTATCATGGATAAAGCCCACATCCGGATATTTCAAGCCGGAATACTTGCTTTCGATACGTTGGGCAATGATCTCGCGGTTTGCCAACAACTTGTCAAAAGCTTTCGAAGAATAGTTATTCATAGCATTGCCACTGCCTCCGAATGCGCTTCCCAGCGCGATTGTCGTCATGGTAAAGTTTCCCCCCATAATCTCCGGCATACCTTCATACATAAATTGTATTTCCGTATTACGCGTATCGTTGCGAAGAGCCGTCAAGTCGATCTTCAATCCAGTGATCGGTTCGAGGTTCGCCCGTATATTCAGATTTTTCGTACTGGTCATGACTGCGGCATTCACGTCTCTCTCGGTATCCGTAATCAACCAGCCTTTTTCATATGCCTCGTCTATATAGCTACGACGCACGTCACCGAACGCAAAACCGATCCCCGGGGAAAGTCCGAATGAAGAACGTCCCTGGCCAAAGATATCACCGATCTCCGGACGGAAACCGGGCAGCATCATACCGGCAGAGTTCGTAAACTGAATATTGAAACGGCGCACCATCATCAAAAAGCGGGCACTGTGTTCAACCGCCTTGTAAAGAAAATCCTCAGTAGGGGCCGGTCCCGGTATGATCGTCAACTTCAAGCGCACCGTGTCTTGGTTCAAAATCTTAACTTGTGCGAAGTTGATCGGCTTGAACTTTACTTTGTAGACACGCCCGTCCGTTCTTCTGGCCGTGATTTGCACCTTTTTCGTAAACATTCCATGCTCGACAACCGTAGCGCTGTCCGGACTCAAGACAATTTCTTTTTCCAATTTCGGCTTTTTCTTCTTCTCCGTTTTTTTAGCCGTAGTCCGGGTATTGTTAAACTTCTGGTTGATCTTCTTCAAATATTTGTTTTTGTTGTAGAGAGATAACAGGTTCAAGTTCGCCTGCAAATCGAACTGACGCTGGTTCTTGATCGTATTACCCATCTCGATATCTTCGCTTACCGTCGCTCCACGATCCCAGTTGTAAGTAGCATTGTAGCTCAAAGAAGCATTGGTCCAATCCAGAACCGGGATCAGCTGCAACGGCAACTGCCAGGTCGCCATAAACTGCTGGTCATACTTCATCGGGGTTCCCAGGTCAGCGATGCTCTTCTTCACGGAATCTTTCCATAACTGGTAACCGTCCGGGTTCAGTTCCTTATTCACCTGCACATACGGTTCTTCGATACGGGCATTCGTACCGGAACTGAACGTTATGTTCAGGTTATTCGTAAAAGCCCAGTTCAAACTGAAAGCACGGTCCCAATAGAAGTTCTGGCTGAATGTCACTGGTATATCGTTGGGGACACCTGTTGCCGCTCCTGTCAGGTCGCGTAATTTTATTTCGTAATAATTACGCATCATGGCCGTCTGGAAGTTGATAGACGGGGCCACATTAAACGCCAGTTGTTTGGCATAGCGCGTATAGCCGTTGTTTTTCTTCAATAACTTATCAAATGGCTTGATCGGCTTGACATAAGGCACATAGCTATAGGCGAAATTGGCACGGTAATCCTTTGTCGTTTCATATTCAGTCTCCGGGTTTTTCTTATCATTAATGCTGTACGAATACCCGAGCGTGAAGTTTGCCGGATCGTAAGGCATCGGGTTCTTACTCTTGATATTCACACGCACATTATTAAACGAAACACTCTTGATAACCGTCCTATCTTGAGAATAATTACGAATCGAGTCCTTCTCGGCTTTCGTTTCCGCCTTGTCGATAGCATCCTTCAACTTGACATCCTGATCCAGCGGATTGTATTTTGGATCATATGTTTCCTTCGAATAAGCATAATAGAACGGGATACTGACTTGCGCCTTTTCCGGGAACAGCTTACCCAATTCGATAGAGGTCGCCACGTTATACTGTTTGAAGTCTTCCATCCGGCGTTCGTTCAACGACTGGTCGAGAGCACCGAAACCAGCCGTTTCGATACGTCCGCCCACATTCACCGTTCCCAAGTCGGAAAGCGCAACATTCAAATTCGCATTGGCCGCCCATCCACCTTCTTCATTGAAGTCGGTCAGGCGCAATTCGTTCACCCAAACTTCCCCGCTCTTCAACTTATTACGCACGTTACGCACACCGATCATGACTGTCTTCACTTCGGAAAGACTCGGATTACCTTTGACACGGATCGTATTGCCATCGTTGTCCGGATCCCTACCAGAATAGACAGTCTGGAAAGACACTCCATTCGTACCGGATCGTTTTTCCCGGTTACGCTCCAGTTTCAGATCCGTCAGAATCTCCAAACGGAAATTCAACATGTTTTCTGCCGGCCAAACGATTTTCTGGTGTTCCGAATTGTTATAGTTATACTCCCCGTGCGGAGTCAACTTCAACGGTACTTCATATTCGTAATAGTTATTCTTATAGTCCGATCCCAGGCGGATAAAAACAGCGAGATCGCCATCTGCAAGATCGTTTACATCCAATTTCGGAGCCTCGGCATGTGTAAACAGTTGCAAGCGCTTATACTGCCGCAAATCATAATTCGTATTCTTATACACGGCACGTGCATCTTGAGCGGCAAGGTCCGTTATCTTTAAAGAAAGCGCCTGTTCGTTCTCCTGACGAATCTGAGGCTGGCTTGGATCCAGTACACGGCTGACGCCCGGGGGCAATGTATAGCTGACCGGATCCCTGTCACTGTTTTCCTCGATATTGACAGTCGAGACTTCCAATTTACCCTTCACTGCGGGCGGCATCTTCGGATCGGACAAATCCTGCTCGTAGGATCGCCATTCTCCGCGGACCAATAGCAGAGTACCGACGCGCAACACGACCGATTCCTTAAATCCTGTCATATACATACGCATGAAACGAATCGTCTTGAAATCATTGATTGCCCCCACACGACGCTGATATTGTTTTACCGGAATCTTAAATTGATACCAGGTAACGGATTCTGTCGTACCATCCGCCAATCTTACTGATGAAGTACGTTTATCCGCAATGAAGTTTTCACCGACAACCGTATCCTGCGGAGTTATCCTGACTTTGTATTCGAAATATTTTTCATTTTTATTCAGAGTATTGTCCTGATTGATGTCTTCTACATCAGGCACGGTCTTGGAAGAAGTGCTGTAGCGCTCGCCCGAATCGTTAATATCTTTCGAGTTTCCTTCCGTTCCATTATAGCGTTTGTAACGTGTTAAGATATCCACCTCCTGAGAATCATAGTCCGAACCACGAAAATAGTGGAACTTGTCACCGGCCGGATCAAAGAAAGGGGACAGCTGTAACGGGTCGTTCTCCATCTCGGTTAGGGTTACCGCATTCAATTTCTGGCGTAATTTATTCAGATAATTCTGGTAAGCCGGATATTCCTTTTCTTCATCCGAGGATAAACCGTTCAGGCCGACATCCTGTAACAGACGTGCACCTGCCGTATTGTCGAAGGCATAAACTGTACTCTGCTGTTTTGGAACCTTACCCCAAACAGTATAATCGACCTTAGAGGTATCGCCATCGATTGGCAATCCGTTTTCGAAGAACTTCTTTTCATCCTTCAATATGTCTTCCGATATCTCACCCAAATTAAAATACAGATCCCCCCCTGTTGTCTGACGATCATAAATGAACGGATCGAGCATCCAAAATTCGATATATTCGACATTCGCCGTCTCAAAGTCACTCTGGTCTATCTTTCGCATCATTCCACCGAAACGCTTTTCCGGGTTTTGCAATGTTCCGTCAGGATTAATATTATCGGCATCCAAGTTATACGGTCCGCGTTCCTGCGGATAGTAAGCCATGTTCAGAACTGTCAACGTATTACTTTCACTCATGCTTTGCTGCCGTTGCGGGAACAACTCTCTCGTCTCGATAGCACGGACATAATGGTTGGACAAATCTTTTGTCGTAATATATTTCGGACGCAAAGAAGAATTTTTACGCGTGAACAATCCGTCGATCGTGTACCAAGCAAGCAAAGCACGACTTTTCCCGTAATCGATATTATTGGTCAGCCCGGCTTCCGGGAACAATTGGGGCGTACCATCGTCATAAGGCACACTGGACAACTGCCAGGGATAAGGGTCGGAGAGGTCGAAATTGCTCTGTGTCGACTCGAAGTCATCCAGATACGAATATCCCCCCGTGTTCTTGTTTTCGTAATGCCCGGCAATCAAATGAGCGAACTCCGCATTGAAAGATATCTGGCTGGGTTTGCTTAGGTTCAGCAACGGCAGCTTGTCGAACATATTGGTAAGCCACTGACTCTCGCCCTTATAAGCCATATTGACACCCCAGAGCGTATTCTTTATCGCTTCGTCGCCCATCGTCGTCTTGGTGGTCAACGGCATTTCGGACATGTGCATGATGGTAGCGCCTACCATCAGATTCGGGTTGAACTGATAGTTCAAGTCCAATCCCATCATGGTCTTACGCTGCATGTTATAGGCTGTCTGGTTTTCCAGCGAGACGCTGACCGGCGTGCCTGCAGAAATAATACTTTCGTTCAGGATCGTCACCACGCCGGAAGTATAGTCAACAGTATAATCTACATTCTCGGTTAATATCGCTCCGCCAGCCGTTACTTTCACTGAACCTCGCGCTACGTTGGAAGCTCCCAACTGTATCTCGGCACCCGAAGAGGCTTTGTATTCCCCCTCCAGTTTGAACTTATTCTTTTCAGCAATCTGTCTGGCGACAGTCAATGTCGAGTCGTAGAGTTCCTGGAATACATATTTGTCAGCAATCGCATCATTGTTAATCTTTTTACGCAGATAGGAGCCGAATGGTTCCACACTTGGAAAAATAATTTTCCCATTATCGGCAAGGACGGTCACACCTTCAATAAAGTCGTATATACCATCCGGATGCGGCTGATTGTTGGAATCATAGCTATCTAGGTTCAGCACTCGTAACAAGATTTGGTTGGCAATCGCCCCTTCCGGCAAATAGTTGACATACGTACCGGTTGTATCGCTTTGATACATGATATTCAACTTGAACTTCTCTTTTTGGACAGAGTAAGCTCCTAATGAATAGATATTTTTCATCATCAGGTCCCAAAAAGGCATATCAGGCGACATGGTAATTCCTTTCAACAACTTCACATACAGGCAAGAGGCAGCCGATGAAGGGTTGTCAGTCGAGAACTCGCCAACCTGATAAGTCTTTCCATCCGAATAAGTATAATTGTAAGCGACAGCCAATACCTCATCTGCCTGCAACTGTGTTTTCAGCGAGATATACCCCAACTTCGTATTGACCGTATATTCGGACGCATCCAGCAAACGAGCGCTTTCCACTTCTTCATACTCCGTACCGTTAACAAAAGTTCCTCCCAACGCCTGATTTACCGTGCTGATATCACGAGCACCGGTAAATTGCTGGTTAAGGGTATTATATAATGTATTCGTATTATTATAGGGGATAGACAGCGCCCCTGAAGGAGAAACGACCGCCGTATTCGAAATATTATCATGCTCGGCCAGATCGGCAAAAGCGACCACGTTACGCGCCTGGTCATAAGTAGCCCGTTTGTTTGTCACCCAAACTTCCACCTTGCTGATCGTGACGGGAGAGGAAATCGTATTCAGGTTCTTCACCGCCTCATCATAGCGGTCGCGAAAATAGTGTGACAGGAAAAAGTGACGATTCTCGTCATACTGGTCAATCGTCAATTCGAAAGGTTTTGTCTGCACGCCCCCTTTAGAACTGACCGTTTTCGATTCCGACTCCTGCTGTGCAAACAACGCATTGACTCGCAACTTCCCGAACTGGAGATCCGCTTTCATACCGAACAGGGCTGCTCCTCCGTTGATTAGGGAGTTACTGGTTGTCATACTTACATTTCCGGCTTCCAGCGACTTGATAATTTCATCTTCCTCCCCGGTATAAGCTAATTTCAGTTTTTTGGAGTCGAAATCAAAAGAGGTTTCGGTATTATAGTTCATATCGAAATTCACTTTGCTGCCAACCGATGCCTGTACATTCAATTGAACATTCTCATCGAAATTAAAGAAGGTACGGTTACGAGCACGTTCCGGCAAAGAGGGATTTTTGGTTTTATTCTGCTTCAAGCCTAGCTCCACTTCAGCCGAACCTTGCGTTTTCACCCGGACACCGCCCGGTCCAAAAATACGTTCCGCCGCACCGATATTGAACTGCATATCAGCTAAATTGAACTGCTTATTAGCCGCCTTTTGAAATTCTTCCTCGTTTTTCTGGCGATAGTAGGATTGAACGGATTTTTGGAAACTATAATCCTGGTATTCCTCAGGGGTCAACGAAATAGGAGTAGTCAGATCGGCATCACCTAACTTGGTACGGACCACATATGTCCCGGTTCTGATATCATATTCGACCACTGATTTCACGTTATCCGGCGTCTTCAAGTCAGCAGGTGACTGCTTGGTAAGATCCTGATATTCTTCAGGGACCGTCTTGGCTACCGGAAAGCGGGTGCGCACCTTCGGCACCGTATCATCCGGAACGACCGGCTGTTCAGTATCCGGCAACGACATCTCATAGGCCAGAAAATCCGTATTCATAGAATACAGACCTGCACCAAACAGTAGAATTGTTATCCAGAGTATAAATTTCAGTGTCCTTCTCATGTTAATTGACAATTGACAACAGACAATGACAACCGACAATTCCAAATTCTCCTAAATTGCCAATTGCCAATTATCCATTGCTTAAAGCATTCTTAGGGCTGTTTTAATGACCTGCTCGACAGCCAGTGCAGGCGAACCTTTCAATATCGAGTTAACCGCCTTTTGCGAAGCGGCCTTCTGGAATCCAAGCATAACCAATGCCGCCACTGCTTCTTCTGTGACAGCACCACTGGCAGCGACAGAAGAGGAGCCACCTGTCACTGTCATTCCCTCTATCGGCTTTACCTTGTTTTTGAGATCAACTAGAATACGTTGAGCTGTTTTCAATCCGATTCCTTTGACTGACGTCAGAGCTGTTTCGTTCTTATCGGCAATCACCCGGATCAATTCAGATGGTGACAGGGAAGAAAGGATCATCCGGGCAGTATTGGGACCGACTCCCGACACGGAAGTCAACATCAGAAACAGCTCGCGCTCATCTTTTCCTGCAAAGCCAAAAAGCAAATGGGCATCTTCACGTATTACTTCGTACACGTAAATCTTCCCGGTCGGTTTCCCATTATAAAAAGTATATGTATTCAAGGAGATATTCAGTTCATAACCGATTCCGGCACATTCCAAGATCATCCTGGCCGGTGTCAGTTCTACTATCTCTCCCTTGATATATTCTATCATGTATCTTACGTCTTTATGATTCGCACCTATTATAACGCAAAATTAGGCAAAAGCGTATATCCGAACTATCTTTTTTGGTATTATTGTTTCCAAAACCCCGGCAACAAGATTGTCAACACCGTAAAGATCTCCAAACGTCCGACCATCATCAGAAAAGACAAGAACCACTTCGATACCGCCGGGACATCAGCATAGTTTCCGACCGGTCCCAGACTACCAAGTCCCGGTCCAACGTTACTGATCGAAGAGATAGTAGCCCCGATAGTCTCCTCAAATCCTACCCCATCGATCATCAGCACCATACAGCTGACAAATATTAAAGCAATATAGGCAAAAGCGAACGCCAATACCCGGTGGACGATATCACCAGAAACAGCATGCCCGTTCATTCGTACCGGAATAATGGCATGTGGATGCGTCTGCTTCTTAAACTCATTAAAGAGGTTCTTGGTCAAAATCACAAAACGGCCCATTTTCAAACCTCCACAAGTAGAGCCAGCACAACCACATACCACCATCAGAACTAGCGCTAACAGCCAGAAAAACGGTCCCCACGGAATATAATCGACCGTTGCAAACCCACATGTAGACACCAATGTCACGACCTGGAATACCGTTTGCCTAAAAGCTGTACCAAAATCGTCCACAATTCCTTTATACATGATCCAGACTGTCGATATTGCCGTAATAATCAGTACGAACCAGAAAAACCAGCGTGTTTCTTCATCCGCAAATAACTTCTTGGGCCTACCGTTAAAAAAGAAATATATCAAAGTAATATTGGTCGCACCGATAAACATAAAAATCGTAATTATATATTCGATATAGGCAGAGTCCCAGTAAGCGATACTGGCATTTTTCGTAGAATAGCCACCTGTAGAAATACAAGTGAGCGCATGATTGACAGCGTCATACAAGTCCATTGGACCCGCCCATAAAAGACCAATAAGGATAATGGTCAGGAACAAATAAACTCCCCACAGGCGCTTGGCCACCTGGGTAACACGCGGACGGAAACGTTCGTGCGTGATACCCGGAGTCTCGGCATTGAACATCTGGGTAGCCCCACCTCCGATAATAGGCATCAGCGCTACGGTAAACACGATCATTCCAATACCGCCCTGCCATTGCGTAAGGCTCCGCCAAAACAATATCCCGTGCGGAAGTGCTTCGATATCGGTCAATATGGTAGAGCCTGTCGTCGTAAAACCGGACATCGTTTCGAAATAAGCATCCGTCACATTATCTATATAGCCACCTAAATAGAATGGTAACATCCCCAAAAGGGAGAAAAGAGCCCAAGTCAATGTAACAGTCAGCATCCCTTCCCTGCGCCCGGCCGTATGTTCATTGGCTCGTAGTCCGATCAGCATAAAAAGGACTCCCGTTCCGAACATGATACCACTCGACTGAAGAAGCGGATAGAAGTCATTTCCTTCATATAAGAAAGCGACTGCCGTTGCAGCCAGCATAAACAACGTCTCAAGGATGAACATCATCCCTAACATCTTAATTATAAAACGAATGTTCAGCATAATATGCTATTAACAATTGACATATTGAACAGAGAAAAGAGACAACCCTGAGTTGTCCATTGACAATTAATTAAAGTAGTCCTCCAATTTACGCATAGCCGTATCCAAACAGAACACCACAACGTGGTCATAAGCTTGGATATGTGTATCACCCTTGATCATCATAGGCTCACCGTCACGAATCAATCCGCCCAACGTCAAATCTTTCGGAAGATTCAGATCTTTTACCTGCTTACGGGTAATTTTCGAATCGGGACGGGCAACAAGTTCCGCCACATCTGCATTGGCAAAAGTTAAACACTTCACGTTCGACACGTCTGCATCCAACAGGAATTGGTAGATATGGCTAGCAGCAATCAGTTTCTTATTGATAACCGAGCCGATGTCCATGCTCTCCGCTAAAGGTATGTAGTCGATATTTTCGATCTTAGCGATAGTCTTGAATACTCCGGCGCGTTTAGCAGCCAGACAAGCCAAGATGTTCGTACTCGAATTATCCGTCAGTGCGATAAATGCCTGTGCATCTTTGATCCCTTCCTGCATCAACAGATCGGTATCGCGTCCATCTCCATTGATGATCAAGACATTTCCAGGGACAACCTCAGCTATACGGTGACTCTTTTCTTTGTTAGTCTCGATTACTTTTACACGGATATTGTTCGGAAGGTACTGGCAGGTACGGATCGCAATACGGCTTCCTCCCATAATAATGACTTTCTTTACTTCGGGGTCTCGCTTGCCCGCATGCAACCGGACATCTTCGATATGGCTTTTAGTCGTTGTAAAAAAAACGATATCTCCCGATTCTATACGATCCGTACCACGGGGAATAATGGTCTCGTTCTGCCGTTTGATGGCAACGATATGATAGAGTTTCTGTTCGTTCAGTAATTCGGACAGATGTTTGTTCACAAGTCGGGAATTATCGCGCACCTTTACACCGATCAGAATCAGAGCGCCTCCGAACAACTCCCAGTATTGCCGAGTCCACGGGCGTTTGACAGCCGTGACAATTTCTTTGGCTGCCAGCATTTCCGGGTAAATCATGGAATCGATCCCCATTTTTTCAAACAGTTCCTTGTTTTTAGGGAGCAAATATTCGTAATTGTTGATACGCGCCAACGTCTTATGTGCTCCTAATTTAGAAGCCAGAATGCTGGCTGCCACATTGGTCGTTTCTTCCGGCGTGACACTGACAAACAGGTCGGCCTTTCTGATACCGGCTTCTTCCAGGTCCCGAATGGATGTCGGATTACCCACCATAGGAAGGATCTCCATGCTTGAATTCGTGAAATTCAAACGTTCCTCATTCGGATCCATCAGGA
>ENA-UOJE01002855-UOJE01002855.1-human-gut-metagenome-genome-assembly--contig:-C23-NODE-2855-length-12428-cov-11.676231_pt1 | contig 12428 bp, 9 predicted proteins | sample MGYA00242341_ERZ723888 | MGnify/ENA metagenome assembly ERZ723888 | reverse complement strand
AGGAACGTGTTGCGGTGCATCACGCCGTAGCGGACAAACTCCGCATCGTGCAGCGCCGGGATCATGGAGAACACGCGCTTCTGCTCCGGAAAACGCAGGTGCGTCTGGAACCCGACGAGATTGTAGATGTTTCCGGCCGCATTGTCGCGCCGGAGCTGCACAACGGCATAGGGCTCGCGGCCCGTTGCCGGGTCCCGCAGGCCGACGGGCTTCAGGGGGCCGTAGCGCAGCGTGTCCTCGCCGCGGCGGGCCATGACCTCGACCGGCATGCAGCCCTCAAAGACGTTTTTGTCCTCAAAGCCGTGCACCTCCGCTTCCTCGGCGGCGGCCAGCTCCCGGACGAAGGCCTGATATTCCTCGCGCGTCATGGCGCAGTTGATGTAATCCGCGCTCCCGCGGTCATAGCGGGAGGCGTACCACGCCTTCGTCATATCGATGGACTCCAGCGTGACGAGCGGCGCAGCCGCGTCAAAGAAATGCAGATAATCCGTCTGGCCGAAATAGCGGCCGATGGCCTCGCTCATGGCGTCGGACGTCAGGGGGCCTGTCGCGATGATGACCGGCCCCGCCGGGACCTCGGTCACCTCCTCGGAGATGACCGTGATATTCGGGTGGCTGCGGATGCGCTCCGTCACCATACCGGAAAAGCCGTAGCGGTCGACGGCAAGGCAGCCGCCCGCCTCGACGCGCGTGGCATCGGCGCACTGCAGGATGAGGCTCCCGAGCCGCCGCAGCTCCTCCTTGAGCAGGCCGACGGCATTTTCCAGCCGGTCGCCGCGCAGGGAGTTGGAGCAGACAAGCTCCGCAAAATCCGTGCAGTGGTGCGCAGGGGTCATTTTTACCGGCTTCATCTCGGACAGGCGGACGGCAAAGCCGCGCTCGGCAAGCTGCCATGCGGCCTCACTGCCCGCAAGTCCCGCGCCGATCACGCGTACTTCGGTCATGCTTCGCTCTCCGTTTTTGTCTTTTTGCGTGCAGCAGGCTTTTTCTCCGCCGCTTTTTTCGTGGTCTTCGCAGTTTTTGCGGCCTTGGCGGCCTTGGCCGTCTTCCCGGTCTTCGTCGTTTTGGCCGTTTTGGCGGGCTTCTTTTCGGCCTCCTCCGCAGCCGGGGCGATCTCCTCGGCATTCTCGACGGTGTCCGTCGTGGCCTTCGGCATGCGGCGCTTATAACCGCGCTTGTCCTCCGGCAGGAAGTCCGGGCACTTTTCGTTGATGCAGAACGGCTTCATCTGGCCGCGGCCGGACTTTTTGAACATCGTCTGCCCGCAGCTCGGGCAGTCCTGCGCCGTGGGCACGTCCCACGTCATAAAGCCGCACTCCGCGCCGCGCTCGCAGGCGTAGTAGACATAGCCCTTTTTTGACTTGCGCTTGAGCATCCCACTGCCGCAGCGCGGGCAGCGTCCCGGCATACGCTCAACGAGCGGCTTGGTATTTTTGCACTCCGGGAAGCCGGGGCAGGCCAGGAACCGGCCAAAGCGGCCGCTCTTGATGACCATTTTGCGCCCGCACAGCTCACAGACCTCATCGGTCTCTTCATCCGGCACCTTGATGCGCACACCGTCGAGAGCTTTCTCGGCATCCTCCATCTCGCGGTGGAAATCCTGGTAGAAATCGCGCAGGACGGTCTTCCAGCCGACCTTTCCGGCCTCGACCTCGTCGAGCTGGTGCTCCATATTCGCCGTGAACTCGACATCGATGATGTCGCGGAAGCGCTCGATCATCAGCTCGGTCACGACACGGCCGAGCGGCGTCGGCCAGAGGCGCTTGTCCTTCTTGATGACGTACTCGCGGTCCTGAATCGTCGCGACGATCGACGCATAGGTCGACGGGCGGCCCACGCCGCGCTCCTCCATCGCCTTGACGAGCGTCGCCTCGGTGTAGCGGGCGGGCGGCTGGGTGAAATGCTGGGCCTTTTCCTGTTTTTCGGCAGTCAGGCGTTCGGAGCCGTCGAGATCGGGCAGCGAAGAGGAGCGCTCTTCGGCCTCGTCGTCGCGGCCCTCTTCATACACGGCGGTAAAGCCGGAGAATTTCAGGATCTGGTCGCTGGCGCGAAAGGCATGGCCCGCACATCGCGCGTCGATCTGCACGGCGTCATAGCGCGCGTCGGACATCTGGCAGGCGACAAAGCGGCTCCAGATCAGCTTGTACAGCCGGTACTGCTCGCGCGTCAGGTCTGCCTGAATGCTCTCGGGGTCGAGCCGGACATTGCTGGGGCGAATGGCCTCGTGCGCGTCCTGCGCGCCCTCCTTCTTGCGGAAATGGCGGGGCTGGCCGGGATAGTAGGCCGGGCCGTAGCGATCGGTGATAAAATCACGCGCTGCGGCCAGCGCCTCCTCGGACAGGCGCAGGGAGTCGGTACGCATATAGGTGATGAGGCCGACGGTGCCCTCGCCGCTGATGTCGACGCCCTCATAGAGCTGCTGCGCAACGGCCATCGTGCGGCGCGGCGTCATATTGAGCTTTCGGGAGGCCTCCTGCTGCAGCGTGGAGGTGATGAACGGCGGCGTCGGCGAGCGGCGCTTTTCCGTGCGCTTGATGCCCGCAATGGTGAATTCCTGCCCGGCGATGTCGCGCAGGACCTCGTCGGCCTCGGCCTCGCTGTGCAGCTCGCGCTTCTTTTCCTCGCCGTAATAGTGCGCCGTGAAGCTGCCCGGCTTGTTCAGGCAGCGCAGCAGCACGTCGATTGTCCAGTATTCCTTCGGCACGAAGGCCTCGATCTCCTGCTCGCGCTCCACGACAAGACGCGTGGCAACAGACTGCACGCGCCCGGCGGACAGGCCGCGGCGGATCTTCTTCCACAGCAGCGGGCTGAGCTGGTAGCCGACGATGCGGTCAAGGATCCGGCGGGCCTGCTGGGCGTCCACCAGATTATAATCGATGCCGCGCGGCTCCTGAATGCTGCGCGTTACGACATTTTTCGTGATCTCGTTGAACGTCACGCGCTCCGTCTTGTCGTCCGGCAGCTCCAGCAGCTCCTTCAGATGCCACGAGATCGCCTCTCCCTCGCGGTCAGGGTCAGTTGCGAGGTAGATGTGCTTTGCAGCCTTGGATGCGCTGCGCAGCTCGGAGATGATCGCGGCCTTGCTGGCCAGTGGCTGATAGTCCGGTTCAAAATCGTGCTCCAGATCGACGCCCATCTTGCTCTTGGGCAGGTCGCGCAGGTGGCCCATGCAGGCCTCGACGCGATAATCCGGGCCGAGATATTTTCCAATGGTCTTTGCTTTAGACGGTGACTCGACGATCACCAGATTCGATCCCTTTGTCATGAAGGGAACCTCCATATATCCATTATCCTCCGGCGCGCTGATAGCGGTTGCCGGGAAGCTTTTTGGCCAGCCCCTTGATCTGGAGCATGGTCATGGCCGCAAGCAGGCGCTGCGGCGGAAGGCCCGTATGCTCCGTGAGAAGATCCGCAAGGATCGGCTCCGGCGTCAGGGCGGCATAGACCGCCGCTTCGTCGCCGGACAGGGCGGGCGGTGCTTTCTTTCTGTCACTATAAGGCCTTGCAGGCGGATTGTCAATGTCTTTTTTGTCGAGGACTGGGGACTTTTCCGGTGAAGGCGCTGCCGGGCGGGCCGGTTTTGCCGGTCTCTCCGGCAGGGGCTGCGCAGGGACGGCCGCTGCGTAATGCGACCCAAAGCGCTGCTCCATCACCTCGCGGCGGCGACCGTCCGCCAGCTTGCCCGGAAACAGGTGTGTGTATTCCTGCAGCAGCTCCCAGCCGTTTTCGGGCATGAGCGCACCCTCGCGCAGCAGGCGATTCGTCCCCTCGCACGAGGCGACGCCGAGATTGCCGGGAATGGCAAATACGTCCCTGCCCTGCTCCAGCGCCAGCCGCGCCGTGATGAGCGCACCGCTCTGCGCCGAGGCCTCGACCACGAGAACGCCAACGGAAAGGCCGCTCAGAATACGGTTGCGCACCGGGAAATTGCCGCGCATCGGGCTCGTCCCCGGCGGGTATTCGCTCAGGAGGCAGCCTCTCGACGCGATCTGCGCAAACAGCTGGCCGTTTTCCGGTGGATAGGCGATGTCGAGCCCGCAGGCCAGCACACAGACGACCGGCTCCAGCAGGTCCATCGCGCTCTGCAGCGCCATGGTATCAATGCCGCGTGCACCGCCGGACATCACAAGCCCGCCGCTTGCGGCGATCAGGCGGGAGAACTGCTTGGCGTGCAGCAGGCCATAAGCGCTGCACCGGCGTGAGCCGACAACGGCGATCGCGGCCTCGTGGTCAAAATCCGGCAGACGGCCCTGATAATACAAAAGCGCGGGCGGGTCTGCAATGTTGCGCAGCCGCTCGGGATAGGCAGGCTCCGCATAGGTCAGAAGGCGGATGTCAAAACGGTCACACTGCGCCAGAATGCGCTCCGCGCCGTCCAGCGTTTTGTCGAGCAGCGGCTCGAGCCAGCTCCGCCGCAGGCCTTCCTCCGCCTGCAGCGCGGCCCGGTCCATGGCATAAATGCGCTCTGCCGTGCCGAACCGGCGCAGCAGCTCCGCGCGGCCCCGGACCCCGATGCCGCTTCGCGTTGCCAGCCAAACCCAGTGCTTCTGCATCTGCGCGCCCTCCTTCCGTGTTCTCCCGCGCTACGGCCGCATCTGCCACAGCACGATCGCCGCCGCGACGGCCGCATTGAGCGACTCGCAGCGCGGCTGCATGGGAATGATGATCTGCCGGTCCGAGGCGGCGAGCAGCTCCGGGCAAATGCCCTGCCCCTCGCTGCCGATGACGACAAGATGGCGCATCAGATCGACCTCGCGCAGATCGCACGCCGTGTCGGACAGCGCCGTCGCCGCAATGGGGATTCCGGCGGCATGGCAGACACGGAGGACGTCCTCCATCGGTGCGCTCTGCGGCGGACGGCGGAACACCGCGCCCATGGAGGCGCGCACCGTCTTTTCGGAAAACGGATCGGCGCAGCCGTTCGTCAGCAGGACCGGCAGGTCGAAGGCGTCGGCCGTGCGCAGGATCGTGCCGAGGTTTCCGGGGTCCTGGATGCGGTCGAGCAGGAGCATGCCGGGCTGCACCCGGAGCGCGCCCTCCTGCGGCAGGCGCAGGGAGAATAAAACGCCCTGCGGCGTGCGCATACTCGAAACGCTCTGCATCAATGACGCAGGGACCTCGACCAGACGTGCCGACGATGGGAGTGCCGGGCAGCGCTCCGGCTCGCTCGTCAAAACGGCCGTCACCTCGGGATACCACTTGAGTGCCTCCTCCAGAAGCTTCCAGCCGTCCGCCACAAATTCGCCGCAGCTCTCGCGATAGGCGCGCGAGGTCTGCAGCTTCCGCATGTGCTGCACGAGCGGATTGTGACTGCTTGTGATACGCTCCATTCGGGAGGCCCTCCTCTGGTTTGATTTCTATATTAAATAGTATAGCACATCACTTTTCGGAAATCAATGCATGTTTTCCCGCCGCATCGTGCGGCCAGTTGCGTCAAAATGCGAAATATGCTATAATGCTTACAGATACGATATTCCGGGAGACGATCGGCAGCGGCAGCAGCGCAACGATTATGGATTTCATCTATGATAATCAGGGGCTGCCGTTCGCCCTGAATTATTCCACCAACAACGGCAGCAGCTTTACCACCTATTATTATGTCTTGAACCTGCAAGGCGATGTGGTCAAGTTGGTCGATGGCGGCGGCACGTCTGTGGCTTCCTATGCCTATGACGCATGGGGCAAAATCCTTTCAAGCTCCGGCTCCAAGGCAGAAATCAACCCTCTGCGCTACCGTGGGTACTACTACGACACCGAGACAGGGTTCTATTACCTCCAAAGCAGATATTACGACCCGGTAACACATCGGTTCATCAACGCTGACGCACCGGAATACAGTGAAATTGCCGCAGACAGCCTGGATGACACCAATCTGTTCGCTTATTGCAGCAATAATCCGGTAATGCGGGTAGATGAAACGGGAGAGCTTTGCAGTTGGCTGAAAAAGACGATTGCGGCAGTAGCTATTGTAGTCGCAGTTGCGGCTGTTGCGGCAGTCACCGTTGCAACAGCCGGCTCGTGCACGGCAGTTGCGGCAATTGCCGTAGGCGCCGCAAAGGGCGCGGCGATCGGTATGGTTGTTGGTGGAGCAACGGGAGCAGCGCAGGGTGCTGTCAGCCACCGATTAAAAACCGGAAGCTGGAAAGGCGCCGGGCAGGCTGCACTGGAGGGCATGGGTGACGGCGCTCTTACCGGCGCAATCACCGGCGCAATACAAGGCGGCATGAGCGGCTATGCGAACCATCTAAGATATGGCTCATGCTTTGTCGCCGGAACGCTGGTTGCTACAGCGACAGGGTATGTTGCAATTGAGAAAATCAAAGCGGGAGATCTTGTTTGGGCGTGGGATGAAGAAACCGGAGACGTTGCACTCAAGCAGGTCGTCGAAACCTATATCAACGAGACGACCGAGCTGACGCACATATTCGTGGGCGGCGAGGAAATCGTTGCCACGCCGACGCACCCGTTCTATTGTCCGGTCAAGGGCTGGACGGATGCGGCGCACCTCCGCGCGGGTGACATTCTCGTCCTGGTCAACGGCGAATATGTCGTCGTTGAAAAGGTGCAGCATGAGCTGCTCGAAAGCCCTGTCAAGGTCTATAACTTCCAGGTTGCGGATTATCATACCTATTATGTATCCGATGCGGGTGTGTTGGTGCATAATACCTGTCGTGGAAATGCCGTAAGAAAAACATGGCAGAATGAGCAAGAACTAGTTCGCGAGACAGGAAGCGGCACTCGTTCTTGGACAGCAGCGCAAAAAACCGAATTGCTGGAGACTGGCAAGGTTCGCGGCTTTGTGGGGCACCATATGAAAAGCGTTAAAGGTTTTCCGGATTTGGCGGGAGATCCAAGCAACATCCAGTTTTTAACCCGTGCGGAGCATTTTTTAGCGCATGCAAAAAACTGGCGTAATATTACATATGGGAGATATCTTGGGTGATGGAATTCTGTAATATCATCAGAGGGCTTACAGTGCAGTACGAAAACAATTGCACAGTAGCTGAAAATGGAACGATTTTTCTTGCACCTCGACAACCTCAAGACAAAGCTGCCCCCATAGCAAAGCATATTGTTTTTGCACCGATGACTGAAAAAGCTATGGAGTATTTGATTCAATCCTACATTCCCACCTTTCCAAATGAACTTCTAAAAATATATCAAGTTGCAAACGGGATGAATCTCTTTCAGCAGAATCAGTCATTTATCTGTAAGGGAAAACAATACTATCTATGCAATGTCCAGCTATCTGTCTATGGAGTGCCGTTTGCCCCTCCAACGATAAATCGCCCGGAACCATTCAACATTAGCGTTGAAGACTTGAGCAGGCTGCCGGGTACACCGGCAAACTTTCTGAAGTTCGGTTCTTATATCACACTGCAAGAGCAGAGCGTTATCGGAGAGTTTGATCTGTTTGTTGATGTGGAATGCGGGAAAGCCTATGCAATTCCAAGGGAAGGGACGGAAGCCGTGATTCAAGAGACTTGGGAATCCGTCGACCAATGCTTATGTGATTTATTTTGGCGTATATCGAGCATTGAAATTACAAAAAATGGATAACCACATGAGTAGTTACAGGTTTTGCAATTTCCAAACTTAGCATTAATGGAAACAAATGCACCCTAAAATTTTAGAGTACTATTTATTGAATGCTGACTCTTTCAGTGCTTACGTACGGTATTATCTTTTCACAAAAGGAACGGTAAGCGCAATTAGCGATTGATAAGAGCAAAGGTCTTCATCCGATATCTCCGCACTGTTGTCGGGCGGGTAAAAGCGGCATTGCCCGCCCGACAAATACCTACGACACAGCAGGGAATCTGCTGACCGAGAAGAAGAACGGCGCTACGGTCAAGACCTACACCTATGGGGATTCCGGCTGGAATGACCTTCTGACGAGCTTCCGGCATGGCGGTAAGACCTACAGCATTTCTTACGATGGAAGCGGAAATCCAACCAGCTATCCGCGCTGGCAGGATAACACGTCGTATTATATGTCGTGGAGCAACGGTCGGCAGTTGACCTATATGGACTACGCTACCACCGCCAGCAACGAAACGCAGATTCGTTATGCCTACGATGCAAACGGGATTCGCAGCTCCAAGAAGGTCAATAATACGGTGCATAGCTATGTGACGCAGAGCGGTAAGGTCGTACGGGAGACAATCGGCAGCGGCAGCAGCGCAACGATTATGGATTTCATCTATGATAATCAGGGGCTGCCGTTCGCCCTGAATTATTCCACCAACAACGGCAGCAGCTTTACCACCTATTATTATGTCTTGAACCTGCAAGGCGATGTGGTCAAGTTGGTCGATGGCGGCGGCACGTCTGTGGCTTCCTATGCCTATGACGCATGGGGCAAAATCCTTTCAAGCTCCGGCTCCAAGGCAGAAATCAACCCTCTGCGCTACCGTGGGTACTACTACGACACCGAGACAGGGTTCTATTACCTCCAAAGCAGATATTACGACCCGGTAACACATCGGTTCATCAACGCTGACGCACCGGAATACAGTGAAATTGCCGCAGACAGCCTGGATGACACCAATCTGTTCGCTTATTGCAGCAATAATCCGGTAATGCGGGTAGATGAAACGGGAGAGCTTTGCAGTTGGCTGAAAAAGACGATTGCGGCAGTAGCTATTGTAGTCGCAGTTGCGGCTGTTGCGGCAGTCACCGTTGCAACAGCCGGCTCGTGCACGGCAGTTGCGGCAATTGCCGTAGGCGCCGCAAAGGGCGCGGCGATCGGTATGGTTGTTGGTGGAGCAACGGGAGCAGCGCAGGGTGCTGTCAGCCACCGATTAAAAACCGGAAGCTGGAAAGGCGCCGGGCAGGCTGCACTGGAGGGCATGGGTGACGGCGCTCTTACCGGCGCAATCACCGGCGCAATACAAGGCGGCATGAGCGGCTATGCGAACCATCTAAGATATGGCTCATGCTTTGTCGCCGGAACGCTGGTTGCTACAGCGACAGGGTATGTTGCAATTGAGAAAATCAAAGCGGGAGATCTTGTTTGGGCGTGGGATGAAGAAACCGGAGACGTTGCACTCAAGCAGGTCGTCGAAACCTATATCAACGAGACGACCGAGCTGACGCACATATTCGTGGGCGGCGAGGAAATCGTTGCCACGCCGACGCACCCGTTCTATTGTCCGGTCAAGGGCTGGACGGATGCGGCGCACCTCCGCGCGGGCGACATTCTCGTCCTTGTCAACGGTGAGTATGTCGTCGTGGAAAAGGTCCAGCATGAGCTGCTAGAATCTCCCGTTAAAGTCTATAATTTCCAAGTTGCGGATTATCACACCTATTATGTGGCCAGTGGTGTGCTGGTACATAACATGTGTTCTTACAATCCCCCGAACGGCGGCGGTGGAAAAACTGCTACTGTACATGTGGATGGAACGGATGTGACATTTGGGCATGGTGGAAGGCATTTAAATGGAACAGGATTGGATGTTTCAAGTGTCAATAGTGCGATTGCTAAGGATGTTGTAGGCCGCAATCTCCCATTTACAAACAACGTAACATATTATGATTTGCGCTATGCGGATAAAATCATTCATTACGGAGCGAAAAGAATAGGGGAAGCGATAATAAATGTTGGAACTTACTACATCAAATAACGCATCAGCACAGAAACAGATCCTCGAATTGATACTGAAAGCATTCATTGATTTGCGGCTTACATGGAATGAGCAGGTTATCACGCAAATCAAGTCTGCCGAGATCACGTTTGAGGACTGCCGCAGCAGTTACTTCTTTGATTTTTCCTATCATACAGATATTCCAAAACTGCAAGTAACCAAACGCGTCCCGGTTTTGATCGATTTTTGCTCGAAGTTCTTGGTTGAAAATGAAACGATCCATGAGCTGAAAAATCGCCCAAATTTCTATTGGGTAAAAGAAATGGAAAACGTCACTCCGCCTTTTCAGGCAAGTGGTAAGGCAAATTCTTATATCAGTACGTATCTGCACATTTTAGACGGAAAAATTTCAGAATTAGAGGTCGTGAACTGGAACGGGCAAGCAATCGACTCTTGTGTGTTATATGAACTTGTCCTCTGTGGTGAGCGAATCTACCGTATCAATGAGAATTGGATTGCGGCGGAACTAAGAAAAAAAACTGCTTTTACAGCAAGATAAGAAGCAAGGCACATTGTCGCTACTAGGGACAAGAATAGAAATAGACCACAACCCGCAATTTACACACAAGCACCCTGCGACCGCTATGGCAATGGGGAGATACTGCATCCCTATTGCCATAGTGGAAAGGGGAAATGGAAAAGTCAAGCATTTTATCCCCGCTTGGATTAGGGCGCGTGAAGGTGCTGGCTATGTTCTCAAAAAAACAATTTGGGAAATTATTTCTTGATTGGGGAATGTTTTATGTATGACGGCCTTGCTCTTTGCCTAACCGCATTTGATGTAGTTCCGCCGAAGAAACGGAAAAATTTTGGGGCAATTAACTGCGTGAGGCACAACTTCTTTGCAGCAAAGCAAAGGAAATTCTACTTTGAAAAATGGCCTGTTATAAATAATCTGAATGGGTAATTGTATTAATTTTTCGCTGTGTCAGGCGACTTTTCTGATTATCAATGCTGCGATGATATGTTCGAATTTTCGTATTCCAGGGAACATCCGGCGCAAAGCTTTTATCCGGGCTGGCTTGGAGAAGAGAACAGCGCGGAGGATTGCTGCACGATCAAGGTAAAACCGGAATACAGGGAGGACTTTGCAGCATTTCTGCTGTGGCTGCTGCAAAGCTCCCCCATCAAGCAGATATTATTCCTATGCGTCGGCGAAATGTGGCCCGCACCCAGAACGCCGATCATCGGAACACTGCCATTTAGGTCATTTTCTGAGCAAATAGCATCCGTCGGGGTACTATCTGATGTATGCTATTATATTTGCTTATAATGCGCAGAGAGAATCTCCTCTTTGAAATTGCTGCGTATCAACCGGGGCTGCCGTCTTGTGCGGCAGCCTCGTATCGACCAATCCATCTGAGTGGATAAAGCTGTAGCTTTGAACAGGTCTAGCACGAACTGCTCGAAAGCCCCATCAAGGTCTATAATTTCCAGGTCGAGGACTATCATACCTATTATGTATCCGACAATGGGGTGCTGGTGCATAATCGTTGTGTGAAGCAGCCCGGTACCTATGAAATCAGTACTTCAAATGATCAGGTATATGTGGGTAAGGGTTCGGCGTCTCGAATGAACGCATCTATACGACGCCTTGAACGAAAGGGATACGAAGTTATAGACGCCGTTTGGCAGCCATCAAGGAACAATGCAACTGCCTTTGTGGATGAATATATGAAAATGGCAAAATACAACTTCGATTTTGGAGGAAAGTTAATTAACAAAATAATGAGTCCTGGGTTTAAAATCTTTAATTCGTGGTTGTAAAGGGGTGGTGATATTTGCGACATTCCAATGAATTTATGAATAAAAGCAGGTTAGATTTTATTGAGATTGGCAGCTATGACGAAGAAGAGCTTGCAAAACTTGGCTCGCTTCCCTTTTGCAATGTATCTGTTGAACTGGATGCTTTGCAATGCTTGCGCTTTTTTCCTTGTGTAGAGAATCTAATTCTGCGTCCTGGTGAAATAAGCGAGGAAGGTTTGGGATACCTAAGGGGATTGCGTATCATATCCTTAAAGTTGGACTACTACTCAGACTGCATTGACTTATATGCGATTGACTTAGCGCAATTCCCCAATTTGCAATTTCTATTTTCACGAACGCAATACAATTTTTACAACATAGCTATGTGTCAATCGCTTTGCACTCTCGTTGTGCAGGAATGGCTTGGTAACGATTTGACATACCTTGTTGGGAGTAGTCTCCGAGCCTTATGTATATTTAATGGGAAACTACAACGCGTTGAGGGAATACAGGCGATACCTCAGATCATATCACTCTCGATTGCGAACCAACGTAGACTGTCGGATGTTCATTACCTTAATTTATGTTGTGGTTTGGAAAGCCTTGCTATTGAAAGGTGCAACCGTATTCATGTTTCACAAATTCCACCGTTACCAAACTTGCGTTATTTAGAGCTGATTGGCAGTCAAACAGCAGATGACCTATCTTTTTTGGAGAATTATCCGCGCTTGGAGTATTTGTTGTTAGGTATACTTGTTATCAATGGAAATATGCAAGTATTATCAAAATTAAAGCATTGTGCGATTATGTCAGATTGTAAGCACTATTCTATTAAAAACACTGACTTGCCCAAAGCGCAACACAGATTTCACTCACATAGCATTCCTCAATGGTTGGAAATATTACCACAAGCTTTTTAAGCATATAACACTGCGGTTAGCTCTAAGTGTTGGTAATGATCTAGCAATTCTTAGATATATCCATATTCCCAGAGGGTGCTTCTTGCGCCCTTTGGGAGGTATATCCTTCCTTACT
>ENA-UOJE01002853-UOJE01002853.1-human-gut-metagenome-genome-assembly--contig:-C23-NODE-2853-length-12446-cov-65.957308_pt1 | contig 12446 bp, 12 predicted proteins | sample MGYA00242341_ERZ723888 | MGnify/ENA metagenome assembly ERZ723888 | reverse complement strand
ATTCCGAAACAGAGCGGCACTCTGTTGGCCACGACCACCGGCACCTTTAATGATACTCCCGCATTGGACGCCCTCAAAGCATCGTGCGGCGCACCCATCAGCATGGGCCGGGGTGAGATTCCCGTGAGGTTGGCAGCCACCAGCCACCAGCCGCCTGTTTTGCTTGAGAGTTTTTATATGGATGAACAATAGATGCATCTGAAGATGTATCAGAGGAGGAAGTTTCCATCCTGTAATGCCGGATGAAAAGTTCCTCCATTGATATAATTTCACATCATTTTTTTGCGTGTATCACAGCACCATGCTACAATTCTTTTGAAGCATGGTGCTGTGGTCACAGAGAGGAGGTTACTATGAGCGCTGACCACGGCGATACCAACAAAAACCTTGGCGGAAAGCGGACATATACCGTTGAGGAGATTGCAAAGATTCTTGGTATAGGAAGAACCGCTGCGTACAGTCTTGTCCACTCGGGTGTATTCAAGATGGTGCGGATTGGTTCTTCCATCAGAGTTTCCAAAGTGTCCTTTGATGATTGGCTGGATAAACAGACACTGTAGGAGGTTTATTATGGCATCTATCAAAAGGCGTAGAGGCAAATATCATGTTGTTTACTATTATTTCAACGAATACGGAGAAAAGAAACAGAAATGGGAATCCTTCGATACGGAAACGGAAGCAAAACACCGTAAGGCGGAGATTGAATATAAACAAGGAAACCGCACCTTTATATCTCCCAATAAGACGAGCGTTTCTGCCTTCCTTGATGACTTTGTGAGTTTGTATGGAGTGAAAAAATGGAGCCCCAGCACCTATGAAGCAAATACAGGGTTGATCCGCAATTATATTAATCCCCTACTTGGCAACGTACTGATGCAGGATTCATGTTATAGAACTCACGAGCCCAACGCAATATTTCCCCATTAACTCCTGATAGCGTTTCTGCCAATGTTATCACCTCCTGTATGATTAATAGATTGCTACACTTGTGGACTACTGCGTGTTTTTTTCATTGTGCATTATTTATCTGTCCCGGTCTTCATCTTTGACTTCATGAGCAAAGTAGCATATTCATCACAAGACAATACATCAAACGGGCATCGTGGAGATAGACTCAACGTTACTTGCTTGCAGGTTTGATCTGACACATAATCACCATACCGTTCAAGCCCATCTGTAAACCTTTTTTTGATTGCCTTGTAACTCTCAATGCTATTGTCTGCTCCAATCCATAGGCGACCTAACTCAAATGCTGCGTCGAGAGTTGTTCCGCTACCTGCGAAACAGTCCAGAACGATGTCTCCAGGATTTGACGAGGCAGCAACGATCATTTTGAGCATATCCAAATTCTTTTCTGTAGGATACCCTGTAGTTTTCTGCGATTGATTCACTGAGTCCCTGTAATTTAGCCAAATATCTTGAATTGGAATACCTTTATCAGAATCAAAAAAAACCATTCGCCTCGGATTTCCCGTTGGACTCCAATAAATCTCGCCAGCAGCATCCAACTCATCGAGTTTTTGAGGAGTATACTGCCAATGCTTCCCGGGCGGCGGCATTTTCCCACGCCATGCTTTTCCTGTCTCACCATTTCGAGTTCCGGGGGCATGAATAGGCACTTTTTTATATCTCTTTCCCGTTTTGGGATCTATGCATGGATATTGCTCTATTATGCGATCCATTTCCCATGGCTCGTAGGGCCTATTCCATACAAATGCATTTGTTTTCGAGTAAAACATGATATAGTCCGCTACATTGCCAAATGTATTTTTGGTATAATTCTTAGTACTACATTTCTTTCTTGTAATAAATGCCCGGCAGTTATTTTCTCCAAAAATTTCATCCATAATTATCTTCATTTGGAAAGCCATTTTCCCGTCTAAATGAAGATAAATCGAACCATCACTTGCCAATAGTTCGCGCAACAATACCAAACGTTCACGCAAAAATTCAACAAACTCACTTCCGCAAATTGAATCGCTATATGCGTGAATTTGGTTTCTACTTACAAAATCAGATGCCGTTGCAAACGGGGGGTCTATATACACCAGGCGCACTTTGTTGGAAAAACCCGATTTGAGAAGATAACGTAAAACATCAGCATTATCACCAAAAAAGAATTTGTTTTTTCCGCCACCGTTTTGATCCAAAACGTGAAAAAATTCTTTGCACGGCTGTTCAAAGAACCAATTCTCGGGGTGCTTTCCGTTGTATTCCAGCGAAATAGATGATGATAATTGTTTTACGCCTTTGCGAGGCGGTATTCCTGTTGACATTATTATTCTCCCATAAGCCAAGTTCGATCAAGTCGTTCATCAATCATCCGTAAAGTGAGAACTTTTACCTCGTTTGGATGTCGTTCTTCGATTTTTGAATAATCTTCCCACATAGACCCCAATAACAAACCAGGACCGTCGTTAAGAAAGATAATTTTAGTCTTTAATTCATGGCTATGTACATAGTCCAAGATTTCATCAGAACAGTTTTTATACCCGCCCGTTCGGTCATCTTCTTGAGCGCCACCACGATCGCCATCATATCTCGCCAGCCCTACAGCATATATCGTTTTCTTATCCGGAGAAGAAATTATAAAATCGAGTGGTCTGCTATTGTTGGGATAATCAGCCCAAACCTCTATGGCTTGTACATCAGCTCCAGATCTTTTGGGACCCCAAATGCACATGTCCGGAAATTTCGTCTGCATTAAGTCGAAGAATTTTTCAGTAAGATCATAGCCCTTTTTCCCTCGATCTTTGTATTCCCACAAGATAGCACACAGAGCTTCATCGGGAAATGGTCTAGAATCAAACATTTCTTGGACAGTATGAATCGCTCGGAATCCCTCACCAAATTCGTCGCATATTTGCCGAGCTTTTGTATTCTTTTTCAACATCTCTACAGGTGTTTCAGGCGAAACATATTTTCTGAATACTCTACACAGTTGGGTTCTCATCCATTGGTTTGATACTTCTGAAATGCTCAGGAATAAAGAAACTGAGCTGCCTGAATGATGGAGAATATCTGAAAAAATTGTTAAAACGGGAGAATACAGTTTGCACGCATCAACTAATATATCTGGATAGTATTCACCTGTTGATAATGTAATATAATTTCGGCGTTCATTGGGTTGGTACTCTCTAAAACTTCTCATCATTTATGCGCCTCCATAGATTTTGATACTGCTGGGTCAAATTCTAAAATGTCATCAACGCTGCAATTTATAGCCTTACAAATTTTTTCAATACTTTCCAAAGAAATGTACTCATTCTTCTTTAGACGAGTAATTATATTCGCACTGAATCCAGCCATCGACATGAGCTGAGCGTTTGTCATGCGTTCATCGATCATTCTGTGAAATAATTTGTCATAGCATACCGCCATCAACTTACCTCCACCATATAAAATACCACTGATAATATATCACGAAAGCGTGAATAAATCAATGTGATGATTGCACTGACTTCTTTACTCTGCTATTTATCCCACCTACTCGTGCTCGCTCACTCGCCGCCTTCCGCCGTTCCTCGCTGTACGGTGCTGTCAGTCGGAAGCTCAGCCGTCCTTTCTCAATTTCAAAGGTCAGACCGCCTTGCTCGTCATCGTCGGTCTGGCGGCAGCATTGCGGGTGCTTTGCCGCAAATGCCATCAGCCACTTTTTGAGATCGGTGTTGTGGGTCTGCACCTCGATCATACCGCCATACTCGTCAAAATAGATCACCGTTGCCTTTTGCTTTTTGGTAAGCCCTGTTCTCATAAAACCTCCAGATCTTCACGATTTTTTCTCAGCTCTTGAATTGGAAAAGTGCTGCGATTTTTTGATGGAAACGCCCCAAACGATGCGGAGTATATTTCGCCTTGCCTTATCGGCTGATTTGCCGCTTTTCCAGCTCTTGACTGCATTTTCATGGTGTTCTGTTCGTGTGGCTTTTCAGCCACTCCACCAGCTCATTTTTCATCACCAATTTGCGCCCGCCGATCCGCAAGGTTGGAAAATCCGGGCTGCTCAAAAGGTTGTATGCCCCCGCTTTGGAAATCTGCAACGCTTCCGCAAGCTGTTTTGCGTCCATCACATCAGGCATGGCTTCAAACGGTTCTCTGCTCATAAAATCTCCTTTCCCGCATGAAAAAGCAGCAGCTACCATTTCGGTAACTGCTGCCGCTTCTGCGTCTGTTTATAAGGTGTTGTTGGAGCGCTGCGGTGTGCGGTATCGGAATTTCCATTGCCTGCGGCACAGCTACGCCACGCGGTGTGTGGAGCGGGGGGTGGACGTGAAAAGCGTCAGTGAGCTGCTGGGGCACGCCGATGTTCGCACCACCCTGCGGCTGTACGTCCACTCGTCCATGGACTACAAGCGCAGAGCCGTGGAGGGGATAGGCTTTCTCAAGGGAATAACGTGAAAGAGACAGGCAAATGCCTGCCTCTTTTGCTTATGGTTGAATGGGGACGAACTCTACCTTGAGAGCCATGCCCATACCGGCGGCCAGACGCTTGAGCGTCCGCAGCGAGGGGTTGGCTGTGCCGCTTTCCAGACGGCTGATGTCAGCTTGCGTGATGCCGGTGATCTCTGCCAGCTGCTTTTGAGTCATGTCCTTTTCCTCGCGGCCTTCGGCAATCGCACGCATAATCTGACGCTCCGGCTCTTGCGCGTTCCACTCTGCCAGAAATGCGGGATCTTTCATTCGCTCGTTCAGCGTATCACGAAAATTCTTTCCCATAGCGTCATACCTCCTTGCTTTCGTAATCAGCCCGATACCGCTTCGCCCGTTCGATCTCGCGGGACGGGGTTTTGGCGGTTTTCTTTTTTTTCTATGCATATTATATGTGATAAAAAACATATTGTCAACGCAAAAATTTTCGCAAAGTAACATACTTTGCGAAAACTTTCCAATTTCAACCGAATAACAGTATATACCAGCCGTTTTTCCGTGTCAACAACGAGTTCTAATTTTCGACTTTTTTCTGGCATAAATCCGGAATGCCTTGCAGCACAAGGCGTCCCGCGCGTTTTCGCAAAGTATGTTACTTTGCGAAAAAACAGTTCAAAAGAACCGGGAATTTCATACAGCTGAGTTCTGTGACGTCGTGTGGCTGTGCGTTGTAAAGACGATTTTTCGTCAGGGCGCAGCCTAAAAGGAACATGGGTCAAAACCCACCGCGGACGGCACTGTGAGCGCAAGGAAACGACCAAAACGGCTTTGAGCCGCTGGGCAATACCCGCCATTGGGACGCGAGTCCTGAGAAGGTAGGTCGTGTACGGGGAAACCGCTGGAACACAACGGTTTTGTGGCGCGAGGGCAGTAGAATTACACGAAAGAGAACTTGTTTGCAGCGGCGCTTCTTCGTTGTGACGAGGGTAAGAGTGTACGCTGACGAGATTCGTCAGCGTTTTTTCTTACCGCCACATCACCATAGGGAGGAGTATGTCCATGAGCCATCTCAACCCCAACCAGCATTTTGATGTTGAGAGCTGGCGCGACCGGCAGATCGCCCAGCGCACTAAGGACGCGTTGGCGGCGCGGGACGCGGCCTTTGCCGAAAAGCACGCGGACACACCGTTGGAGGAGCTGGCACAGTATCTTGTCCGCCGTGCCAATATGCTGCGCCACAGCCCAGCACCCTGCGAGGTAGACGGCGGCGCGTTTATCGAACAACGCTTTGGCAGTTGGGACGCGGCACTGGAGATGGCACGTCTGCGGCCACCGGCGAAAGAGCCCAAGTTGAAAGACACTGCACGCTACAAGCGGGAAAAAGCCGTGCAGGAGCCGCTGTTCTACGAGGAATCCGTGCGCAAGAAGAAGGCGAAACGCGCCAAGGCCGCAGCCAGTCATGCGGCGCAGCAATCACGGCTGGAAGAGAAAAAGCGGCTGGAGCAGGAAAAGAAAGAGGCTCGTGATGCCGCTGCCCGCCAGTGCGAAGTCGAGAAAGCGGCAAAGGCCGCAGAGCAGGAGGTGTCCTGCTGAGTTACCCTTGTCAAGCCGAGATGACCTGAACGGAGGTCATCAGCTTTCCATAAGGGTGGGAGGGGAAAAGCCGCCCCGCCCCCCTTCCTCAAAAATCCAAGGCGAACGCCTTTTTAGATAGAGAGAAGATCACACGACCCCGCGCCCTCCGAATTTCGCCCCGCAGGGGGTGCAACGCGGGGCGCGTGGGAGAACAAAGAAGAAAGGAAGAAAACGGAATGAAAAAGAGAATCGTATCAATCCTGATGGCACTGGTGATGGCGGTCTCGCTGCTGCCGGTCAGCGCCTTTGCTGAGGACGGCGACAGCATGGAATTTTGGGCCGGTGAGACCAAAGTCACCGCCCGCGTTTCGGACAGTCCGACGTATAACAAACGATATACGATAATCGTGTCCGATGGCACAAAGGAAATCTCCGTAAAGGGTGATAAGCTGCATTATGTGACAGACAGTACTGATTCGCTTTGCATCACGGTTGATGGAGAGCTATCAACATATGCAAGTGGAATGTGGGAAGGCGGAAGCTATAACGCAGAGAATCAGCGGTTCACCTTCCCCTTGAACGAAGAGGACTTGACATCGGACACGTATGCGATTCTAAATGGTGCTAACGATAGTTATTTGGGAGAAGTTATTGTCAAAATTTCCGGGAAAAATCCTCCTACGACAAAATCGGGTACAAATGAAACAGCAGATCTCTACCTAAAGGAAGGAGAAACCTTCTCCTTTGATTTAACCGAGATATTTATTGACGAAGATGGTGATCCGCTTACCTTCACATGCAGTACCAACGGTGCCGGGGGCAACTATTCTCCCATTGAGAGCAGCACCTATACCGGCACATATGATGGAAAGTCAAATAGCCTTTGCTTTAAGGCGAATGATGGCAAGGTTGATAGCAAAGAGTATTATTTGGTTTATCTTTGGACAAAGGGCGACACCACGCAATTAGATGCGCTCATCAAAAGTGCGCCATCTGAAGGGTATTATACCGTAGACGACCGCTACAATGCAAAGACAAAAGCAACCAGCAGCAAGGGCTTTTGGGCAGAGTACCAATCCGCGTTGACCGCGGCTCGCGCAGCGAACGTGGGTACATCTACGCAGGCGAGAGTGGATAGTGCATTAAAGCAGTTGCAAGCCACCATGGCCAACCTTATCCCCACCACGCAGGTGAACCCCACGGCGCTGTATGAGGCGGTAACGAAAGCATCTCAAAGAAACGAAAAACTCTTTACCGCTGCCTCATGGAAGACCTTCGCCGCCGCTTATTCAGAAGCGCAGACATGGCTGGACAAGTTGTTTGATGAGGACGGAACTGCCACGGAGGCGAATCTCAGCACAAACCAAGCCGAGGTAGATGCGGCGGCGACCACACTGACCGAGGCCATGGGCAATCTCTATTTCCTGAGCAATGTGTCTTATTATCAGGAAAAGGCTGATACTGTCACAAAGCTGCTGCCTGACCTGATTAAGGTGGCGGAAACCGCCAAGAAAAACGACTATACCGCCGAGAGCTGGGAAACATTTTCGGAGGCTCTGACGGCGGCTAAGAAAGCAAAAACCCCCGTAATGACGGAGACCTATGCCGACAAGGCCACAGTAGAAGCATATGAGCAAGTGTTCAGCAACCTGTATCAGCAGTTTTACTATACCCTGACACCTGCGGGAGAGATTACCGTTACGCTGACATACCTCGACCCGGAAATGGCGCGTCAGGGGAACAGTACAGGCTCTCGCGCCGGTGCCGCGCAGCAGGTGAAGCTCAGCGGCGACTACTCCCTCTATGCGGCGGTGGACTCGCTGGCAAACAAGCCGGATAGATTCATTATTTGGCCGCAAGCCAAGATCTTTATCAACGGCGTCTACGTCACCGAGTGGTATCTCAAGCAAGAATCTTATGACTACCAAAGCAATAAAGTATCCCAAAAGCTACGGCTGCACCCCGGTGACACGGTCGTGGTGGATCTAAATCTGGATCCGCAAAGTGAATTCCAGCCCACCATCGCCGGCGGCAGCGCACAGCTGTGGCAGTATATCGACAGTATAAAGACATCGCAGTTTGTCCAAAGCAACGGGCTGGAGGTGAAGGCGGGCGAACCGTTTACCCTGACCATCCAGCAGGCAAAGGCGGCGTTGGGTCGCAGCCGTGCTGTCGAGGCGGGCGCAAACATGACCCTGTTTATCAGTGACATGGCGGAAACCCCCTCCGATAACCATCCCGCCGCAAAGCAGCTTACTCAGAACGAAAAAGCGATTATCACCGATGCAGACGGCAGTGCCAGTGTGACGCTGTACCGTGAGGGCTGGTATCTGATCGCTGCCTATGACCTGCGGGAGGACGAAAAGGGCAACATCGACAACAGCTCTGACGGCAGCTGCCCCAGCTACGAAGGTAAATACTATTCTGCAAACAGCGGCACAGCCATTTGGGTACATGTGAATACGCCCGACGACCTGTCCGCCGTGAAAAATACTTTGCAGTCCCAGCTGGACAAGGCGTATGCCGCCTATGCGGAAAACTATTTCCGCCCCGCTGTCTGGAGCGAACTCAAGAGTGCCTATGATACCGGCACCGCCGCTATCAAGGCTGCCGCCACCTCCGGCGGTGCCAGCGATGCCCAGCAGACGGCTATTGAAACCATCAGAAGGCTGCAAAACAACACCACCGCGGAGAATAAACAGAACCTGACCACCTTCCGCACGGAGCTGAACAAGCTGCCCGACGATGCCAGCCTGCTTTCCGCCGGTGTCAAGTCCACCGTGGACAAGCTGATCGCCTGCTATGAGGGCATGAGCGACTACCAGCGCAGGCAGCTGACCGGCGTGGAGCGAACCAAGTACAACAGTATCAAGGCTTTCGCCGATACCCACGAGACCTTCCCGGAGGACAAGGCGTTCAAGCTGACGGTGAATGTGGTGGGTGACACCGACGAAGTCACCGCTGCGCTGAACGATATGACCAAGTACCTGCGGGAGCATCCTGCCACCCAGGATCGCGGCAGCGGCGGAGGCTATGGCACCCCCATCCAGACCGAGCCGTTCTGCGCTTTCACGGCAACCATCCCGGATCGCACGGAAGTGACAACGGCCGCCGCGTCGACCAAGGTGCGCTTTGTCTCCGGTATCGACTATGCGGCGTACTTCCAGACCCGTGCGGCGAAGGGGACGTTTACCGTGGACGGTGCGAAATGGAGCATCAGCAATAAGAACCTGCAGTTCACCACCTATGGCTACGGTTATACCGTCAATGGCGGCTTGACTGTCACTATTGGCGGCGAAGCCTATGAGATCAAGAGCGTCACCTATCAGGGAATTGATCCCGGTTCTATAAAGACCGGAACGATGACTGCCTACGATGACACAGAGTATCTGGGCAAGGATAAGTACTATATCAATATGCGCTTTGAGGATGCGGCGCAGGAGTTCACCATGCCCTACAACGATGTGACCGTAACCGTCACATGGGGGCCTGTCAGCGAGAACGTGAACGCCGCCAGGACTGCCGCTCTCTCCCGCCTGCAAACGCTGTATAACAGCCTGGGCGACAAGGCCGACGAGGCCTATCAGGCCGGTATGAAGGCCATCAACGCCGCCGCCTCTGTCACTGCGGTGGAGAGCGCCTATCAGGCCGCTGCGGTGGCCATGCAGGAGGCCGCCAACAACTACGGCAAGGTGCAGGTCATCGTGGAGAACACCACCTTCACCAAAGATATGTGGCCTAACGGAAAGAGATTCTGGGACGACCGCCAGGTGGAATGTGAGGTCGCTCTGACCGCCGACAGCACCATGATGTCCTGCATCGTGGCCGCCCTGAAGGAAAACGGGTATACGCAGGTCGGTGCGGACAGCAACTACATCTCCTCCATCACTGTGGGCGACCAGCCGCTGGCTGAGTTTGACGGCGGCGGCAACTCCGGCTGGATGGGTACGCTGAACGACTGGTTCACCAACGAGGGCTTCGGTGAATTCACCGTGGCCAACGGCAAGCTGGCGGACGGCGACGTGATCCGGATCATGTATACCCGCGATCTGGGCGTAGATCTGGGCGGCACCTGGGGCAACAGCGACACCACCATAAAGGCGTTGGAGATCCAGGGCGGTAAGCTGGCAAGCGCTTTCACCCCCGGCGAGGCCGGCGGCAGCTATGAGTATGTGCTGGCCATCAATGGTGCGGGCAGCGTCCAGCTGACGCCTACCGCCTCCAACAAGAACTATCTGACCAAGATGTTCCTGAACGAGAAGGTGACCAGCGATACAGAGGGTGTCAGCTTCTATAAGCGGACGCAGAGCATCCCCGTCAAGGACGGTGATGTGATCTACATCGGCTGCGGCGAAAAGGCGTGGCCCAGCATGAACAAGCAGGGCGCGGAAGCCCGCAAGTACACCGGCACCTGGTACGCCCTGCGCGTGGTTGACGTCAATAAGGGCGCCAGCACCGTGGAGAGTATGATCGACGAGCTGCCGGATGCTTCCGGTGTGAAGTACGGCAACTATCAACTGTACGTGAACGCCGTGGCAGCGGCAAGAGCGTCCTTTGATGCACTGAATTCCAAGCAGCAGAAGAGCGTTGATGCTAAAAAGCTGGCGAAGCTGGAAAAGCTGGAGGATGCGATCAAGGGCTTCCGCGCCATTGACGATGTCAGGGCACAGATCGATGCGCTGCCCGATGCGGATAGGCTGACCACTGCGGAGCGGGAGGCCGCCAAGTCCGCGCAAAAAGCCTACAACGCGCTGACAGCAGAGCAGAGGGACTATCTGACCGGTGCACAGCTGGAGAAGATCACAGCCATTGCCACGGCTTTGACTGCCATGGATGCCAAGCACAGCTCCGGCAGCGGCTCCTCCTACACCGGCGGCCACACCTTTACCACCGATCTGGAGCCGGGCAGCATCACGGGCGTATTTGTGGACGGAAAGAAGCTCGACAGCCGCTACTACACCGTGTCCGGCAGTGACGTGACGCTGACGGCGGACTATCTCAAGACCCTGCGCAGCGGCAAACATACGGTGAAGATCGAAAACGCCACTAAGGTGGCCACCGGCTCCTTTACCTTGAGCGGCAGCGGTGCGGTGCAGTCCAGCCGCACCGGCGATCCCGGCGTTGCCATCTACGCGGCCATGGGCGCTGTGAGCTTCCTCGGCTCCGCCGCATGGCTCCGCAAGCGCAAGGAAACCTGATCACAATACTTTCTCTGCATCATCTCTATATGACAGCAGCGGAGGCGCATCGCGCCTCCGCTGCTGCCATAAAAAAGCAGCGAGAGCCGGTCGCTTTCAAAAGCCTTGCCGAGCTGAAGCGGTTCATCCGACCCGGTGTGGAATTTAAGACCGTCAGCCACGCAAATCACGCGGATATGGTGGGGCTGACCCGTGTGGTGACCACGGTGCAGACAGTGGGCTTCTATTCCAAGATCAAGGATCAGCCGGAGCATCCCTTCTCCACCTGCAACCACGGCAAGGGCTTCTACACCGATTTTGGGAAAGCCGGCAATTACATCTTTGATGGTACGACGGTCAAGGTGAAGGATACTCGAAAGCAAGATCGCGGCGTGATCTACGAGCTGGAGTTTTACGACAGAGAGCAAAACATGGAGGAAACGATGATGGACAGAAAAATGGTGAATTTTATCAAGGAGCAGTATCCCCCCGGCACCCGCATCCGGCTCAATTCGATGGAGGACCCTTATCATCCCATTCTTCCCGGCACGGAGGGCGAAGTGGACTTCGTGGACGATAAGGGGCAAATTTTTATGAAGTGGGACAATGGCCGCACGTTGCCGCTCGCCCCCGGCGAGGACAGCTTCACCGTACTGCCGCCCAAGCTGACCAGTCTCAAGTTGTATATGCCCCTGACCGCCGATCTCTATGAGCGGAACGAGTACGGTGATCTCGATGACAGCAGCACATTGCTGGAGGGCCGTGAGCTGCGCGGCTATCAGGATCAGATCACGGCGGCAATGGTGAAAAACCGGATGCCGGAGGAAAGTGAGCGCGGTCTCATGCATTGGTATGATGAAGTCGACAGCGTTGACCGCAAGGTACGCTCCGCCGTTTTCGCCGTAGAGGAGCGTAACCGGCAGCTCTGGGGCGTGGCGGAATGCCGTGTCGCCGGGGAATTGTCGGACACAGAGCTGGAAACCTTAAAGGAATACCTTACCGGACAGGCTTCGGACGGCTGGGGTGAGGGCTTTGAGCAGCGGGAAATTTCCATGGATGACGGCGGTGAATTGTATGTCCACTTTTGGAACTCGGACGAGTGGAGCATCCAAACGGAACAGGAGCTTTTCTCCCCCAAGCTGGCGGATGGACTGCCGGAGTTGTGCTTCTCCACCCTCCCCGGCACCGGTGAGCTCATCTGCATCAAGCGCGGTGAAAGTGGCTACTACCCCAGCGATTGGAACACAAACGATCCCGCGCATAACCGTGAGATAGCAGAAAGAAAGCGCACAACCAACTTTGTGTTGGCTGTGCGCTTTTTCTATG
>ENA-UOJE01002849-UOJE01002849.1-human-gut-metagenome-genome-assembly--contig:-C23-NODE-2849-length-12466-cov-8.998389_pt1 | contig 12466 bp, 15 predicted proteins | sample MGYA00242341_ERZ723888 | MGnify/ENA metagenome assembly ERZ723888 | reverse complement strand
ATTTTCAAGGATAAACGAAAATAGCCGCCATTACTCGCAATAATGACGGCTGTTGATAAAACAGTTACTTGATTTATTCGGGCAAGCCGCTTCTCTGGTTTCCCTCTTTGTATAGATTAAATATATCACATAATTTCAGTTTATACAAGAAAAATAGAAATATGTCCAGTAAAAGGGCACTTGATTTCTCAAATGCCCTGATGTATAATCTACTTAGAAAGTGAACCGGATGTGATGATCCGATTTGCCCTCAGTGAATATACTAAGAAATAAGCATCCACACTTTAGGCGGTAGGGGATGCTTATTTCTTTTTGTTATTATGATTGTCTATGTATGACAGAGCCGCAAATACTACTAGCAACAAAGTTAAAACTTCCATTGTGTTCATAGGGCATCACCCTCTCTTTCGTAAAACTAGAGGGCATCTAATAATCGGAAAATCACATCCTGCTTTCCTTTCAATTACACAATAACAGTATAATATAGAGAGAACATATGTTCAACAAACAAAACAATAAGATTATTTAAAACAGGGGCTATATGTTAGGAAAAAACAAAGGAAAGATATTAACGAAATACGTACCGGATTATGTCGTTTTTGATCTGGAAACGACAGGAGTCATGATCTCGAAAGATGAGATCATTGAGATTTCAGTGGTAAAAGTACGTAATGGGAAAGTGGTAGAGGAGTTCAGTGAACTGGTAAATCCATGCAGACCAATTCCCTATGATGTAACACGGGTAAACAATATAACAGATGAGATGGTTCGTCATGCACCCTTCTGCAAAGAAGTTTTGGAACGCTTTTTAGAATTTGTGGGAGAAGACATTTTAGTAGGGCATAATATCCATACATTTGATATTCCATTTATTTGCAAAGATTCCGAAAAGTATTTTGGAAAAACGATAGCAAATGATTACATAGATACTTTGCGTGTCGCAAAAGTCTGTTTCCCGGAATGGAAACATCGAAAATTATCTGATCTGGCAGATTACTATGGTATTTCTACAGATGGTGCACATCGTGCTCTGGCAGACTGCAGAATGAATCAGAAGATATTTGAACGAATGGGAGAAGAATTGAATGGACATAAAAATGTAAATGTAAAGCTGTGTCCGTTATGTAAGCAGCCATTAAAGAAACGGAACGGTCGTTATGGAGAGTTCTGGGGCTGTATGGGATTCCCGAATTGCCGATATACTGAGAATATATAAGGAAAAGAGAAAACATATAAAAAGAAAAACATATGATATGCAATCGATAGTGTAGACGACCGAGATTTGCGAAGCATTTGCCGCAGCGGAGAGCGCACAATGCTCTTTTGTGCCCGGAGCGCGTGCAAAATATGCTTCGAGCAAATCGCAGGGGAGTCAAACGTGATTGCATACATATGTTTTCCTTTTATATTTATAATTTGCTATTTATTCTACTATGACTCCGTAAAATAGGAGATAAATTTCTTCATTGCATCCGTCATGATCGTATCATCCTTGTAAACAAGCCCAAGCTTTCGTTTGGGAATGGCACGTCCGAGACTCACTTCTGTTAAAGAGTGGTCATCCAGCTCATCTTTGACAAAATCCTTGATGACACAGGCAATTCCGAGGTCGATCTTTGCCAGCTCGATCAGCAGATCCATCGTATTGATCTCAATGATGTTATCCATGGTGATCTGGTGGGAGGATAAATACATATCCACATATTTACGGGAAATATTCTCTTTGTTCAGCATCATAAAGGTTGCATTGTTTAAAATTGCCTTCCGGTCATTTCCGACACGGATCTTCAGATTTTCCAGATAGCGGTCTGTTGTGACAAATGTATCCTGAATTTCACGGAACGGAATATAGGTCAGCCCGTTTGGCAGGCTGGGGATTCCGACAACACCGATATCCGTAACGGAATTATCAATATCGCGCAGCGTTTCCATCGTCGGATGGCAGGTGATCGTCACCTTGATATGTGGGTTGTCTTTGACAAACTGCTGCAGATAGGGCAGGAGCACATATTTACAAAGCGTGATGCTGACACCGATGGAGATCTGGGAAATGCCAAGCTCGTTTACTTTCTTGAGCTGCTCCTCGCCATGACGGATCGCGGAAAATGCGGTCTGTACCTGTGTAAAAAGCAGTTCTCCTTCCATGGTAAGTGTAACGCCGCGGGAAGAACGGTGAAATAAAATGACATCCAGACTCTGCTCCAGCTTGGAGATTGCTTTTGAGATCGCAGGCTGGCTGATATACAGCTCCTTGGCTGCACCTGAAATATTTTTATGCAGTGCTACGGTATAGAAAATATAGTACAAGTTTAAATTGTTTTCCATGTGTTCCCTTTCTGTGCTTATGACCGGTTCATAGAGTGCTTTCGCAGATTATCATCAAAGCCGGGGCTTTTGCCTCTGACATTCTGGTTTCAGTGTACCATAAATATAATTCATAGTAAATATAAACAATATGTATTTGGATTATAGTATATTATCTGTTATACTGTATACAAAGAAAAGTGGCATAACCTGTCCTGCCGGACAGGTGTGGCACAATGCGGATAAGGTAGGAGGACATGTCAATGGGTATGACAATGACACAAAAAATACTTGCAGCGCATGCGGGTCTTGACAAGGTAGAAGCCGGTCAGTTGATCGAAGCTGACCTTGATCTGGTACTTGGAAATGATATTACCAGCCCTGTTGCGATCAAGGAAATGAGCAAAATGAAAGTGGACGGTGTATTTGATAAGGATAAGATCGCACTTGTTCCGGATCATTTTGTACCGAATAAAGATATTAAATCTGCTGAGCATTGTAAATGCGTCAGAGAGTTTGCTTATCGTAACCAGATCACCAATTATTTTGAAGTCGGACAGATGGGTATTGAGCATGCACTTCTGCCGGAAAAAGGTCTGACAGTTGCGGGCGATGTGATCATCGGTGCGGATTCCCATACCTGTACCTATGGTGCACTTGGTGCTTTCTCAACAGGTGTTGGTTCTACAGATATGGCTGCAGGTATGGCAACGGGAAAAGCATGGTTTAAAGTACCGGGCGCGATCAAATTTAATCTGGTCGGTAAGCCAAATAAATATATCAGCGGTAAAGATGTGATCTTACATATCATCGGAATGATCGGTGTAGACGGTGCACTTTACAAATCCATGGAGTTTGTCGGAGAAGGCATCAAAAATCTTTCCATGGATGACAGATTTACCATAGCCAATATGGCGATCGAGGCTGGCGGAAAGAACGGTATCTTCCCGGTTGATGAAAAAGCGATCGCTTATATGGAGGAACATTCCACAAAGAAATATACCGTATATGAAGCAGATGAGGATGCGGTTTATGATGAGGAGTACACCATTGACTTAAGTACCTTAAAGTCAACAGTTGCATTTCCGCATCTGCCGGAAAATACACATACGATCGATGAGATCGATCCGGCGCTCAAGATCGACCAGGTAGTGATCGGTTCCTGTACAAACGGACGTATCGACGATCTGAGATGTGCGGCTGAGATCTTAAAGGGCAGAAAGGTGGCAAAGGGCATGCGTCTTATCGTCATTCCTGCTACACAGGCAATTTATCTGCAGGCAATGGAAGAAGGCCTGTTAAAGATCTTTATCGAAGCAGGTGGCGTTGTCAGCACTCCGACCTGTGGACCTTGTCTGGGCGGTTATATGGGTATTCTGGCAGAAAATGAAAGATGTGTATCCACGACCAACCGTAACTTTGTAGGCCGTATGGGTCATGTAACAAGTGAAATTTATCTGGCTTCTCCTGCAGTCGCAGCAGCAAGCGCAATTACCGGACATATTTCAGATCCGGCGAAACTGTAAGGAGGATATGAAAATGGAAAATGCAATCGGAACAGTCTTCAGATATGGAGATAATGTAGATACAGACGTAATCATTCCTGCAAGATACCTGAATTCTTCAGATCCTGCAGAGCTTGCCACACACTGTATGGAAGATATTGATACAGAGTTTGTCAAAAAAGTAAAAAAAGGAGATATTATCGTAGCAGATAAAAACTTTGGCTGTGGATCTTCCCGTGAGCATGCACCGATCGCCATCAAGGCGGCTGGTGTCAGCTGTGTCATTGCGGAGACCTTTGCCAGAATTTTCTACCGCAATGCGATCAATATCGGACTTCCGATCATTGAATGCCCGGAAGCAGTCAAAAATATTGAAGCAGGCGATACGGTAGAAGTCAATTTTGATACCGGTATGATATATAACCGCACGAAAGGAACCGAATATAAAGGGCAGGCATTCCCTCCGTTTATGCAGAAGATCATTGCTGCACAGGGACTTGTAAATTATATCAACCAGAAATAATATGATGCTAGGGTCAAAAGGTCTAAACCCACGTGAGCTTGCTCATAGGTGGGTGAAAGACCTTGGGACCCGTCCCGATATGAGCATAAAAGTGGGATGATAATCCCACGATATGCGAATATGGGTAGAATTGTGGGAGTGCGTAGCACGAAACAATTCGTAGGCATCAAAGTCGGGGCTTTTGCCCCTGACATCATAATATTGTATAATGAAAATCAATATCAGGGAAAGAAGGGCAGGAACCATTTGACTGGAACCTGCCTTTTGTTTTTTTTTGAAAAACCGAACATATGCTCGATAAAATATGCTGCAATCATTGCCAAATGCATGGGAACATGGTACTATAAACAAGTATGAAACAAATAATAAAAAAGCATCCGACAATGACAATCTGTATTTTTGTCCTGCTGCTGGCAGGGCTGCTGATCGCTACACAAAAGGCACTTAGCACGGATGGAGCGGTGCAGGTCGTGGTGAATGTGGATGGAAAAAGCTATGGCGTGTACAGCCTCAAACGGGAACAGGTGATCCGGATAGAAACAGAGTATGGATATAACGAGCTGACGATCAAAGACGGAAAGGCAGGTGTAACGGCTTCCGACTGCAAAAATCAGATCTGTGTCCATTCCATGGCAATTTCGCAAAACGGACAGAGTATCATCTGTCTGCCGCATAAGCTTATCATACAGATAACAGGATCCGGGGAAAAACAGATGGATGCAGTTGTAAATTAAATGATCCGATAAGGAGAGAAAACAGATTGCAGACAAAGAAAATAACGGTTTTAGGACTGTGCGTGGCACTTGCCATGATTTTGTCTTATATAGAGAGCATCCTGCCTGTTTTTGTGGGAATTCCGGGCGCAAAACTGGGACTGCCAAATATGGTGATTGTGCTGCTGCTTTACCTGATGGGGGCAAAAGAGGCGGTCTGCGTCAATATACTCCGCATTCTGCTTTCCGGATTTTTGTTTGGTAATCTGTTCAGCATTTTATACAGTCTGGCAGGCGCTACGGTCAGCTTTTTTGTCATGTGGCTGACAAAGAAGAGGCATCTTTCCATCAGGCCGGTCAGTGTGCTGGGGGGTATTTCTCATAATATAGGGCAATTTCTGGTGGCGCTTGTGCTCCTTGGAACAGCCATGTGGTATTATCTGCCGTATCTGCTGCTCATGGGTATGGTAACAGGGCTTTGTAACGGAATCCTGGGACAGCTTATGTATGACAGGAGAGCAGCTTTTATTCACAGTGACAGGAAATAAATGATGTATGAAGCAGAAGCTCCCTATACAGGTTTTTAGTAATAAACAAAGGTAAGGAATAGAATATATGATCGGATATGTAAAAGGTATTTTGGAAGAAATAGAAGAGGATTGTGTGATCGTAGATGTCAACGGTCTTGGGATCCGTATTCTGACAGGCGGTGCGCTGGCATCGCAGATGCTGGCACCTGGCAGTGAAGTAAAGATCTATACTTACACTTATGTCAAGGAGGATGCGTTCCAGTTATATGGCTTCATCAGTAAAGATGAACTGTCTCTGTTTAAAAAGCTGATCACGGTCAGTGGTATCGGACCGAAAGGTGCAGCTTCTATTTTGTCTGCATTTTCGGCGGAAGATCTCCGCTATGCGATCTATGCGGGAGATATCAAGACGATTTCCAAAGCACCGGGCATTGGCAAAAAGACGGCAGAACGTCTTGTGCTGGAGCTGAAGGATAAGGTAGAGCTGGATTATCAGGCAGATACGTTGCTGGGGCAGCTTGCGGATGACACGGTGGGAAGTACAGAACCGAATAACCGCAAGGATGCAATAGATGCTCTGACTGCACTCGGTTACAGCAGTATGGATGCTGCAAAAGCAGTGAAACAGGCAGATCCAAATGCGGATATGGATGCGGAGGATATTTTAAAGGCTGCATTGAAATATTTGATGTAAGGTTTATGAAAATAGCACAAAAAACAAATGCTGTAATTTGAATGATACAGGAGAAAGTCAGAATGGCTGGTAGAATCATAGAGACAAATTTCACACCGGAGGACAGTAAGGTAGAAGAAACACTGCGGCCACAGCTTCTGGATGACTATATTGGTCAACAAAAAGCCAAGGAAAATATGAAGGTGTTTATTGAGGCGGCAAAGCAGCGTGGGGATTCTCTCGATCATGTCCTTTTGTATGGACCGCCCGGGCTTGGTAAGACAACGCTTGCAGGGATCATTGCCAATGAAATGGGCGTAAATATCAAAGTAACAAGTGGACCAGCGATCGAAAAACCGGGAGAAATGGCTGCGATTTTAAATAATCTGCAGGAAGGGGATGTCCTTTTTGTGGATGAGATCCATCGCCTGAACAGACAGGTAGAAGAGGTTTTATATCCTGCAATGGAGGATTTCGCGATCGATATTATGATCGGAAAAGGAACAAGTGCCAGATCGATCCGTCTGGATCTGCCTAAGTTTACACTTGTCGGAGCAACGACAAGAGCCGGTCTTCTGACAGCACCGCTGCGCGACAGATTCGGTGTGATCCACAAGCTGGAATTTTATACAGTGGAAGAACTCAAACAGATCATCCTGCATTCTGCCAGGATCCTTGAGGTAGAGATAGAAGAAGACGGTGCTTACGAGCTTGCCAGAAGAAGCCGCGGAACGCCGCGTCTTGCCAATCGTATCTTGAAACGTGTCAGAGACTTTGCACAGGTCAGGTACGATGGTGTGATCACAAAAAAGGTGGCAGATACCGCACTGGATCTGCTGGGTGTGGATAAGCTGGGACTGGATCATGTCGACCAGAATATCCTGCTTACCATGATCGATAAATTCGGCGGCGGTCCTGTCGGACTGGATACACTTGCCGCAGCGACCGGGGAAGATGCAGGTACGATTGAGGATGTTTATGAGCCGTATCTGATCCTGAACGGTCTTTTGAACAGAACACCGAGAGGGCGTGTGGTAACGGATGCGGCATATGCACATTTTCACAGGGAAACACCCTGACAGGATAAGGAGAAGTTATGAATGATATTATATTAGGTTCCCATGTGGGAATGTCCGGAAAAGAAATGTTTTTAGGCTCTGTAAAAGAAGCAGAAAGCTATGGTGCCAATGCACTGATGGTCTATACGGGAGCACCGCAGAATACACGGCGAAAGGATGTATCGGAGCTGCGTCTGTCAGAAGGACTTGCCTATGCAAAAGAATGCGGTGTAAAGGAGATCATCATTCACGCACCGTATATCATCAATCTGGCAAATACCGTAAAACCGGACACATATACGTTTGGGGTATCGTTTCTGGCACAGGAGCTGAAACGCGTGGCTGCTTTTCAAAGCAAAATCCTTGTGCTGCATCCGGGCTCTCATTTAGGGGCGGGAGCAGAGGCCGGTATTGCGCAGCTTGTGGAAGGGCTGAATACAGTACTTGCGGAAGATGACAGTGATGTCCTGATCGCGCTCGAAACAATGGCGGGAAAAGGCGGTGAGATCGGACGGACCTTTGAGGAACTCCGGATGATTTATGACGGCGTGCAGAAAAAAGATCGTCTCAGAGTCTGTTTTGATACCTGTCATGTACATGATGCGGGATATGATCTGGTGCATGACTATGAGGGTGTGTTCCAAAGGTTTGACGAAGTGATCGGACTTTCTCAGATTGCCGTTTTTCATATCAATGATAGTATGAATCCGTGCGGTGCACATAAAGACCGCCATGCCAATATCGGAAAGGGAGAGATTGGGTTTGAAACCTTGTATAAGGTAGTGCACGATCCACGTTTTCTGGGTATTCCGAAAATTCTGGAAACACCGTATCTTTGTGCAGAAGGAGAAGAAAAAAAGACTATCCCACCTTACAAGGAAGAAATACAGCTTTTATTGCATAGATCATAGCGAAATATTCATGGGGATGATAGAACGGCTGCATGCAACTGTTTTGACTTATTTATGAAGATTCTGTGTGCTTGTCGATGTTGCTTGCTATTTGAGAAAAAGTATGCTATGATACCACTTGTGTAACAAAATTGTAACAAATGCATGTTGCACTCTGTACCCATAGTTTAACGGATAAAACAGCTGATTCCGGTTCAGCCGATGGGGGTTCGATTCCTCTTGGGTATGCTATGTAGTAAGGAGGGACCCACGAAGTGGGAGGATGCCTTACTACTTTGCGCAGCCATTGCCGAAGGCAATTTTCATGCTGCGCATCCCGTGGAAGTAGGAGTAAATAAATCCCGAGCGAGGGAGGATGCCTTACTACTTTGCGCAGCCATTGCCGAAGGCAATTTTCATGCTGCGCATCCCGTGGAAGTAGGAGTAAATAAATCCCGAGCGAGGGAGGATGCCTTACTACTTTGCGCAGCCATTGCTGCGTATCTTTGTTAGGAGTGAATGATATGAAATCAGATAATAAACTTGTCCTTTTCTTCCGGAAAATCGGAAAACGATTAAAAGAAGACAAAGTATATTCCAGAACCTTTTATTCAATTATTGCAGTTTTGATCGCGCTGATCGTTGTGATCATTGTCTCTGTATCCTGTTCAAAGAAAGAGGATAACGGTGCAGATAATGAAATTTCCGCAAATTCCGTCAGTGAGAATCAGACAGCAGGCACAGTGGATTATACAGTTCCGGATGTAGCACTGGCAGAGGATGCGTATGCGGATGTCAATGCACTTGTAAATCAGTATTTCGCTGCTATGACGACTGGTGATACAGCAGCGATCACTGCAATGAAAGATACAGCAGCACAGGAAGATCTGATTAAGATTGAAAAAGAAAGTGCATATATTGATGAATTTGACAATATCAAGGTTTATACAAAACCGGGTCCGCTGACAGATTCCTATGTGGCATTTGCATATTATGAGATTAAGTTTAAAGACATCAGTACACTGGCTCCGGGACTGACAACTTTATATATTTGTCCGAGAGAAGATGGAAGCCTGTATATCTGTGATGGAGATCTGGATGATAATACGACTGCTTATATTAAGTCAGTTGTGGCACAGGATGATGTAGTTGATCTGTTCAGTATGGTAGAGACAAAATATGCGGAAGCCATTGATGCGGATGCTGATCTGAGCGGCTTTATGGATAATCTGTCCGCAAAGCTGGATGAGGAAGTCAGTCAGGCAATGGCACAGGCAGAGGGTAATACAGAAGAAGCAACAGATGCGACGGATGCAGCGCAGGAAGAACAGCCTGCCGAAGAAGAACAGCCGACAGAAAATGTGATGGAAGAGCAGGTAACTGCTACAGATACTGTCAATGTCAGAAGTTCTGACAGCGAAAATGCCGACAGGATCGGGCAGATTGCTATGGGCGAGACTGTGACAAGATATGAGGCAAAAGAGAATGGCTGGAGCCGTATCAGCTATAATGGCGGTGATGGCTATGTGAAGAGTGAGTATTTACAGGCTGCAGGTACTGCAGATGCTTCGGCAGAGCAGCCACAGGATGAAAATCAGACAGATAACAGCCAGACTGAGACCGCAGGAACAACAAGTCTGACGGCTAAAGGAAAGGTTACGATCAGAGAAACGGTCAATGTCCGCAAATCATCTTCTGAGACTTCGGATAAGATCGGTGTGGCATATCAGGGAGAGCATTATGATCTGATCATGGAGCAGGCTGATGGATGGTGCAAGATTTCGTTTAATGGGCAGACAGGTTATGTAAAGACGGAATATGTAGAATAACAGATTGTGCTCTTTTCACATAATGAAGGATAAGAACTGAAATATTAAAAAATAAGAAAACGCAGGATTTTTTCCTGTGTTTTCTTGTTTTATACAGGAAAAAAAGATAGAATAACAGTATATATGGGAATGAAATAAGAAGAAAGAAAAACATGAAACAGGAGGTATGACAGATGGCTAAAATGAGAGTTGGTATTATCGGAGCAGGCAGGATCGCTGTAGTCATGGCGGAAACATTGCGCAAAATGAGAGGCGTGGAGGCTTATGCGATTGCATCCAGAAGTCTGGAAAAAGCGCAGGCATTTGCATTTGAGCATGGTATGACAAAGGCATATGGCAGTTATGAAGAGATGCTGCAGGATAAAAAGCTGGATCTTGTTTATATTGCGACGCCTCATACATTACATCTTACCCATGCAAAGCTGTGTATCGATTATGGAAAGCCGGTACTTGTCGAAAAACCGTTCTGTGTAAATGCAGCACAGGCACAGGAGCTTTTGGATTATGCAAAAGAAAAGGGAGTCTTTATTACGGAAGCAATCTGGGTCCGTTATCTTCCGATGTATGAGACGATCAAGCAGACACTGGATTCCGGTATCATTGGGAAACCTAAGCTTTTGACCGCAAATCTTGGTTATGAAATGACGGAAAAGGAAAGGTTGGTAGATCCGAAACTGGCAGGTGGTGCGCTTTTGGATGTTGGTATTTATCCGTTAAATTTTGCTTATATGTTATTTGGAAATGATATTGATAAAATCGAGGCATCTGCAGTGTTGAAAGATGGGATCGATACACAGGACAGCATGACTCTGACCTATAAGGATGGCAGAATGGCAGTCCTGAACAGCTCTATGGTGGCAGTCAGCGACAGACTTGGTATCATTCAGGGAACAAAGGGTTATATGGTCATAGAGAATATCAATAATTATCAGTCTATGACTGTTTATGATGCTGATTATAAAAAGATTCTGTACAGAAAATGTCCAAAGCAGATTTCCGGCTATGAATATGAAGTGCTTGCCTGCAGAGATGCATTAAAGAAGAAGGCTTTATCCTGTGAGGCAATGCCACATGAGGAAATTATGCGTCTGATGCATGCCATGGATGAAATCCGTGAAAAGATTGGTCTTGCTTATCCGTGTGAAACAGAGGATGGAAAGACAGAAGAGAAGAATTGAAAAAACAGGGATAAAAAAACCGGGAAGCATTATGCTTCCTGGCTTTTTGTTTTAGGTAATTTGGAAATGCCGAGCCGTTCTGCAATCTCACGTTTAACGGCGGTATATTTTTTCTCCGGGATCGGGAGCTCTGTTCCGTCCTGTAAAAGGAGTGCAAATCTGCGGACAGACTGTACATAGATCGGATTTACAAGATGCATACTGTGCACACGGACAAATACATCAGGATATTCACTGAAAATGCGGGACGGAGACTCTGTTGATTCAAAAACACCATCCAGTGTGAAAATTTTACTGCCGCGTTTGTGGCTTTGGACGCGGATGATCTGCTTATCCAGTAAATATAATTGTTGTTTGTGCTTGCCAAGCAATGTGATATGTCTGCCACTTGGTGCAACGCTGAATTCCTGTGAAAATGGCAGCTCTGTAAAATGAACCGGATAAATGGTATCTCGGGTATCTGCCGGAATGGCATTTGAAACAAAACAGCTATGAATCAGATCATGGCTGATTCGTTTTCCGGATTCGGTATGTTCAATATAATGCTGCCAGGATAATAAAACCCGTTGATGACAACGTATGACAGATTGATCAGGATAATGCGTATCAACGATAAAAGTCAGCAATACTTCACAATGTTGCTTTGTTGAATAAACGACAGAAGCCTGCATGTCAAATACATCAAAAGTCAGATCATGTTCTTCCAATGCATAAGTGTCTGATAAATTCTTTTTTCCGCGGATCATCTGCCCCTGCAGAGGTCCGATCCAGAGAATGTCATCATCCATGGCATCTTTAAAAGGCTGGATGTTGTTTTCATAATATTCTACTAAAATATTAACTGATTTTTGTACGATTTTTCTGGTGTCCATGCTGTATTTCCTTTCTCAAATAAGCTTTTTTAGCATACTTATTTATTGTAGACAAGTTTTTACGGAAATACAAGTTTTTTGGGGAAACAATTCGGAATGAAGCAATTTTGTATCATCTCCGCGCATATTTTGTTATTATTTTCTTCCAGCCGTGATTTTACCTGCTTTTTACTTGTGGTTTTATGTGAGGAACGATAGGATAAATATATACTTATTTTTTAGGAGGCATGAAATGAAGAAGAGAGGAATGAGGAAGGTATTGTTTACAATTGCCTGTGTAATGTTATTTGCCATTGCAGGCGGCAGACAGGTTTTCGCACAGGGGGAAAATCTGACATTACAGGAAATGCAGAGAGCGGTTTCTGTATAAGAGCATGCAAGCGGAAGTCAT
>ENA-UOJE01002848-UOJE01002848.1-human-gut-metagenome-genome-assembly--contig:-C23-NODE-2848-length-12469-cov-22.266232_pt1 | contig 12469 bp, 6 predicted proteins | sample MGYA00242341_ERZ723888 | MGnify/ENA metagenome assembly ERZ723888 | reverse complement strand
AGTATTTTGGCAACGCAGATGCCGTGCCGCAGCCGCCGAAGCGGTGCTTAAGCCGTAAGGCGGGAATTGTGCGGTGTTGCCTTAGCACAAAATCCGGCTGCGCTTATAGAAATAGGCGATATTTTCCGCTTTTCAGTTACACACCCCGGCTTATGGCTGCGCCCTGCCGTAAACGGGCGCGCACGGGCGGGCAGGCCCTGTATCCTGGGGGTTGCTGGGTTTCCGGGGGATGGTTAATGTCGCCGGCCCCCTTTCCTGTTGTAGCGGAATGTGAATATCAACAGCCCTGCCACCGCCAGCGGCATGCCGATCAGCAGCCACAGGCTTGGCGCGTCTGCACCCGTGTGGGGCAGCTCAGGCGTTTTACGGTTCAGAACGGTAAGGGTCATGGTGTAGGTGTTGTCGGACTGCGTAAGCTCTTTGTCCGGAATTAACTGCCCATCAATATAACACTTGCCGTCTTGGGTAAATTGGATCTTAATTGGCTGTGCCAACAGGTTGTACCCCGGATGTGCCTTGGTTTCCGTCAGGCGGTATGTACCGGGTTTCAGATCTGTGAACGGGTTCGGGGTTATTTTGCCGTTGTCGTTCGTTGTACCGGTATAGGTAGTATCTACCTGCGTTTTTCCTTCGGTTGTTTCGACCAGCTTTTCCAGCTTGAACTCAACACCACTCAAGGGCACGTCATTGCCTTTTTCGTCTTTTTCCGCGTCCTTCTTGATGATATCCAGTACAAACTTCGGGTTCTGCAGCGTGTTGGTCAGCACAATCTTGCCGCTGCCGCCGGTGATGGTTCCATCGGGGGTCACTGTGGCTGTATTGTCTGTTGAGCTGCCCGCGCTGTTCGTTTCGCTGTTTGCTGTCGCTTCAGCTTCAGCCGTTACAACATACGTATTGCCGTTAATCGTAATGGTTTCGTTCGGCTTTACCGCGGTAAAGTTGCCAGCCTTATCCACCGTACCTTCCACAATGCGGTATTGGTAGTTCGTGTTGGTTTCGCCAACCTGGCGCTGATCCAAACCGCTAAAGGTATGCTTCCAGCCATTATTATCATCGGGGGTAATGGTAACATAGGCTTTCGTGCCGTAGTTTACCGGTGTCCAGTCATCATCTTTTGTGCTGGTTGCCAGGCGGCGCTGGAGCTGGATGTAGATTTGTTTCGGCTGCTTCGCAGTGCTAAGATCGTCCTTACCATTTGCATCTTTCCAGAGCTTATCGAACTCAATGTTGATCAGTGTGCGCCGGGTGTTGGTAAAGATTGCGGTAATTGGGCAGGTGTTTGGCTCCTTAATCACGCCTTCCACGGTGTTGTCGATCACATCGGCGGAATCGCAACCTTTCGGAACAGTTACGCTTTGCAGCCTGGAACCATCTAGCGGTGTAACTTCCTCGATGGTATAGCGGGTGCCAACGGGGATGCCGGTGATGGTCACGGTGTGGTCTGGGTATTTTTTCTCATCGGTCATGTCGATCTCAACATACCTTATGATGTCCTCTTTTTCCAGACCAGCACCGCCAACATCATTAAAGGTAACTTTGAAGGTGTAGGTTCCGGTCAAGGTTTCGCCCTCTGCGGCCTTCTTTTGGATTTTCAGCCCGCCGGTTTTGACGGTGTTGACGTATTTTACCTTTAGCTTTGTCAGCGTGGATTTTGTTTCGTCCGGGTCCTTATAGGAGCGGAAGACGATGGTGTTAGCGGTAGTGGGCTTCTGTCCGTTATAAATGTTTTGAACATTGCCGCTTTCTTGTTCCGTCTCAGACGTAATCTTTTCCGTTCGGCCATCATCGGGGCCGCTTCCCTTCTGCTCGATTAACGGAGGTGCTGGATCCAAAAGACTTACGCTCTTACCTCCGCTCATCGACTCAACCTCCTTCCCGTTCTCGCACACCGTCCATTTGGTGTCGTACAGGTTTTCGTTCAGTTCCTCTTTGAGCGAAATGTAGCTGCCGCGGCGGAACTGGTCGCTGAAGGTAACGGTTTCTCCAGCTTCCAGAACAAAGCGTCCGTCCTTGTCCACCAACTGGGTGTCTGTGTCATTGCTGGAGGTGTACTGTGCGTTTTCGGCGTTTTCCAAATGACCGCTTTCGGCGGAGCCGTAATCCGGGATTTCCTTCTGATCGGTTGTAAAGCCGGTCATCTTACTTGGCACCGCTTTGGGAATGAAGGTAAAGTCCCTGAAATAGATGTTGCGGTTATAGTTATCGCCCACGCGGATGGTTTTGACGTTGTCGCTAAAACCGTCCCGCTCTTTCATCTTGTGCAGGTCCAGCTTTACGGTGACCCATTGGTCTGTCGTCACTTCGACCGAGCCATATGTTGCGCCGTTAATGCCTGATGTGTCAAGGCTGCCTTTTTGGACGTCTTTATCATCCAGCAGTTCCACATACAGGTTGTTGAGGGAAAGGTCACCTTCACTACCATCCGTTGTATCAACGTAAACCTGGAACGTAAGGAAGCGCATGTCTTTGATATTGATGGGTTTTCCCAGCGTCAGGATGCCACGACGTTTCTCACGCGCTGCACTTTGCGTATCCATATAGCGTGCGTACCAGTGAAGGACCTGTTCGTTTTCATTCCCGGAATCTGGCCAGGGGTTTGTTTCCCGCCTGAAAATGTAGTCATATTCGTTTCCTGGGGTTGCGGCGGCAATGTTGCTCTCATTCAAATTCACCTTTTGGGACTGAGTTCCGCTTTCATTCGGGCCAACGGCATCTGTTTTTCCATAATGGGTTGCCTGGTTCTGGATGGTGAAGTTGAAGATTTTCTGGTCTTTAAAGCAATTTTTGAAGTCTGGATCAACCTTGCTCAGATCGACCTTTTTTTGAACCTGCAGCTCGTTATTATCCGGGAAGTTGAACGCCACCGCCATGTTGGACTCCCACATACCGCGTTCCATATAGTACATGGTAAGGGTGTGCTTTTTGCCTTTGTCGAGGTCATTAAGAGTAGTGCCTTGCGCGTAGAAATTGATGACCTCTTTATTATATGTTACGGTCTTGACAGGGGAATTGCCATTCTTATCATCTTTATCACTACCTGACGTTCCGCCTGTTTTGACCCTACTGACATAGGCTGTTACACTATTATTCTTTTCATCTGCCTTGCCAAATTCCAGCAGGCCGGAAACCTCACCATGGGCGCCGCCAACGTCAAGCGCCAGCTGGCCATCAATGAATACCCAAACGTCATCGTCACCGGAGAAGAAGAACTTGATGCTGGTTTTTTTCGTTGTTCCATCTGCCTTTTCTGTTTCCACCATGCCGTCATCCGTCAGGGTAAAATCTATCTGCAGCTTGGTGCCAAAGCCGTAATTGTAGGTAGAAAACACACCAGGCTTTGCTGTTTCATTGAACGGGAAGTAGCCATAAGGGTCTTTCGGGTTCGATGACGCACTCACATTCCTTGAAGACTCTCTGTTATTGGCACTTTGGCTTTGGAGAAAATATTTTGAATCCGAATTTTGTTCCGAATTTTGTTTTAGATACAAGGTTGTATCCTTGCTGTCAAAGCACCAATAATCAACGCCCTGATCCTCACCAAAAATCTGTTTCTTGGTAAAGGGGAACGCAACGTTGTCGTACACTTCACCAAGCTTTGCATTTTTACTATTCTTTCCTAAGAGGAATTCTTTGTTAAAGTGCGGTTCTACTGCTCCTGTACCTTTCAGCAGCGGTTCACCTGTTGCTTTACCGGTGGATGTTGTATCCTTAACCAAGCCCTGATAGGCATAGTATGTATGATTATTGTCATTGTTTTGAGGATCTTCATTATACTGAGAGTTATTGATTGCCATGAAACGCTTAAATTTGTCGTACCCAAACAAATTTAATGTAGTAGCAATATCGCTAAAGTTAGTTCCTCCTCCAGGCTGAAAATGTCCGGTATAAATCGGGTATTCGGCCTTTGCATCCTTATAATAATCGCTCAGCGCCTGATCGAACTGGCGGAAGGGTACCCAGTTGCGGTGACTTACAGTAGGAGAACTTTGATCGTAACTGCCACGGTTATTGCCGTTCAGTTCGTAATCTGTATAATAGTCATACAGCGTACTGGTAACATATTTTGTGTTTGCTTCTTCCGTAAAAGGAGCGGATTTAATATCTACTACTTTAGTGCCAGTATCTTTCCCCTTTTCGGCATCACGCAGGGTACCTTTTGGAGCCCAGTAGCCGCCACGAGTGGTACCTTTATATACTGCATCGTCATTCGTATCCGCATAGAAGCAATTTTTGTCATCTGTGGGAATCGGCAACCACGCTGTACTTACTCCATTTCCTTTTGTCGTATTGTCATCGTTAATTGCATCACCGGAAAAGATGATTGAACGATATCCTTGGGGAATGTCAATATAATAAAGATTTTCGTTTGTACCATCTTTTACCAGCGTGCCGCTTTCGGATTCTACGCCGTCTCCTTTTATCCGATAATAAATGGTCTCTTTATTATTATTATTGGCTTTGGGGATTGAAAAGTCGTCGGTATCTCCATTCAATGCCATCTTGGAGAAAGTAGCATCGTAATAGATGCGGGTGGCACCGGGACGCCCCCATGTTGCATCCTTAATACCATTGTACATGTAGCAATAGCATTGACCTTCGGAATACTGGAAGCGTTTCTGATTTTCTCCTGTTACTTCCTCATTATAAAAATTGTAGTATTCACTTATTACTGTATCGCCCTCGGTAAAGCGAACAAAAGAGCAAAAATCTTTAGGAATGGTAAAGGTTGCTGTGGAACCAGGTTGGATATCATTTAAGGATATTGGCTGCTCACTGACTGGGGTAAGGGTTTTATTAGTATCTGGTTCATAAAACCAGGCTTTGACGTTCGTTAGTGTTTCACTGGTTTTATTTTCAAAGGCCATCGTTTTGTTAGCGAAATGCTTATGGCCAACCTTATAGATTTTCCACAGCTCTGGATGCCAGCCATCTCCGTTCTCTCCGTCATAGTAGTCGCCGCCGATATAATTCGGATTAACTGGATCGAACGATATATCCCGTAGCTGATTATTATCATCTACTTTAACAATGGTTACTGTGTATGTATGTGTTTCTCCTTTATATCCGCGAAATTCAAGTCCACCCAACACTCCATATTTATAGTGGTCTTGATGATTCAGGACCACAGAATAAATTTTTCTTCCGTCATCCGTTTCGCTAACTTCCTTCATAGGAAGTTCATATTTTGGATCATTTTGACTTTTTCCAATAATGGCACGTATTGTCACCCCTGTATAATCGATCCAACTCTTAGGCACTGCAAAATAGAGCGTGTAAGTAGCCGGCACTTCCCCCTGCTCACTAACTGCCTGCACGTTATCCACGCTTGTTGCAGCGTACATCTTCTGCGGCTGTTCGGTCGGTTCCGGGGTGGCGGTGGGGGTCACGGTCGGCACAGGGGTGGCCGTTGCGGTGGCTGCCGGTTCCTGGGTCGGGGTGGGTTCTGCCGTGGGCTCCGGCGTTTCGGCCGGGGCGGGCTGCTCCGGCTCGGCGCTTTGTTCCGGTTCCGGGGTGGCGGCATCCGGCACCGGGGTGGCGGCGTTCTGCTCCGGCGGAACGGTATCCTCCCCGGAGGCCGTTTCCTGCTCATCCTCCAGCAGCTCTACTTCGTCAGGTGCGTCGGGCAGAGGATCCACCTCGGCGTATACAGGCAGGGCCATTGCCATAACCAGGCAAGCGGTGACAAGCAGCGCTGTCAGCCGGCGCGCCCAACCTGTTGTGTTTTTCCCTGTTCTATTCAATCTGCTCACTCGCCTTTCGCGCTGGTTTAATGAAAGCACATTGTTCCACAGGGGATCCCTGTGGAACAATAAAAGAAGCCAGCTTCTTTTACTTGCGCAACCGTTGCCATGTTGTTTTCAAAAAATTACGCATTGAATCTTCTCATTGCGCATTTACTTTTTAGTGTTAAAGTATAGCACCTTTATACCAGAAAGGCAATACAATCCACGTAAATTCCTGTTTTTCAGCACTTTTACTGATTGCGTTTTCCTCCAATTATACAATGTATTCAAAGTCTTTGTATCATTTACTCCTGATTTTCTTTTTGGCAGCGGTCCCTTTTATATACTTTGACCGCGCGTTTATGATTCTCTGCGCACACAGAGCGCAACTTTGCGGCAAAATTCGCCTTTTTGTTGCGTTTTCCTGTTTTTGCGCAATTATTTGTTTCGCATGCACCTGTTTGCGGCGGGGCCTGGCGGCTGGGTGGGCGCCTTGTGGGAGGGATGGCAGGTTTGCGGCGCACGGTTCCCGTTTTTTTGCGGCGCGATGGGTACACCGCGCCCCTGCAAACGGTTTGCGGTGTTTGCGGCGGCGGGTGCGGGTTTGGTGGATTGCACGCCCGCCAACGGGACGCCGTTCTCCCTTTACAACGGGGTGCGGGTTTGCTGCAGATATGCCATTCGCTTTTTTGTCCCCCCTGCCCTGCCCCTGATTCCCGGTTCCCCCTTGCCGATTTCTATTTGCGCCAGCTCCTGAGGTGCATCTGAGAGCAGCGAAAATAGCGGATCTTTCGCAAGCACAAAATCCGGCCGCGTTTGCTGAAACAGACGAGCTTTTTGACGTTTCAGATAGGACTAAGGTGTATCTGAAAAGTCGAAAATTTAGTCTATTTCTACAAACACAGCGGGATTTTGCGTTAAAGCGCCTTGGAATCCACAAAGGATTCCTGCGGCTCTCTGCCTTAAATCCTGCTTGTGTTTGCGAAATATCCGTCATTTTCTTTGTTTTCAGATACACCTCCAGCTCCCAGCTTTCAATCTATCCTGTGTAAACTGCAACCCCTCACGCGCCATTCTGTGCGGTACTTACCTTATTATAATAGGGGTGCTGCCCTGTGTAAATTTGCAACTGATCTATTTGAAGCAGCTGTGAGCTGTTGCAATTTTGCACAGGGTATTGCCCACATTCTGTGCCGAACATTCCCGAAACGTGTTGGAAAAACGCACATGATTGCCTTGTTTCCCTATGCCGCTTACCGTTGGAAAAACGCACAGGTTACCCCCGGAACAGTTGCATTTTACACAGGGTATTCCCGCTTCCCTGCCCCACCGTGACCCGCGTACCTGTTGGAAAACCACACAGGATAGGCCCGTTCCCCGTGTTGCAATCTACACAGGTTTGGCTGTTTTTGGCTTATTTGCAACTTTACGCAGGTTGCTTTCCGCACAGGAAAATGGTGGTGGAATGCACAGGCTGCAGTTGGTTGAACACACAGGTTTGCGTTGTTAAATTACACAGGCTCTACCTATTACTAATATAGAACTAAACAACTAAGCCATAATAACAACCAGAGGTAAGCCGGGAGATGGGGGAGAACGGGAAAAAATTGGTGTTGCCATTCCATCAGGTTACAGAACTCTGAAACATCAGGACAGAAAAGCACAATAAAACCCTGTGTAACCTGCACCCAGGCTGCAACCCCCACAGGATATATGGCAAACCACAACGCGGGTGTTGCATTTTGCACAGGGTAATGGCGGTGAAACCCTGTGTAAATTTGCAATTCTTGCGCTGGACAACAGGATGTGCTATAATGTTTAGCATGATGTGCGTGACCACCCGGGATACAGCAACCGATATAGGAGGCCCCTGCTTATGGCGGCAAGTAAACAGAAAAAAGATGATCCGTTTGTCGTTACGTTTGAAGAACGCGGGGACCAGACCATCGTTCGCAAATCCAATGACCTTGTACAGATGACGCGCAACAACCTGACGCTGAGCCAGCAGCGCCTGATGCTGCATATTTTTTCGATGATTAAGCCGGAGGATACGGACCTGCCCTCTTATGAGCTGAGCATTTATGATTTTATCAAGATGACCGGCATGGACCCGCACAGCGGGGCGCTGTACAAGCAGGTGCGCAAAAATATTGAGGAGCTGGCCAACGCGCCCATCCAGTGGATCAAGAATAACGGAACTTCCACGGTGGAAACATTCCGCTGGATCGATAAAGTGCGCATTGATGAGGGCCGCGCGCGCATGACCATCACGCTGGATCCGGTGCTGAAACCGCACCTGGTGCAGCTGAAAACCCTGTATACCACCATGGATGTGACCTACACCATGCTGATGCGGTCCACCTATTCCATCCGCATTTACGAGCTGTGCAAGAGCTACCAGAGCCTGTACCTGAAAAAGAAAGCGGCCGGGGAACCGCTGGTATGGAACCTGAGCATGCTGTATGAACAGCTTTCGTATACGGCCAACCGATGGTCGGATTTCCGCCGCCTGGCACTGGAAAAGGCAAAGGCGGAAATTAACGAAAAGACGGATATTATTTTTAATTACGATGTGTACGAAAAAAAAGGGCAGAAGGTTCTTTCGCTGGTGGTAACGATTGACCCGGTGGATGATGCCGCCGCACAGGCCAACCTGGACAGCATCAACAGCACAGTGCGCAAAAAGAGCAAAAAGAAGGGCCGCCCCACCGTGGCGATTGAGGATTCGCTGCTGGATGACCCCAGCGTGATCACCTTTGATTATGTTTCGGCACCGGAAACAACGATCCCCTATTCCTTTGGACGCCACCGCACCGAGCTGCGGGAGGAAATTGTTGTGAAAGCGCGCATGGATCAGCTGCGCGCGGAGATTACGCCCGAAGAGCTGCACGCGGTGGAAGTGATCATTGATGTGTTGGCAGATGCCTGCTGCACCATCCAGGCAGGCGATGGCGAGCAGGACGGCGGCAACAAAACGGTGTTTGGAAAGATGAATGCCATCATCCTGGATTGCGGCGGGTTGACCAGTTGGCTGGCCGGTGTGGCACCCCGCTATGCACAGGAGATCATTCCCCGGTCGCAGACGATGCGCAGCCCGGCGCGGTACCTGAACAAGGTGCTGCGCGAGGATATGGATAACTATCGCATTTATATTTTCCGCAAGGCAAAGCCGGCAGCAGAACCCAAAGAGGAGCTGTTGGAAGCGGAGTACCATGTGATGGACGAGCCGGTGCAGCAAACGATGCCGGAGCCTGAGCCGCCCAAGGTAGAGCTGATTCCCGAAACGATTGTAAAACGGCAGGATATGCGAAAAGAGTTTGCAAAGTTTGTAGATGATGGATACCTGGAGAAGACGTTGACAAGCGGCCAGCGCGGCGCTTACCACGAAATTTACCGCCACCTGGCAGCGCGATGCGTGCCATCGCCTTCCAGCCTGCGCAATGGGCTGAAAGACGAAATGCGGCTGCATTACCTGGCCTGCATGAATGAAGTGATTGAAAAGTATGGCAGCCTGACCCCATTGATGGAAGCTATGGCGCATGAACTGGACTTTGATGTGTTCTGGGCAAAGGCCGCCAAGGACCCCAACGTGAATAACCCGATGGGGCTGTTCTACCACATTATTGAAGAGCGCGCGCTGAACCCGATCGGCACCATAATGAACGACCAGGCACAACGGCAGAAGGTTGCCGCCAAGGAAAAAGGTGAAAAAGATAAGTGGCACAACGAAAGCTGGATGGATGCTTTTGAGGAAGATATCCCGGATGACAGCGAAGAGTAATTGAAATGAAGCGGAGCGGAACATCCGGGAGCGCTATTATAATAAGGTAAGCAGCGGCTGGCAGATTGCTGGCCGCTGCTTTTTTTGTTGGGGTGCAGCTGAGAAATGGAAATATCCGGCGTTTTTCGATTTCAGATAGACCTTGGGATAATAGGTGAGAATGAAGGTACGTGGGCGGGAATGCCTGGATGAAGTGAAGAAGGATGGGAAGGAAAAGCGGCAGAGAAAAAGCGTGAACAGCAACGAAGAGATGCCTGCATAATATTCGTCAAAATATCCGTTGACACGCGCGAAGCATATGATATAATAGAAGCTATAACAGCAACGAAGAGATGCCGCACGGCATGGGGTGCCCGTTTTTGCAACCCGCGGTATTGCCTTAGATTAAGATACCGGCGTGCGGTACTACAAAAAGAACCGAACAAAAGGCAAAGATTAAGCGACAGCAACGAAGAGATGCCTGCACAAGGGCGCTCGCAAGGAGGAAAACAATGGGATATTGTATCTCAGTCTGCATTGAAAAAGGCGGCGTGGGAAAAACCGTTACCGTCTGCAACCTGGCGGCGCTGATGGCGCAGGACGGCAAGCGGGTGCTTGTTGTGGATATGGATGCCCAGGGCAACTGTACCTATACCCTGACGGGCGCCCGTGTAACCGATAATACTTTTGACCGCGCTGGCGTGTATGATATGTTCCGTGCCTATGGCATCAGCGGCACGCAGAACTATATTTCCTGCACGCAGTTTGATAATATTGATATAATTCCGGCAAATGGCAACACACCAATGGCGGCCAAGCAGCTGCAAATCCTGGAACAGTCCGAAAGCACCAGTATCAATATGTTTTTGGCCATGTGCCTGGCACAGGTTGCCGGCGAATACGACTATATTTTGATCGATACCCCGCCGTCCCGCGATGTAATGGTGACCAACGCCCTGATGGCCAGTGACTTTGTGCTGATCCCCTGCGTGTGCGATGACTACAGCCGTGACAGTGTGTACCGCACTGTGGCCATGTGCCAGCAGTTGGAGCACGATGAGGGCGAAAAAATTGATGTTTTGGGCATTATCCTGACTATGGTGGAGAAAACTGCCCTGACCGAAGTGATCCGCAATGAACTGCGGGAAAGCCAGCTGGGCAGCAAGCTGTTTGCTGCCGAAATCCGTAAGGGACAGGCTGTAAAGGATAGCACCCGCCTTGGTGCGCCGGTTGTGCTATGTGCACGCAGCAGCAACCCGGCAAAGGATTATGCAAAGGTGTATGCCGAGCTGAAAACGCGCGTTGAACAGGAGGCAGAGTGATGGCAAGCAAACTGGACCGACTGCAGAAGAAAGGCTTTAAAGTAAACGAAGCAGCGTTAAGTAAGATCGCGCGTGGCGACCAGGAGCCGGGCGGTGAATACAGCGAGATCAATATCAATGATATTGAAGAAAACCCGGATAATGCCCTTTACCGTGAGCTGGATACCGAGGAAGATATTGCGCTGCTGGCCGATGATATCCGCCGCGCGGGGCTGCTGCACAACCTGGTTGTGTTCCCTAAGACCGGTGTTGGCGGAAAATATGTGCTGCTTTCCGGCGAGCGCCGCCTGCGTGCGCTGCGCCTGTTGGTGGAGCAGGATAAACGCGAGCAGGAAGAAAAGCAGCTGCCCAACCGCATGAGTGAATGGCAGAAAGTGCAGTGCAAAGTGGTGCGCAACTTGACGGAAAACGAAAAAGTTGTGTATATTGACAGCGCAAACCTGCAAGTGCGCGGCGGCATCAGCAATGAACGTGTGATGCGCCAGGCGGCGGCGCGTTTTGTGGAAAACCTGCAGAAAGCACCGTATAACCTGAGCGCAGCGGAAGCGAAAAAAGCGCTGAAAGAGGTCAGCCCGCTGAATTCCCGCACGATTGATAAGGCGCTTTCGATTCAGAATGATCTCAACCCTGACCTGCGCCGCTTGCTGGATGAGGAATTCCTGAACCGAGCCGAGTGCGAAACCTATCTCCGCTTGACCCTGGAAGAACAGGCCCGTGCAGCCGCAGTGTTTTTGAAAATCGCAGCCCTTGACCCACGCAGCCATGAGCGCCGCGCCATTAAGGACGCATTGACCACCGCCATGCTGGATGTAGCAGTGGAACGCCGCAGCATGCAGGAGCGCGAGAGCGTATTTGCAGCAGCGTTGCAAAATGCACAGGATGCAATCGGCCAGGCCAAGACGCAGGAAAACAAGGCGGCGGCAGTAGATAAAGACCACAACTTTATTTCGGCCAAGCTGCCTACCACGGCCCGCAAACTGCGTAAAATTGCAGCGGCAAAAAATATTGAAGCTAAGATCCGCAGTTATACGGCAGAGGACCGCAAAGCAATGTCGGACCAGATGCAGGAGCTGATTGCGGCAGCGCAGGAGCTGAAAGCACTGATTGATGCTGTGGAATAATCCAGATCCACGAAAGCAGCAAACAACAAAAATCCATGCAAATAGGAATACAGGAATCCACGATATGAAACAGCGAATTGTCATCCGGCTGCACCTGGCTGTGCGGGCAGTGCTGCAAAGCGAAGCGGACTGGCGCGGCACGCGGCTGGGCACCCTGACATCGGAGCTGATCCATGAACAGGCTGCGAAAGCGCGCCTGTGCGGGGTGCAGAATTACGAGTTGAACCCCGTCAGCAGCCGCTATGTTCCCGTTACAAACGGGACAAAATATAAGCAGACATCTGGCCTGGAGCAAATCTCCATCTATCTGAACGATGAGGATATGCAAACCCTGAAAGAGCTGGCACTGGCCAACGATAGTGTGCGTGTGATCAACGGCAGGCAGGCAATCACCTACCGATATGTTGTTCCCGGAATGCTGCTGAACGACCCGGTGTTTACGGGGCTGACAGAGCAGAACAGCACGGCAGGGTAAGCACTTCAAAATCTTGAGGCAATACCGCATAATTCTAAGTGCCGATACGGCGAGCGAGGTGCGGCAGA
>ENA-UOJE01002840-UOJE01002840.1-human-gut-metagenome-genome-assembly--contig:-C23-NODE-2840-length-12494-cov-14.995257_pt1 | contig 12494 bp, 9 predicted proteins | sample MGYA00242341_ERZ723888 | MGnify/ENA metagenome assembly ERZ723888 | reverse complement strand
GAAAGACAAATCTAAAAAATCAACCTATTCCACAACCTTTGGTGTTGACCCGAAACTTTAAAAATTACCGCTTGAGAGTACTTGTAGAATGCGGGGTGAAACTATGAAAGACAAATCTAAAAAATCAACCTATTCCACAACCTTTGGTGTTGACCCATGAAATACGAAGCGCCGACAGAGTTTGGGAAGCTTGCGGAAACGATAAGCGAATGGTTTGCGCCAATAATCAGAATGTGGAGATTTACGAAGAATAACGGAATTACAGAAGGCTTCCACCGCAAGATGAAGTTGATACAACGCAGAGCCTATGGATACAGAAACTTTGAAAATTACAGACTGAGAGTCCTCGTGGAATGCGGGGTGAATCTATGAAAGGCAAATCTAAAAAATCAACCTATTCCACAACCTTTGGTGTTGACCCACCTATTCCACAACCTTTGGTGTTGACCCAAATTTTGCAAGTCGCTTTAAAACAGTATATTATCTGTATTTTAAATGGAGCGGGCGGTGGGGGTCGAACCCATAACCTCAAGCTTGGGAAGCTCGCGCTCTGCCAATTGAGCTACGCCCGCATTTCTTTATTATCTTATCTAACTTACTACTCCTTGCCGCTTTTGCAATGATTTTTTATCTCTCACATAAATTTTTCACTATGCGTCAAAGATTGTTGATGTGAATAAAAGTGGGGACGCAATAGAAAAATATAGTCACTCAGCTTCTTACATTCACTCAAAACTCTTACTTCTCCCATATTATATTTTTCAATATATCTCAGGCTTATTTCGCAAACCCAACCGAATTGCATATCATCGGAGTTTGTTGCCCTTTCAATTTTAATCCCGCTTTTAATTCGGAAACGTCCATTGTCGTGTGCGGATATGTGCCAAGTCCCGTCCCGGCGCAGAATATTGATATGTTTTGCGACACTATCCCGGCGTCCAATCCGCTCCACCTATCGTTATAGTCCGACACGAGCACAAGGCATACCGGCGCTTCCGACTGTCTTAGATCCGCTTTGTTCACTAGTTCCAGTGAATGGCGTTTCGCATTGTATAGGTAGGCTCCTTCGGGTAGGCATACGTATATTTTTATATCTTGCCTATTGAGCGCGGACGGTGCGGTCCGCTTGCCGCTCTCGGGCCTGTTAATTCCATTGGCTGCGTAGAGTAGATCTGAGATATCTTGCATGGTCGGCTTGCGGCGCGAAAAAGACTTTGTTGAATGCCGTTTAGTGAACGCCTGCATTATTGTGTCGCCCCTGTTTAAATCAGGCTTGGGCAGTGTTGTTTCATCGGCGTAGGCTATCGATATTGCTGCTAACAGTGCTAGCGCTATTTTTTTCATGGAACGTCCTTTCCCTATATTTTATATTAAATATTCATTGCGGTGTTGAAATTCAGCGGGCTGTCCGTATTTGATTCTTCTCAGACTCCTAAAATATTTTAGCGAATTGTCACTAAAACTTTTCATCTTTTCTGAATTTGTTTTTTATTTGTACGAGAAGTCTAAATTTGCAAAAATGAACTTTCGGCACGTCGAATGGGGTAGGGTAGCTTATATGAAACACATGCAAGAACGGCTCGCTTAGAATGGCAAGGCTTAGAAATTTCCGCATAGCTTGGCGAGGCTATCTGGGCCTAAATAAAAAATGCCCAATGCGAATTTATCTTGGAGATATTGCAAGAAGGGCGTAGGCTATTGCACGCGCCATTTTTTCGTGCCCCTTGGCGTTAGGGTGGAGCAAGTCCGTATCTTTTTTATGGAAGTATTGGGCGTGGGACGGCGTGTTGGGAAAAAGTCCGCAAAGAGAATTCAAGTCTATCACCGGAACTGCCCAGACGTTCCCGGCTTCCTTTACTGCATCAACGTAGGAATCGATATACTCTCCTATCCTATTGGGGAAAGATTCGTCCGGTTGTACATTCCCTTCGCCGAACTTTGCGAATCCTCGGTGTATTGGAGTAATTAGTATAATCTGTTTGTCGGGGAAATTTTCTTTGATAAATGCCATTGCCGCATTTATTCGGCCTTTGAACGTAGTGGAATCCATTATGTGGATTCTGCGCTTGCGGATTTGCGTTTTGCCGTTTGCAATTGGAGCTTCGGCTTCTTCGTATTTGTACCATTGCCCGATGGGAACGCTGCCGTTGTAGTCGTTTGTCCCGGCGAATATCATTATTGCGTCGATTTTTTCGGCTCCGTCGGATTTTAACTTTTGGACCTGTTTTAATATTCCGCAAAAATTGTCGCCGTTTATGCCGTAAACAGCCGGCTCTATTCCGAGGATTTCTTCCAAATATTGCCAGTAGTTCTTTGTTGTTCCAACGTGGCATTTGTCTGTTATAGAGTCTCCCAAATATGCGATTTTTTTATTTTGCCATTGGCTCTTTATTTCAACATCTCCGGCGGGAAGATTGCTGCCTGCCGCTGTTTTTTCAGCAAATGATGGCATTGCATAACTTATTAATAATAAGATATAAAAATATAACTTTAAAGACTTCATACCGCATGTTTACATTATATTTGGCGATTCGTCAAATTTTTTTGGCCCGCAATCCTTTTCTGTGACTCGATTGAGGGGTAATGCCGCTTTTGCGGGGGATATTTTCATTTGACAAGGTCTGTAATTTGGAGTTTTTCTTTGAACTAAGATTATCGGCGGAATTCGGTTTTACCGTTCGCCGTTTTTCATCGCTTAACGTGGGCTTTAATGCTTTCGGGCGGACGGTGCTCAATTTACTCATTTAAAAACTATTAAATTCAGAATATCATGGCCAAAATAATTGTCGATGGGAACCAGCCTTTGGATTTGGGGAAAAAGGGTCGCGCGGGCGGCTTTAAATTCGAGCGTATTTTTACAAAAGAGGGAGTTTTTGCTTACGATACTGCAAAATGGGTTCGCAAAGATATAAAGATGTTTGCGTCGGGGGAAACGGTCTTTTCCCGGCAGAACGTCGAAGTGCCGGAACACTGGGGCGACAACGCTCTAAAAATAACGGTAAGCAAATACATATTTGGCAAAGATCCGGGCACTATTGAATACGAAGACTCCGTTAAGCAGATTTTCGACCGCATCGCAAATACGTACACTGTTTGGGGCTACCAGCTCGGCTATTTCGCCAACGAGAAATCCGCGCTCGTGTACAATCAGGAGATGAAGTACATGCTCCTCCACCAGATGTGGGCGCCCAACAGCCCAGTATGGTTTAACATAGGGCATTGGGAGCAGTGGAGATGGGGGCGCCCGGATCTCCGCGATCTGCTTGGGAACAAGGGCAACGACGCCTATTACGGTTTGGAAACTAAAAACGGCGTCGAGGCGAGAAAGTCGGTCAACGGATACGCAAATCCGCAGGCGAGCGCGTGTTTCATACTCGGCGTTGAGGACTCGATGGACGCGATCTTGCGCCATCAATATACGGAGGGCAGCATTTTCTCGAGCGGCTCGGGCGTCGGCATAAATATTTCTTCGATACGAAGCGAAGGCGAGCCTATTGCGGGGAAGGGCTCCGCTTCCGGTCCGCTTTCTTTCGACCGCGGCTGGGATAAAATGGCAGGCGCGATTAAGTCCGGCGGCAAGACACGCAGGGCGGCGCGCATGGTTGTTATGTACTCCGACCACCCGGACGTCTTTGAGTTCGTGAAAACTAAGTTCAGGCAGGAGGAAGTCGCGAAAGTTATTTTGCAGGAGCACAACGTTGTTTACGGGCTCCGCAAGCTTGCCCAGCAAAAGCTCGCCGACGGCACTCCCGAAGAGCAAATAGCGGCTAAAATGCTTCTCAGCACGCCGTTTGCCGTGGACAAGTCTTTCAGCCCGGCCATGGACGACCTCATTTACGGGCAGACTTTGTCCAACCAAAACGCAAACCACACTGTCTCGATGAAGAGCGGCTTTTGGCTTGCCTATAAAAACGGGACAAAGTACGCGACGCGCTGGGTCAAGGATCCGTCGCACATTGTGCGCGAATATTTCCCCAACGAAATGCTTGCGGAAATGGCAAACGCGATATGGAATAACGCAGAACCGGGCTTGCATAATAACGACATTATCAACTTCTGGAGCACCTTCCGCGACGAATGCATGATAGAAACTAGCAATCCGTGCTCCGAATATCTCGGTCCCGTGTTCAGCTCGTGCAATTTGAGCTCTTTCAATGTCATCCGTTTCTACAAGAACTCAAAGTTTGAAATAGAAAAGTTTATGAAGGCGGTCGAAATCGCAATGGTTGCGGCCGACATCAACGTCACAAAGGGCGGCTTCCCGATACCGGAAATAGCCATAAACACTGTAAACTACCGCACAACCGGCATAGGATTTGCCAATATCGGAGGTCTTTTGATGTCTCTTGGCATTCCTTACGATTCTTCCGAGGGCAGGGCTATTGCGGCTTCTTTGGCTTCTTTGCTTACTTCGGTATGCTATTGCACAAGCGCAAAACTCGGGGTGGCGCTTGGCGCTTTTGCAAAATATCCGCTGATTAAAGGCAGCATGCGCAGGGTGCTTAATATGCACGCGCTAATGAACGATGAGCTCAAAAAATTCCTCGGCATCAAGGTCCACGCGCGCAAGAGCGAAGACTTGCCTTTTGAGGAGTCGTTTAATGCGCACGACGCCGTTGAGGGCTTTAAAAAGAGCATTGGCGACAAAGTGTCGCTCGGCGACAACTGGAACGATGTTGTCGAGGAGGCCGGAAAACTTTGGGATTCCCTCAAAAAAGAAAACTCTTTCCGCAACAGCTTTGTCACTTGCATAGCCCCCACCGGCACTATAAGCGCCCCAATGGGCATATACGAGGAAGGCACAACGTCCGCAGAGCCAGAATACTCGCTTGTAAAACACAAGCAGTTAAGCGGTGGCGGGACTATGACGCTCATAAACGGCCTTGTACCGCAGGGGCTCGCCAAGCTCGGTTATTCATTTGAGCAGATTCTTACTATTATCGCCGAGGTTTCAGGGCTTGCCGGCGCTGAAAACTTCTTGCACGCCAAACGCGTTTCGAATCATCTCGACGCACTTAAATCTATCGGCGACGGCGGCGAAATTTGCCGCGAGATTGTCGCGCGACTCTCCCCTCTGCGCGATGAGTCGGAATATCAAGAATTCTTTAAGCGCATGTGCACCCAGTCCGAAAAGGGCACACTGCCGTTCTCCGATTCCTCAATATACTTTGGTTGCGGACACATGGAGGGCATTCCGTGGGTTGACGAGCGCACTCTCAAAGTTTTCGACTGCGCCAATACGGCGTTTGGCGGAACCCGCTGCATTGCTGTTGACGGGCACGTAAAAATGCTGGGTGCTTTGCAGCCGTTCATTTCAGGGGCGTCGAGCAAAACTATTAATATGCCGGCTTCCGCCACCGAAGAAGACATCGTAAAAAGCCTTGTGGAAAGCCACGAATTGGGTGTAAAGTGCATCGCAATATACCGCGACGGCTCGAAGGCAAACGCGGTTTACAGCACACGCCTCGATTCCGGGGAAATCCAGGAAGCGTGGAACAAAGTAGTTGATGCAGCTGCAAAGATAAGGCAGCACGAGCACGCTAATCCGCTCCGCAAGCGCTTGCCGTACCGCCGTTGGGGGCAAACCATTAAGTTTACGATTGGCGACGACATCAACGGATACATGACAGTCGGCATATCCGAGACTGGCTATTGCGCGGAAATCTTTGGCAGATTGGGACAGGGCGGATCGTTTATAAACGGAATGTTTGATGCTTTCTGCAAAGCATTCTCTATTGCGTTGCAATACGGTGTGCCGTTTGATGACTTTATTGGGGCGTTCCGATACATGTCGTTCGATCCCGCAGGTTGGGTCAGAATCGGCGACTACAATGAGGAAGGCGACAAACCGGAAATACACACTTGCAAAAGTATAGTTGACTTGCTGATGCAGCTGCTGGATTGGATGTTCCCGTCTGAAAACGGGCGGAGACTGAGACAGCTGGATCAGGATTATATTGCGGCGATGTTTACGAGCAACGGGCGCACGATGACCGTGAAGGCGGTCGAGAGGACGCCGTTGCAGACGGAGCTTCCGCTTGCGACTACGACTAATGCGGCGGTTAATACGCAAAAGAAAAAGGACAAGGCGATGTCGAGTGCGTTGACGTGCCCGAAGTGCCATTCGTATGCGTATGTGTTTGACGGGAAGTGCCGTTCCTGTCGCGACTGCGGGTATAAAGACGGCGGTTGCGGCGCCTAATTTGGCGAATGATTTTGGCGCGGTGCGGCGTCGCTAAAAAAAGAGCCAAACTCTTACGTACGTCATTGTACGCTTCGAGCTTGGCTCTTTTTTTGCTTCTTGCCCGGCGCCAAAATCATTGCGCCAAATTACTGTCCGCGACTGAGCTTTTTTTTGTCTTTTACAGTAAGAAAAGCGTATTGGATTTACTTCTTTTTCACCTGTCTATCTAATTGCAAAATCATTGCGTCAAATTATTAAAAAAAAGTAGTGTTTTTTTGTAGGAAAAAAGAGGAGGGCGTAGGTACAAATATTTAATTATTTTTAAGTATCAAATCCCTTGGAGTAACAAATACTTTTCAATAGATCTCATTTCTATAAAAAAACTCGCGGAAATAATCTGTGCGATATATCCGCGAGCGTCTTTCTTATTTCTGAAAATACTTTTACTTTGTCTTAAATTACAAGCCCGCCGTTTACGGAAATCACTTGCCCCGTAATGTAAGAAGCTTCTTCCGATGCGAGAAATGCGCAGACTCTTGCTATATCGTCCGGCTTGCCAAACCTTTTTAGCGGAATTGCGGCTTTTGCTGCCTCCATTATATTTTCGGGAAGCTTTGCCGTCATGTCTGTTTCAATAAATCCGGGAGCTACGGCGTTTGCCGTTATATTGCGCGCGGCAAGCTCGCGGGCGAGCGTCTTAGTGAATCCTATTATCCCCGCTTTCGCCGCAGAATAATTTGCCTGCCCGGCGTTGCCCGCTATCCCGGACACTGACGATATGTTTATTATTCTGCCCCATCTTTTGCCCATCATTGCCCTTACAAGGTTGCGCGAAAGGTAAAAGCAGGAGGACAGATTGGTTGAAATCACGGCGTTCCATTCTTCGTCGCTCATGCGCATAAGCAGGTTGTCGCGCGTGATTCCCGCGTTGTTTACAAGTATGTCTACGGCTCCGTACTTCTTGAGTATTTCGGCGCATTTCTCTTTTACTTGCCCGGAGTCCGAGACGTCGAATGCGAAGCTTTCGGCTTTCCCGCCGCAGGCGCGGATTTCTTCCGCAACTCCCCCGCAGGAGGATTCGTTGCGGCTTACGCAAATTACAGTGCAACCGGCTTTGGCGAGCTCCAGCGCTATCTCGCGGCCGATACCTCTTCCGGCGCCGCTTACGAGCGCCACTTTATCGGTGTATGTTAGTTCCATAATGCATGAATAATGCATTATTGCCCGCGCAATTTAAAGCTTTTTATGACAAAAATTGCGGAGCACTGCCGTCTTACGCGCCAGAAGGGAAAAATTGCCCAAATCTGCATGCAATACGCCCAAAATTTGTGTTGAAAAAAATGCTCAAATTTGCCTTATTAAAGACTTCATTTTCCAAATAGAAAAAATTACGAACGCACAATCATGGTAAACATAAAAAAATCGATTCTGTCGTCGGTACTTAAAAAGTTCCTGATGGCGATTACGGGATTCGTGTTGGCGTCGTTCCTCCTGATACACATGCTTGGAAACTTGCAGACTCTCGAGGGCGGGCCGCACGCGATTAACGCATACGCGCATACGCTGCAAACGTTGCCGTGGGAAATCCTTTGGGGTTTCAGGCTGACGCTTTTGGCATGCTTTGTGGTGCACTTCCTTACGGCGTATATGCTTGTATTGGAAAATAACAGGTCGCGCCCGCAGCAGTATGCTGTTAAAAAATCTTTGTCGTCGACATTGGCGGCGCGCACTATGATATATTCCGGCACTATTGTCATTGCGTTCGTCGTTTTGCACATCATGCACTTTACGGTCCTCAACCTCGACCCCGAGTATAAGATCCTTGATTGGGTCGCGACTAGCGGCATGTACGAAGGCAAGACCCTTCACGACGTCTATGCCATGCTCATAATGGGCTTCTCAAATCCGTGGGTGGCGGCGGCGTATATTTTCGCCATGATTGTTATCGCATTCCACCTCTCACATGGTGTTTCGAGCATGTTCCAGTCGGTCGGCCTCCGCAACGAGGCTTGGAGATACCGCCTCAACGCCATTGCGGTTGTCTATTGTGTCGTTATCGCTGTAGGTTTCTCGATAAATCCGCTCGCGGTTATGATTTCAAAATATGCCGGTTGCAACATTCTGCCGGTAAACTGCATTGTAAAGCAGGTTGAAGCACAAAGAGCAGCGGGAGCCAAAAAGATTTTTGTAAATTACGACTTCCTAAATGCCAATAAAGCGGCTAAGTGCAATGTCTCTATATCGCTTAAACCGGAAGCTAAAAAATAGTTCAGGAAAGGAAAAATCATGAATTTGGATTCTAAAATTCCGGAGGGCCCGATAGCCCAAAAGTGGTCGAACTTTAAGGCTCATGCCAAGCTCGTAAACCCCTCTAACCGCCGCAAGTACAAGATAATTGTTGTCGGCACCGGCCTTGCCGGAGCTTCCGCAGCGGCGAGCCTTGCAGAGCAGGGGTATAATATACAATGCTTCTGCTACCAAGACAGCCCCCGCCGCGCGCACTCTATCGCGGCACAGGGCGGTATCAATGCCGCCAAGAACTACCAGAACGACGGCGACAGCATTTATAGGCTTTTCTACGATACCGTAAAGGGCGGCGACTTCCGCTCGCGCGAGGCAAACGTATACCGCCTTGCAGAAGTCAGCGGAAACATTATCGACCAGTGTGTCGCTCAAGGCGTTCCTTTCGCCCGCGAATACGGCGGCCTTCTGGCAAACCGCTCATTTGGTGGAGCTCAAGTAAGCCGCACTTTTTACGCCCGCGGGCAAACCGGACAGCAGTTGCTTCTCGGCGCGTATTCCGCGCTCGAAAGGCAGATTGCGCTCAAAAAGGTTAAGATGTTCACGCGCCGCGAAATGCTCGATTTGGTTGTTGTAAACGGCCACGCAAAGGGCATAATCGTCCGCAACCTTGTCACAGGCGACATTGAAAGGTACTCGGCGGACGCCGTTCTTCTTTGCACGGGCGGCTACGGCAATGTGTTCTACCTTTCGACTAACGCGCAAGGGTGCAGCGTCACGGCGGCATTTAAATGCTACAAGCGCGGCGCTGGCTTTGCCAACCCCTGCTTTACACAAATCCACCCGACCTGCATTCCCCAGCACGGCGACCAGCAGAGCAAGCTTACGCTCATGAGCGAATCTTTGCGCAACGATGGCCGCGTATGGGTTCCCAAAAAGGCGGAAGATTGCACTAAAAACCCCAACGATATTCCGGAAGAGGATAGGGACTATTACCTTGAAAGAAAGTATCCGAGCTTCGGCAACCTCGCCCCGCGCGACATTTCCTCGCGCGCAGCCAAGGAAGCTTGCGACGATGGGCGCGGCGTAGGTCCCGAAGTCAACGGTTTCCGCCGCGGCGTGTACCTCGATTTTGCCGACGCCATAAAGCGCGACGGTCTCCACACTATCGAGGAAAAGTACGGCAACCTCTTTGAAATGTACGAGAGAATCACGGGCGAAAATGCCTACAAGGTTCCGATGCGCATATATCCGGCATCGCACTACACAATGGGCGGGCTTTGGGTTGACTACAATTTACAAAGCACGATACCCGGGCTCTTTGTTCTCGGCGAAGCGAACTTCTCCGACCACGGGGCAAACAGGCTCGGTGCTTCGGCTCTCATGCAGGGCCTTGCGGACGGATACTTTGTTATTCCATATACGCTTCCCAACTACCTCGCTCAGGAAGGCGCCAAGAACATCTCGACCGATCTTCCCGAATTTGCCGAAGCGGAAAACGGCGTAAAGGCGCGCATTCAGAAGCTGCTAAACGTAAAGGGCGACAAGAGCCCGCGCCATTTCCACCTCGAACTTGGCAAGGTTATGTGGGAGCTCTGCGGCATGGCGAGGTCTGAAGAAAGCCTCAAAAAGGCTCTCGAAAAGATACCTCAGATACGCGAGGACTTCTGGAAGCACGTTCGCGTTGTCGGCGACGAACATACAATCAATGCCGAACTCGAAAGGGCTGGCAGGGTTGCCGACTTCCTCGAATTTGCGGAGGTTATGGTTCGCGACGCGCTTGAGCGCAAGGAAAGCTGCGGAGCGCACTTCCGCGTTGAATATCAGACGGAAGACGGCGAGGCGAAGCGCAACGACGCCGAGTATTCCTACGCTTTTGTATGGGAATACGCTGGCGAGGGCAAGCCGCCGATTTTAAATAAAGAGCCTATCACGCACGAAGAGGTCGCGCCTGTCGTACGCTCCTACAAATAAAACCGAAAGGGAAATACAGATGAAAGTGCATCTTAAAATTTGGACTCAAAAAAACGCCAACGAAAAAGGCCGCTTTGTCACCCACACTGTCGACAACGTTAGCCCCGACAGCTCGTTCCTTGAAATGTTCGACATGCTTAATGAACAGCTTGTCGTGCAGGGAAAAGAGACTATCGCGTTCGACCACGACTGCCGCGAAGGCATTTGCGGAATGTGCTCAATGGTCATAAACGGCAAACCGCACGGCCCGGAGGCTAAGACCACCGTATGCCAGCTGCATATGCGCAAGTTTAAAGATGGCGATACGATTGTCGTAGAGCCATGGAGAGCGGGTCCGTTCCCGATTAAAAAGGACTTGATTGTTTCTCGCGATGCCCTCGATGAAATTCAGCAGGCAGGCGGGTTCATATCTGTCCGCACTGGGGCTGCGCGCGATGCCAATGCGGTTCTCATACCCAAAGAAATAGCCGACAAGGCCATGGACGCCGCCGCATGCATAGGTTGCGGCGCTTGCGTTGCGGCCTGCCCGAACGCTTCGGCCATGCTATTTACGAGCGCGAAAGTTTCTCAGCTAAACTATCTGCCGCAGGGGGCTCCTGAAAAGGACCGCCGCACGATAGCAATGGTTGAAAAAATGGACGAACTCGGTTTTGGCAACTGCTCGAATTACGGAGAGTGTCAAGCGGCATGCCCGAAGGGCATAACGCTCGATTTCATCGCTAAGATGAATAGGGATTACGCCGTCGCGAAATCGAGGCAGATTGCGACCCACTAATTGCATCGCATATTTTTTTAAACCGCGGCTAATAAGCCGCGGTTTTTTTCTTATAAATATCTGCAATATGGAGTGGAATTTTTTTAATTTTTATAAAACAACTCCTTCATTTTTATATTAAAATTGAAAGTCCCAAAAAAAATTGTGCAATTATAAGAAATTGCGCGGCAAAAAAAATACTAAGAGGGGTTATTAATTCCATTGTCTTAACAATAAAGTATTTTGAATGTTGACCGCAGCGGCATAATGGCTTAATTTTTTATACATATTATATGAAAAAGAGATTTGCTTTAATGATGGCGGCGCTAGCGGTGGCGTCGGGGGTGTTGGTTGCGGAGGATTTGCGGGGCAAGCAGGATTCCGCGCGGGTGTTGTCGAATCCGGATAAAGGTTGGTATCACCATTATTATGACAATAGCCTTAATAAATATCTGAGCTCAGACGAGTCGATAGCTGCGATACCAAACATGCACCATTTGTTTTTGAGGTTTGCATGGAGCTATTTGGAGCCCGAGGAAGGAAAATTCAACTGGGCTCTGATAGACGACATAGTAAAAAAGTGGTATGACGTAAAAGGCGTAAAGGTGTCGCTTTCGATAACCTGCAATGAAACAGGCATAAAATACGCAACTCCGAAGTGGGTGTTTGACGCCGGGGCGAAGGGGAATGTGGTAAAAACGAGATATGGCAAGGAAATAGTTGAGCCAGTGAATGAAGACCCCATATTTTTAGAGAAGCTTGAAAAACTGCACAAGGCGATAGCCGAGCGGTACGACGGCAAGCCTTACATAGTGGATATGACGCTTGCGAGCATAGGGAACTGGGGCGAGGGCCACTATTCGTCTTCAAGCAATATTAAAGTTCCGCTAAAAACGATAAAGAACCACATAGATTTATACAAAAAGTGCTATAAGAAAAGCCGGCTAACAATAGGAGACGACTGGATTGGCAACAATTTAAAAGGCGAAGACTTGATGTCGGCAAGGGAGTATGTAAAAAAGAGTAAAATTGGCTATCGGGACGATTCCATACTCGTGCAGTGGCACTATTTTGCGCCTATTCACAAGGGTAAGGATTCTCTTTTAAGGCCGGAATTTTTCGACGACATATATTCGTATGCGCCTGCGACTATCGAGCTCGAACACTATGGCAGCACTTTAAAAAGCGGTTCGTGGAAGGGTAAGAACGGAGAGGAAGAGGGGGCTGCGGCTCTTAGGCGCGTAGTGAAGCGGGCGCACTGCACATATCTCGGGTACCATGGGTATGCGGAAGAGTACGCGAAAGACAATCCCGACTTTTTGAAGGAGATGGCGAACAAAG
>ENA-UOJE01002834-UOJE01002834.1-human-gut-metagenome-genome-assembly--contig:-C23-NODE-2834-length-12516-cov-25.284648_pt1 | contig 12516 bp, 10 predicted proteins | sample MGYA00242341_ERZ723888 | MGnify/ENA metagenome assembly ERZ723888 | reverse complement strand
GCTCGTCGGATACGACGGCGGCATTGACGTGACGATCTCCGCGCCGGAGGGCGAGGCGCTCGCGAAAAAGACTTTTAACCCGCGCCTCGGCATCGAGGGCGGCATTTCCATTCTGGGCACGACCGGCATCGTCGAGCCGATGAGCGAGCAGGCATTGCTTGACACCATCCGCGTGGAACTGCGGCAGCGGCGCGAGAACGGCGCGGACTACATCCTCCTTGCGCCCGGCAACTACGGCGCAGACTACATCCGCGATTTTATCGGGCTTGACCCGAAGACGGCGGTGCTGACGTCGAACTTCATCGGCGACAGCCTGGAATTCTGCAAGGAATTCGGTTTTCACGGCGCGCTGCTCATCGGGCACATTGGTAAGTTCGTCAAGCTCGCGGGCGGCATGTGGAACACGCACTCGAAATTCGGCGACTGCCGCATGGAGATCATCGCCTCGCACAGCGCGGCGCTGGGCCTGCGCGCAGAACGCACGGAGGAAATTCTGCACTGCGCCACCTGCGACGACGCGCTGCGCATCCTGGACGAAGAGGGGCTGAAGGATGCCTTCCTCGTGCGTCTGGGACAGCGCATCGGCACGATGCTCGGCTATAAGAGCGGCGAACTCCAGAGCGGCGCAATCTTATTTTCGAAAGAATACGGTTTCCTCTGCGAAACGGAAGGCGCGGAGGAACTGCTCGAACAGATCAGGGAGGGCTGAACGTGGTACATTTTGTTGGCGCAGGAAGCGGCGCGCCGGATCTCATCACGCTGCGGGGCGCAAGGCTTCTTGGCGAAGCAGATGTGGTGATCTACGCGGGTTCGCTGGTGAATCCCGAGCTGCTTACACTCACGAAACCGGGCTGCGAGGTTCACGACAGCGCGAAGCTGACGCTTGAAGAGGTCATCGCCCTCATCGAGCGGGCGGAGCGCGAGGGAAAGACCACCGTGCGATTGCACACGGGCGACCCGAGCATTTACGGCGCGGTGCGCGAGCAGTTCGACGCGCTCACAGAGCGCGGCATCGACTTTGACGTCTGCCCCGGCGTCAGCTCGTTCTGCGGCGCGGCGGCGGCGCTGCGGGCGGAATACACGCTGCCGAACGTGAGCCAGACGGTCATCATTACGCGCGCGGCGGGCCGCACGCCGGTACCCGAGCGTGAGTCCATCCGCAGCTTGGCCGCGCATCAGGCGACGATGGTGCTGTTCTTGAGCACCTCACTCACAGAAAAGCTGCAAGGCGAGCTCCTTGCGGGCGGCTATGGAGAGACAACGCCCGCGGCCGTCGTTTACAAGGCGACATGGCCGGAGGAGAAGATCTTCCGCTGCACGGTGGGCACGCTGCATAAGACGGTGACGGAAAACGGCATGAAAAAGACGGCGTTGATCGTGGTGGGCGGCTGCCTTGGCGACGAATATCTGCGCTCGCTGCTCTACCATCCCGACTTTACGACGGAATACCGCAAGGGGAAGGCATGAAGATCGCAATTTTTGCCTACAGCCACGGCGGCTGCGCGGCAGCGCGGCGCGTTCGCGCGGTGCTGGCGGAGGCGGAAACCGTCTGCTACGCGGTACCGCGATTGGAAGAAGCGGGCTTCCTGCCGCTTGCGAAGGACATCTACCGCGAGCGCTTTTCGTCGATGGATGCGCTCATCTTCATCGGCGCGTGCGGTATCGCCGTGCGTGAGATCGCGCCGTATCTTGTGAGCAAAAAGACCGATCCCGCGGTGCTCTGCATCGACGAGAAAATGCAGTTTGTCATTCCGCTGCTCTCCGGTCATATCGGCGGGGCGAATGATTTGGCGCGCCGACTGGCAGGCGCGCTCGGCGCATCGGCGGTCATCACGACGGCGACGGACGTGAACGGTAAATTTGCTGTCGACGCCTGGGCGGCGAAAAACGGCTGCGCCATCTCGAGCATGCTGCTTGCAAAAAAGGTCGCAGCGGAAATTCTGGAGCGCGATGTACCGCTTGTGAGCGATTTTCCGATCAAGGGTGCATTGCCCGGCGGAATTGTGGAAAAAACGCAGGGCGCGCTGGGAATTGTGATCGGATACTGCACGAAAGAACCGTTTGCCGAAACGCTGCGCCTCACGCCGAGAGTATTGCGTGTCGGCATCGGCTGCCGCAGGGGAACTGCACAGGAAACCATTGAAGCCGCCGTTGCGGCGGTGCTTTCTGCGCATCAGCTGGATCCAAGCGCGGTCAAGGGCGTCTATTCCATTGACTTAAAGCAGCAGGAGGCGGGGCTGCTTGCCGCCTGCGCGAAGCACAACTGGCCGACGGTATTTTACACGGCAGAGGAATTGCGCAGCGTACCGGGCGAATTTACGGATTCCCCCTTCGTGCAGGAGATGACGGGTGTCGGCAACGTCTGCGAGCGCGCGGCGATGCGCGGCGCGGAGAAATTATTGGTGAAAAAGACTGCGGTGGACGGCGTGACCGTCGCCGTGGCGGCGGAGCATTGGGAGGTTACCTTTGGGTAAAGTGATCGTGGTGGGCATCGGCCCCGGCAGCTATGAGGATATGACGATCCGCGCCGACCGCGCGCTGCAATCGTGCGACGCCATCGTCGGCTACGGAGTTTATGTTGACCTTGTGAAGGAGCGCTATCCGGACAAGGCGTTTTATGAAACGCCCATGACGCAGGAGGCAAAGCGCTGCGCGCTTGCGCTCGAACTTGCGCGCGCGGGCAAGACCGCGGCCATGGTCTGCTCGGGTGACAGCGGCATTTACGGCATGGCGGCGCTTGTTTACGAGCTGCGCGGCGAGAGCGAAGAGCCTGAGATCGAGGTCGTCCCCGGCCTGACGGCGGCATGCAGCGCCGCGGCGCTTTTGGGCGCGCCGCTGACGCACGACTTTGCCGTCATCAGCCTGAGCGACCGCCTGACGCCGTGGGAGACCATCGAAAAGCGCCTGACGCACGCGGCAAAGGCCGACCTGACCATCGCCCTTTACAATCCCGCGAGCCGTTCGCGGCCCGCACATTTGAGGCGTGCGTGTGATATCCTGCTGCGCGACCTGCCGGACAGCCGCCTCTGCGGCATCGCGCGCAGCATCGGCCGCGCGGGGGAAAGCTGGCGCACCCTGACGCTCGGGGAGCTCAGAGAGGCAGAGGTCGATATGTTCTGCACGGTGATCGTCGGCAACGTATCAACGAAGGAAATTGCGGGGCGGCTCATCACGCCGCGAGGGTACAAAAATGTGTAAGATCTGCATTTTCGCAGGCACGACGGAGGCGCGCCGACTCGTGGAGCTTTTGAGCACCCAGCCGGTCTCCGTTACGGCCTGCGTAGCAACGGAATACGGTGAAACGCTCCTGCCCGAAGGGGGCAACGTGACGGTGCGCTCGGGGCGTATCCCGGTGGACGGGATCATCCAAATGCTCTCCGACACGAAATTTGATTTGGTGATCGACGCGACGCACCCCTACGCGGCATCGATCACCGAGAGCGTTGCGCGCGCCTGCGCGGAGACAGGGACAGAATATCTGCGCCTTCTGCGCGAGGAGTCTGACAAGGTATCTGACTTTACTTGCGCGTTGAATGCGGAAGCAGCAGCGCTGTTCCTGTCGAAGACGGACGGAAATATCCTGCTGACGACCGGCAGCAAGGATCTGAAAACGTATAGCAAGGTAAAAGACTTTACAGATAGAGCCTATGCGCGCGTGCTGCCGCTGGACGCGTCGCTCGCGCTCTGTCGCGAGGCGGGCGTGCAGCCGTCGCACATTTTAGCGATGCAGGGGCCGTTTTCCGAGGAGATGGACACGGCCATGCTGCGCGCCGTGTCGGCTAAGTGGCTCGTGACGAAGGACGGCGGCGAGGCGGGCGGCTTTGCCGCCAAGGTCGCCGCGGCGCGAAAGGCCGGGGCAAATGTGCTCGTGATCGGACGGCCAAAGCAGCGGGAGGGGAAGTCCTTTTCGCAGGTGTTGGACAGCTTGGAGCGCCGCTTTGGTTTCCGATTCGCGCAGAGTGTGAAGATCGTCGGTATCGGGCCGGGCAGCAGGGATGCGATGACGCAGGAGGCGCGCCGCGCGATCGAAGAGGCGGACTGCCTCATCGGCGCGAGACGCATGCTGGATGCCGCCGCGCGCGGCGGGCAGAAGACTTATGCCGCCATCGCACCACAGGAGATCGCGGACTTCATTCACGCGCACTGTGAATACCGGCAAAGCGCGGTCGTGATGTCGGGCGACACGGGCTTTTTCAGCGGCACGAGGAAGCTGCTGCCGCTGCTTTCTGACTGCGAGGTCAGCGTGCTGCCGGGCCTGAGCTCGCTTTCCTACCTCTGTGCAAAGCTGCAAACGTCCTATGAGGACGTTCATGTCGTCAGCCTGCATGGCCGCGCGCACGACATCACGGCAGACGTGCGCGCGCACGCGCGCGTTTTCGCGCTCGTCGGCGGCGAGAATGGCGTGAACGGCCTGTGCCGAACGCTGGCGGAAAACGGCCTCGGCACCGTGACGGTGAGCGTCGGCGAACGTTTAAGCTACGAGGACGAGACCGTCACCACCGGTACGGCGGAGGAGCTGCAAAGTAAGGCCTTTGCGCCCTTGAGCGCCGTGCTGATCGAAAACGACCATCCCGATGCCATCGTGACGCACGGACTGCCGGACGAGGCGTTTTTGCGAGGCGCGGGCGAGGGCGGCGTTGTGCCGATGACCAAGAGCGAGGTGCGCGCCGTCGCGCTCTCGAAGCTCCGCCTGACCGAGCGCGCCGTCTGCTATGATATCGGCGCGGGAACGGGTTCGGTCGCCATCGAGATGGCGCTTCAGGCGAAGCACGGTCATGTCTACGCCGTTGAGCGCAGAGACGACGCGGTCGAGCTGTTGAAAAAGAATCAAGCGGCGTTCCATGTGGAGAACCTGACGGTCGTTTCCGGCACTGCGCCGGAGGCGTGCCGCGATCTGCCTGCACCGACGCATGTTTTTATTGGCGGCAGCGCGGGCAACCTGCGTGATATTCTGTCGATGCTGCTTGCCAAAAATCCGCACGTCCGCATTGTGGCGACGGCCGTCTCGCTTGAGAGCATCGCCGAGCTGACGGCGTGCATGAAGGATTTTGCCTTTACCGAGGCGGAGGCCGTCTCCGTCCAGATCGCCCGCGGCAAAAAGGCGGGGCCGTATCACCTGATGACGGGGCAGAACCCCGTGTATATCTTCACGATGCAGTCGGAGGAGAAACCATGATTTGCCTCGTTTTGCCGCTTCTCATCGGCTTTGGCATCGACTGCGTTCTGGGCGATCCGCACAGCCTGCCGCATCCGGTCGTGCTGATCGGGAAGACGATCAGCACGCTGGAGTGCGTCCTGCGGAGGATTTTCGCCAAAACGCCGCGCGGTGAGCGCGCGGCGGGCGCAGTGCTGTGGTTGATCGTCGCATTTCTCGCGGCGGCGGTGCCCGCGCTGCTTCTGTGTTTGTGCGGCAGGGTGAGTCCGTGGCTGCGCCTCGCGGTCGAGAGCGTCATGTGCTGGCAGATCTTGGCGGCAAAGTCGCTGCGGGATGAGAGCATGAAGGTGTATCACGAACTCGAGCACGGCAGCATCGAATCCGCGCGCCGCGCCGTTTCGATGATCGTGGGACGCGACACGGCGGCGCTCGACGATGCGGGCGTGACGCGCGCCGCGGTCGAGACCGTGGCGGAGAACACGTCAGACGGCGTGGTCGCGCCGCTTTTGTACCTTGCCATCGGCGGCGCGCCGCTGGGCTTTTTCTACAAGGCTGTGAATACGATGGACTCGATGCTCGGCTACGTCGAGCCGCCGTATAAGGACATCGGCCTTATGCCTGCGAAGGCGGATGATATTGCGAACTATCTGCCTGCGCGCATCTCTGCATTGCTGATACTCGCGGCGGGCGGACTTCTGCGCATGGACGTGAAAAACGGCTGGAAGATATTCCGCCGCGACCGCTACAAGCACGCGAGCCCGAACTCCGCGCAGACGGAGTCGGTCTGCGCGGGACTTTTGGATGTGCGCCTTGCGGGCGACGCGTGGTATCACGGCGTGCTGCACAAAAAGGAGTACATCGGCGACGCACTGCGGCAGATCGAGCATGAGGATATCCCGCGCGCCTGCCGGCTGATGTACGGCACGACGCTTCTGGCGCTGCTGCTTGGCTGCGCGGTCCGGCTGCTGATTTTTTCGCTGTGAGGGAAGAGAATGCTTTATCAAACGGAAAACCGCCACGGCGGAGATATCTACGGCGGCATTGCGCTCGACTTTTCGGCGAATGTGAGCCCGCTCGGCACGCCGAGAAGCGTGACCGACGCGATCGAACGCGCGCTGCCCGAGCTCTACCGCTACCCAGACCCCTACTGCCGGACACTCGTACAGAAGATCTCGGAATATGAGGGGGTGCCGAAGAACTTTGTCCTCTGCGGCAATGGCGCGTCCGAGCTGATCTATGCCTATTGCGGGGCCGTGCGGCCCAAGCGCGCGATGGAGCTCGCACCGACGTTTTCGGAGTATTCTCTCGCCTTGCGGCGGACAGGCTGCGAGATCGTGCGCTATGCCCTTGACCAAAATGAGAATTTTGACTTGCGGGAGAACTTTTTGCCGTTTCTTGCGCGCGAAAAGATCGACGCGCTGTTCCTCTGCAACCCGAACAACCCGACGGGACGGCTCATTGCGGACGATTTGCTGGAAGAAATTCTGCGCATCTGCCGCGAGAAAAATATCGCGCTTTTTGTCGACGAGTGCTTTTTGAGCCTGTCGGACGGAGCCAATGATCTGACGCCGTTTTTGCCTGACGTTCCGCAGCTTTTTATCCTCAAGGCCTTTACGAAGAGCTTTGGCATGGCGGGGCTGCGGCTGGGATATGGCCTGAGCGCGGACGAGGCATTGCTGCGGAAGATGTCGGCGGCGGTGCCGCCGTGGAATGTCTCGACGCTTGCACAGGCGGCGGGCGTCGCCGCGCTGGGCGATGCGGAGTTTCTGGAGAAAAACCGAACCATCATCCGAGCGGAGCGCCCGTGGCTCGAGGAAAAACTGAGGAAATTCGGCTTTTGGGTGTGCCCATCGCAGGTGAATTACATCTTATTCCGTGGCGATGTGGGCTTGACGGAACAGTTGCGAGCGCGCGGCGTCGCGATCCGCGACTGCGCAAATTTCGAGGGCCTGATATCCGGCTGGTATCGCGTCGCGGTCCGGCAGTACGAAGAAAACGAACAGCTTATCGCGGCAATCAGAAGCGTGGGAAAGGAGTGAGCGCATGGCAAAAACTATCATGATCCAGGGGACGATGTCCAACGCGGGCAAGAGTCTGCTGGCCGCGGGGCTCTGCCGCGTTTTGAAGCAGGACGGCTATCGCGTTGCCCCGTTCAAGAGCCAGAATATGGCGCTCAACTCGTTCATCACGAAAGATGGCGGCGAGATGGGGCGCGCGCAGGTGGTGCAGGCTGAGGCCGCGGGCATCGAGCCGGATGTGCGCATGAATCCGATTTTACTGAAGCCGACGACGGACGTCGGCAGTCAGGTCATCGTGAACGGACGCGTACAGGGCAATATGCCCGCGATGGAATACTATCGCAGAAAGCGCGACTTTATCCCCGCGGTGATGGAGGCCTATGAGAGCTTGGCACGCGAGTACGACATCATCGTCATCGAGGGCGCGGGCAGCCCCGCGGAAATCAATTTGCAGGAAAACGACATTGTCAACATGGGTCTTGCACGCATGGTGGATGCGCCGGTGCTGCTGGTGGGCGACATCGACCGCGGCGGCGTGTTCGCCCAGCTCTACGGCACGGTCGCGCTGCAAAGTGAAGAGGACAGAAGGCGCATCAAGGGCGTTGTTGTCAACAAATTCCGCGGTGACCGCGCCATTCTGGAACCGGGGCTCAAAACGCTTGAGGAGCTCTGCGGCGTACCCGTGGCGGGCGTTGTGCCATACCTCCATGTCGACATCGACGACGAGGATAGCTTGAGCGAACGCTTCGGGCGGGATAAGGAGCCGCGGCTCATCGACATTGCGGTCATCCGCCTGCCGCGCATTTCGAACTTTACGGATTTTTCGCCGTTTGAGCGCTACGAGAATGTCTCGCTCCGCTATGTGGAGCGGGCGCGGGACCTGCGCGCGCCGGATATGATCGTGATTCCCGGTACGAAGAGTACGATCGCCGACCTCCAATGGCTCCGCCAGAGCGGGCTGGAGGCGTCGATCCAAAAGGCCGCGAGCGGCGGCACACTGGTTTTCGGCGTCTGCGGCGGCTATCAGATGCTGGGGCGGCACATTTCCGACCCCGAACAGGTCGAGGCCGCGGGCGTGACGGAGATCGACGGAATGGGCCTTCTGCCGCTCGAAACAGTATTTCAGGGCGAAAAGGTGCAGACGCAGACAAACGGCGTCTTCTCCGGCGTCGCGGGACTGCTCTCTGAGCTGAACGGCAAGCGCTACGCGGGCTACGAGATCCACATGGGCCGCAGCGAAGAAGCGCGCGGCGCGCTCTTCAGCATGGGCAATGTCTACGGCAGCTATGTCCACGGTATTTTCGATGAACAAGAGGTCGCCGACACGATCTTAAAAGCGCTGTGCACGAAAAAGGGCGTTTCCTTTGAATCGCTCGGCACCTTTGACGCGAGGGCCTACAAGGAGCGGCAGTATGATCTGCTGGCAGACGCGGTGCGCGCGGGGCTCGATATGCCGCTCATCTACCGCATTTTGAATCGGGAGGTGTGAGCATGCAGGGACTGATTCATCTGTACTTCGGCGACGGCAAGGGCAAGACGACCGCGGCGGTCGGACTGAGCGTCCGCGCGGCGGGCGCTGGAAAGCGCGTGCTGTTTGCGCAGTTTTTGAAGGACGGCAACTCGTCGGAACTGAACGTCCTGCGCGCGCTGCAAAATGTCGAGGTCGCGTGCTGCACGCAGAACTTCGGCTTTTTCAAGGCGATGGACGGGCAGACGAAAGCGGCGGCGCAAAAGGCCTATTCTGCGCTGCTGGAAGACGTGATGCGAAAGAGCGCGGACGGCGTCGATCTGTTCGTGCTCGACGAGGCGGTCGCCGCCTGCAACCACGGCTTGATCGAAGAGGCAACGCTGATCGACTTTCTGCGCGGCAGACCAAAAGCGCTTGAAGTCGTGCTGACGGGGCGAGATCCGTCGCAGCATTTGCTGGACGCCGCCGACTATGTGACGGAGATGCGAAAGCGCAAGCACCCGTTTGAACGGGGGATCGCGGCGCGGCGCGGCATCGAATTTTGAAGGAGGAGAGCCATGCAGAAGGAATTGGACGCGCTTGTGCGCGAAGTTTTGCCGCTTGATCGCAGCGCGATGACGGCGGCGGAAGAGTATCAGGCGCGGCTTGCCAAGCCCCCCGGCAGCCTCGGGCGGCTCGAAGAGATCTCCATCCAGCTTGCGGGGATCACAGGGCGGGTGCACAATGCGCTCAATAAAAAGCAGCTGCTCGTCTTCGCTGCGGACAACGGCGTGGTGGCCGAGGGCGTTTCCAGCGCGCCGCAGTCCGTGACGAAGCAGCAGACCATTAACCTGATGCGGGGCAAGACGGGAGCTGCGGTGCTGGCAAAGCACTTTGGCTGCGGCTTGACCGTGTGCGATGTCGGCGTGAATGCCGATATTTACGAGAGCACCGTTTTGAACCGCAAGATCGCCTACGGCACGCAAAATATCTGCACCGGCCCCGCGATGACGCGGGAGCAAACCTTACAGGCCATCCTGACCGGCGCAGAGATCGCGAGGACGGTCGACGCGGACGTGATCGGTGTCGGCGAAATGGGCATCGGCAACACGACGACCTCTTCGGCGGTGCTGGCCGTGCTGCTGGGAGCGGACGTCGAGGCCGTGACGGGCCGCGGCGGCGGTATCACGGAGGAGAGCTTTCGCAAAAAGAAAGCGGTCATCCGCACCGCCATTGAGGTAAATCGGCCGGACAGGGACGACGTTGTCGGCGTCCTTTCCAAGGTCAGCGGCTTTGACCTCGCGGCGATGTGCGGCGCATTTTTGGGCGCGGCGGCGGCACGCCGGCCGGCGGTCATCGACGGCCTCATTTCCGCCGCGGCGGCGCTGTGCGCCGTTAGGCTGTGCCCGAATGTGCGCGGCTACCTGGTGCCGAGCCACGCCTCGTTTGAGATCGGCTACCGCCTCGCGATGGAGGCGATGGACCTGCGCCCGCTGTTTGACCTCGGCATGCGATTGGGCGAGGGGAGCGGCTGTCCGCTCGCCTTTCAGGTGCTCGACGCTGCGTGCGCTGTCATCAACGACATGGCGACCTTTGACGAGGCGGGCATCAACGACGACTATCTGGACGAAATTCGCCGGGGCGACCAGTTCACGCCCTGAGAGAAGGGAACGCGCATGGGAACGCTGATCATGATCTCCGGTGCAAACGGCAGCGGCAAGAGCCGTTATGCCGAGCGCATCGTCGCGCGCACGACAGGCGAGCGCTATTACATCGCCACGATGCGCCCCTGCTCGGAGGAAAATTTGCAGCGCATCGAAAAGCACCGCGAGCAGCGAAAGGACCTGCAATTTACGACGCTCGAATGCCCATATCAGGTCGGCGCGGCGGCGGTCGAAAGGGACGGCGTCGTGCTGCTTGAGGATGTGTCGAATCTGCTGGCAAACGCGATGTTCGAGCGCGGCGGGGATGAAGCAAGCGTGTACGCGGACATCGAAGCGCTGTGCTCGCGCTGTCGTCTGCTCGTCGCGGTGACGATCACAGGCCTGCGCGCCGACGGCTACGACGGCGAGACGGCGGCTTACATCCGCGCGCTGAACGGCCTGAATCAAAGACTGTACGACCGAGCCGCGGCGGCGGTCGCAATGAAAGACGGCGCGCCGTTTGCCGAAAAGGGAAACCTCGATGAGATTATTTGAATCGCTTTTGATCGCGCTGTCGACGTACAGCGCGATGCCCGTTCCGCAGTTTGATTGGAACGAAAAAAATATGCGCTACGCGATCTGCTTTTTCCCCGCGGTGGGTGTTCTCTGCGGCGCGGCGCTCTGGCTGTGGGCTGTACTTGCGCAGGCGACGGGCATGAGCGGCGTGCTGTTCGCGGCAATCGCGGCGTGCCTGCCGATTTTAGTGACAGGCGGCATCCACATGGACGGTTATCTCGACACGGTGGACGCACTCTCGTCGCACCAGACGCGCGAGAAAAAGCTCGCAATCATGAAGGATGCCAACTGCGGCGCGTTCGCGGTCATTTACGGCGGCGTGTACCTGCTCGCCTACGCGGGCTTTGCCTACGAGGTGTTCGCCGCGGGGCATATTTTGCTGATTTGCCCGCTGTTCGTGCTCTCTCGTGCGCTGTCGGGCCTGTGCGCGGTGAATCTGCCGAATGCGCGAAAGTCCGGCATGCTCTGCGCCTTCACAAGCGGCGTCCAGCGCCGCAGGGCGACAGTCGCGCTCACGCTCGTCGGCCTCGCCGCCGCGGCGGGGATGGTCTGGATGTCTCCCGCAGTCGGCGGGATGGCGGCGGCGTTTGCGGTGCTTTCCGCGCTCAAGTATCGCAGATTCGCGCTGGCACAGTTTGGCGGCGTGACAGGGGACACGTCGGGCTTCTTTTTGCAGCTCTGCGAGCTCTGCGGCCTGATCGGCGTCTGGATCGGAGGGCTGCTGTGATCGACATTTTCTTTATCCGCCACGGCGCGACAGAGGGCAACCTCCGCCGCCGCTACATCGGCCGCACGGACGAGCCGCTGTGCGAGGCGGGCATCGCACAGGTCAAAGCGCTGCAAAAGCGGGGACTTTCAGTCAATCGGCTTTTTGTCAGCCCCATGCTGCGCACGCGGCAGACGGCGGACATTCTTTTTCCGAAGATGCCCTATACCGTCGTGGACGGCTTTGCCGAGACAGACTTTGGCCGCTTTGAGGGGAAGTCCGCCGACGAGCTCTCGGGCGACCCCGCCTATCAGGCGTGGGTCGACGCGATGTGCCTGACGCCCATCCCCGGGGGCGAGAGCGTGGCGGATTTCAAAATACGCTGCTGCGAGGCGTTTACGGAGACGATCAAAAATGTGCCGGACGGCTCGTGCGTGGGATTCGTCGTCCACGGCGGCGTCATCATGGCGATCATGGAGGCCTATGCGCGTCCGAAGAAGGACTTTTATGCCTACCACATCGGAAACGGCGAATGCCTGCAAGGCGTGTATGACGGAGAAACAATTCAGATCAAATAGTGAACACCGCCCGCATTCCGGATATCTTTCCGGAACGCGGACGGTGTCTTTATATGGTATCGGTGTGGTTACACCGTCAGCGCGGCGTAGGCCACGTCGTACTCGCTCCACTGGATGCGGATGGAGCAGCGTGCGCCGCCCACGGAAAGGAACGAATTGATCTCACACATCGACCAGAGCTTCGTGACGGGATCCTGCTGGCGGATGCGCATGTTGTGCGTCTCCTGCGAGTTTGTGTACACGGTGCCGTCGATCGCAATGCTTGCGGAAATGCTGCTGCCGTTGAGCGTCTGTGTCTCGATCGTGCTGCCGTCGTAGATGGTCGTTCTGCACAGGTCGACCAAAACGGGCGCGGCGGTGTTCTTCGGCACGATGCTGATGCGCAGCGCGCTG
>ENA-UOJE01002833-UOJE01002833.1-human-gut-metagenome-genome-assembly--contig:-C23-NODE-2833-length-12524-cov-15.859732_pt1 | contig 12524 bp, 10 predicted proteins | sample MGYA00242341_ERZ723888 | MGnify/ENA metagenome assembly ERZ723888 | reverse complement strand
TGATCGCGGGCATGACGAACGTGCCGTAGCCCAGATAGGGGTTGAACAGGTTGTGGGACTGGTAGATGACCGGCTGGGTCGTGGCCTGCGCCTGCGGGAGGTTGGCTCCCTTGGCGATCAGACGCTGGAATTCGACCATCGCGCCCGTGGCGCCGATCGAAGTCACGACCTCCTGAAACACCTGCCGGTACATGAGGAAGTAGCTGGCGTCGGCGTAGATCGCGACGTTGGCCTGCAGGCCGCCGAGCAGTTTCTCCTCGTAATCCGACGGAATGTAGACCACGCCGTAGATCTTGCGTTTGAAGAAGAGATCCTTGGCCTCCTCCATGCTCGTCGGGTTGTAGGCCACATAGGTGTTCGGCCCGGCGTTGAAGGTCTCGATCAGGCTGCGGCTGGTCGGCGTGCGGCATTCGTCCACCACGCCGATCGGCACGTTGCGGAGCACCTGCGCCCCGTAAGCCATCGAGTAGACGGTGGCGTAGATGATCAGCGCGAGAACGAGGATCAGGACCACGCCCGCATCGGTGAAGATCGTGCGGAACTCGTTGCGCATGACCGACAGCATCTGCTGCCAATAAGAGGTCATCTGATGTGTGAAACGGCTCATGCTATAACCTCCCCCAGTATTTTTCCTCCGTGCAGATGGTCCGCAGGCGCGGCAGGCACAGAAGCGGTAAGACAATGAACAGCGACATGTAGCACATGTCGGGCAGCGAGCAGACGACCGGGGCGCCCCGCAGCATCTGATCGACGAAGATGTCGGTGTAGTAGGTGAACGGGAAGAGCCTGCTCAGGTACTGCATGGCGGGCCACATGGCCATGATCGGGAACGTGAGTCCCGAAAAGGTGAAGGCCAGCACCGAATAGCCGCCGCCGATCGAGAGCGAAAGGCGCAGGTTCGACAGCAGCGAGACGATGAAGACCGCGATGGCCTGATAGCTCATCACGAAGAGCAGCGTGCTCAGCAGGATGACCGTCAGACTGCCGTTCAGGGGCACGCCGACGACCTTGAAGATGATCAGGAACATGACCAGCGACATGAGGAACATCACCACCGTCACTGGCAGGACCTTCCCCAGCAGTGCGGCCGATACCGAGCCGTTGCCCGTCTCGATCCATTCGCGCGCCGTACCCTTCTTAAGCTCCGTGCCGATGGTGAAGACCGTCACCATGACGATGAAGATCAGGAGCATCATCGGCATAAAGCTCGGCGAGAGGTAATAGCCGTAATTGATATAGGGATTGAACAATACGTGCTTGTTGAACCGCACGGGCATCAGCTGCGCCATGGCCTGCAGCTCGGTGAGTCCCTGTTTGGTGAGCAGCTGGATCTGGACGCCGCCCGAAAAGGTCGTCACGGCGGTCTGGATGTCTTTCGACAGCAGGCCGTTCACCGTGATGTTCGTTCCCGATATGTAGGTCTCGATATGCGTCTGGCTGTTGCTCAGGATATTTTTCTCGAAGAATGCCGGAATCTGCACGATCGCCATGATCTTGCCTTCGCGCATCAGCCTTTCGCCTTCGTCCATGTCCTGAATGCCGTACGACACCATTGCCGTCGCCGTGTCGTCGATCATCTGCGTGACCTTGCGCGAGAGCGAGGTGTGGTCCTGATCCAGTACCGCGATCGGAATGTCGCGCGCCACGCCCTTGTTGAACAGCAGGGCGAAGAACGCGAACGACACGACGGGCAGCACGAGCATCAGCACGAAATACATCGGCTGGTGCGCGAGACGCGTCAGTTCCCGTCGCAGAACGGCATAGGTATTACGCAGGAAATTCAGCATCGCACTCTCCTACTTCCCGATCAGGTCCCAGTCCACGAGTACGCTCATTCCCGGACGCATGTTTTCGATATGCGTCGTGGGCTTGGCTTTGACGGCGAAGGTGCGGATGTCGAAACCGCCCTGCGTGCGGGTCGCCGACCACGTTGCGAAGTCGGCCTGCACGGCGATATAGGTCACCTCGAACTCCACGTCATACCCCAGCGCCGGCACGTAGCCGCTCATGCGGGTGCCGACCCGAATCGCGGGGAGCAGGGTCTCCTTGATATTGAAAGTCACCCACATGTCGCTCATGTCGAGGATCGCCACCACGGGATAGCCGCTGCCGACCAGCTCGCCCTGCTCGGCGATGATGGTCGAGACCTCGCCCGTGACGGGCGAATAGACCATGGCGTCGCTGATGTAGGATTCGACTTCGCTGACGGCTCCTTCGGCCTGACGGACACGGGCCGCGGCAGCCTCCTTGTCCTCCTTGCGGGCGCCGTCCATGGCCAGATTGTACTGCGCTTTGGCGGCCAGCGCCGTGGCTTCCATGGCTTTGTAGTTGGCCGACGCTTCGTCCATCTTCTGTTCGGGGACTACGCCCTGCTCGTAGAGGTTTTTCACGCGCTCGTAGGTCTTGCGCGCCAGTTCCAGCCCGGCCTGCGCCTTCTCCCACATGTTCATGGCCGCTTCGATCTGCTGGATGCGGGCGCCGGCTATGGCGGCCTGATCCAACGCCGCGGCCGCGCTCTTGACCGCTTCGGCCTGCTGGAGCTTGGCTTCCAGTTCGGGCGTCGAGAGCGTGTAGAGCAGCTGCCCCTTCTCCACGCGGTCGCCCTGCTCGACTTTCATGTCGTCGATGCGGCCCGGCACTTTCGACGAGGCCTTGTAGGTCGTGCACTCCACCGTGCCCTGAATCAGCGTCGGGGTCGATCTGCGGAGGTACCAGCTGATCAGTACGACCGACACGATGATGACCACGGCGGCCGCGATGATTCCAATGATGTTGCTGCGTTTCATATTTTTCGGTTTTTATTTTTTATCGAACAGAACGGGCCGTGCGTCGCTGCGGCGCGCATAGGCCGGGAATTCGTCGCTGATGCCTGCGGTTTCGAGCAGCTGCGCCAGCAGCAGGTCGAAATTGTAGGCCGCCTGCAGACGTTCGGTGCGCACTCCCGCGAGGTTCAGCTCGGCGTCGATCAGGTCCGACGACGAGCTCATGCCTTCGAGGAAGGCGGCGTTTTTCATGCGGAGGTACTCCTCGGCGAAGTTCAGCGACGCGTCGATCGAGGTCATCTGGTTGCGGTAGTTCATCATCTGGTTGTAGAGTTTCTCCACCAGAACCGAGATGTCCTTGCCGGCCTTGTTCTGCAAGGCGCCGACCCGGCGTACGGTCTGCTTGGCCGCCGAATATTTATACTCGCGGTTCAGGCCGTCGAAGATCTTGATATTGACCCCCACGCCCACGGCCCAGCGGGGCACGATGCCCGAAACCTGATAGTTGTAGAACGAACCGCCGCCGATGGCCGCCACCTGCGGCAGGAATTCGGCGCGCTGGACGCGGACGCCCTCCTCGGCCAGCTGGCGTTTGAGCGAAACCTGATTGAGCAGCGGGTTGCGGTCCTGCGCCAGATCCTGATAGTAAGCCAGATCCTCGACCTTGTCGATCATGAACATCGACGTCACGGGCTGCCACGCGTTTTCGCGTCCCAGCGTGTTGGAGAGTGCGCTGGCGATGGTTTCGGCCTGCAGCTTGGCGTTGGCCAGCTCGCGCTCGGCCTCGGCCATCTTGAATTCGACGTAGAGCCGTTCGCTCTGGGCGATCATGCCGTTCTTTTCGAGGGCTATGGCGTCTTCGAGGTGGCGGCGCACGCCGTCCACGACCTGCCGGCGCACCTCGACGACCTGCATGGCGAGCGCAAGGCCGAAGTAACGCTCCACCAGCTCGGAGATCAGGGCATTGCGCGTCTGGTTGCCCTGCTCTGCGGCGGTGCGTTCGTTGATGCGTGCGGCGCGGTTGGCGGCGTTGATCTTACCGCCCAGCCAGATCGGCATGGTCACCCCGCCACCCACGAACCCCAGACTCCGGTCCTGCAGCGTGAGGAACCAGTCGGCGTTCAGCAGCGGGTTGAGCAGGCCGTTGATCGAAGGGATCGCTTCGGGCGGTATCAGTCCGCTTCCCAGCAGCTGTCCCGCGAGGTTCTTGGCGGGACCTTTCATCTCGTTGAAGTCGAATCCGATGTCCTTGCCCAGATAGGCATAGGCGCCCGTGACGTTGATTTGGGGCATGCGCAGGCCGATGGCCGCGCGACGCTCCTGCATCGCGGCCTTCTCCTCGAACTCGGCTGCCTTCATCGCGGGATTTTCCGTGAGGGTGACGGCGATCGCCTCGTCGAGCGAAAGCGTCTGCTTGACCTCCTGCGCCGACAGCGGGACGACGGTTGCGAATGCCGCCGCAAAAGCTATTCCGACTGCTGTTTTCATATTCATCAATACGTTTAAAACACAAATATATAAGTTATCCCGATATGTTGCGCGATTTTCCGGTAAAAGAGGCCAATTTTAGGCCCTTATGGACATAAATTGCGCCGGTTTCAGCGCTTCAGGTGGGCGTTGGCTTCCCACACTCCCCCGGCCAGTCCGGGATAGACCCGTACGTCGACGCCCGCTTCGCGCAGGGTGAGCGCACCGCGGCAGCAGACGAAGCAGTCGGGTTCGTAGAGCGCGAAGACGGCGCGGGCGAATCCGTATTTCAGCAGGAGCTGCGTGCAGCTCTCCGGTTCGCTGGCCCGCTGCGAGCAGGGTTCCATCGAGGAGTACATGGCGGCTCCGCGGAGCGCCGCTCCGGCCGCCAGCGCCTTGGCGATGGCTTCCTGCTCGGCGTGGTGCGTCGGCGAGGTTTCGTGCGTGTGCCCTGCAAAGATCCGGCCGTCGGCCGTGACCACGACCGCGCCGACGCAGTAGGACGTGGCGCTGGGAGTGCATTTGCGGCCTTCGTCCACGGCCTGCTTCAGGAAACGCAGGTCTGCGGCGGAGGTGTCGGGATGCAGCGTGTAGGTCGTGACCTCCATGCCGCCCAAGTTTTCACGGGCCTGCGGAGTGCCCTGCGGCGGTGTGAAGCGGAATTCCGCGCCGCCCGCCGAGCCGAGCCGCAGTTGCGGGTTGACGGCCAGCCGCAGGGTGTCGGCCATGCCTTCGCCGAGGAACATGCGGAGGACCGCCGCCCCGCCCTCGACCATCAGCCGTTCGACGCCCCGCTTCTCCAGCTGGGTGACGATCAGCTTCGCCGTAATTGGTCCTTCGGTTGATATAACCGTTGCAATGTTCTGTAAACTATCTATTTCGTGCGGAGAAAACACATAGCGTTCGGCTTCGCCTTCGGTGAAGAAACGCAGTCCGGGCGAAAGTTCGCCCGTGCCGGTTAGCGTCACTTTGGCGATGTCGGGCGGCAATCCCCGCTCCCTGCGGCGGGCGCGAACCTCTTCGTCGCGCACGAGTAGCGACGGGTCGTCGCGCCGCAGTGTTTCGGCGCCGACCAGAATGGCGTCGTGCGCGGCGCGCAGACGGTAGACCTCCGCCCAGTCTTCGGGCGTCGAAATAATCAGCCTCCGGGGGCTGTTGTCGTCCAGAAAGCCGTCGGCCGTAACCGCGGCGGAAAGTGTTACCCGCATCTTTTCAGCGTTATGAGTGTGATTTCGGGCCATGCGCCCAGACGCATCGGGAATGCGACGTACCCCGTGCCGTCGTTGATATAGAGTGTGCGGCCTTTTTCGTCGTAGCGACCGCTCCACCGCGTGTAGATCAGCTGCGCCGGAGAGAAGGCGTGTCCGAAAAGGCGTATTTTCAGCTGCATACTGTGTACGTGGCCCGAAAGGGTCAGGTCTCCGTATCCCTCTCCGGCGATTTGGTCCCAGAGCTGGGGAATGTGCACGGCGGTGATGTTGTAGAGCGAGTCGGGGACGCCGCGGTAGGCGGCGTTCAGGTTCGCGGGCGGCAGGTCGGGAGCGTGGCGCAGGTGCCGCAGTGCGGGGTCGAACGAAAGGCCCGTCAGCGAGATGCTGTCGCCGCCGCGCCGCAGGTAGACGGTCGTGTCCTCCAGCACGCGCCACCCCATTTCCCGCTGGCGTGCGACGACCTCGGCCAGACTCGCTTGGGCGGGATGCGCGATGCTGTCCTTGATGTACACTCCGGCGTCGTGGTTGCCCGTGACCGACACGACTCCGTACGGTGCGCGCAGGCCGCCCAGCAGGCGCATGGCGCGGGCGTCCAGCTCCGAACCGCGGATATTGACCAGATCGCCGCAGAAGACGACGAGGTCGGGATGCAGGCTGTTGATGCTGTCCGCGATGCGGCTCAGCTCCGCTTCGGGGCAGACGAGCGTGCCGAGGTGGACGTCCGAGAACTGGACGATGCGGAAACCGTCGAATCCCGCGGGAATCCGTTCGGAGCAGACTTCGGTGCGGCTGACGCGGATTTGCGTCCTGCCCCGAGTGGTGCCCCAGATCAGGAGCGCGGCCACGCAGATTCCGGCGGCGATGCCGGCGCGCGGCAGGCCGACGAGCCGGAAGAAATAGCAGGCGATGCGCGGCAGGACGGTGATCATCCATACCCAGAACGCCCACATGGCGAAGAGCATGAATCCCGTGGTGTTGTCGCGGCTCAGGGCGTCGGTCAGGGCGATGACCGGCGGCAGGGCGTCGGTGGCGGCGGCCAGCGCGACGAACAGGCGCAGGTTGCGTGCGGAGGTTCCGCGCCGCCGCAGCCGGCGGTAGTGTATGATGTCTGCGGCTGCGGCCGCGAGCGTCAGAATCGAAATAAACCAGAGAAACATACCTTATTTTAATTAACGCACGAAGACGATGCGGGCCGGGTGCGGAACCGGTTTGCCGGGCGTCTGTCCGTGCGGCGGTTTATCCACGGCAAAGATAGTGCAAGTCGGGGGCTGGGGCAAATCGTTTTGCCGCTGCCGGGGACGCTGCCTGTCCGTGCGGGAGTTTATCTTCGGCAAAGATAATGAAAACCGCGTGCAAACCAAGCCCGTCCGGAGCCGGCGGAGCGCCTTTTGCCGCAGGACGGAAGCGCCGCGCGTTCCGGCAGATCGAATGGCGTGCGGGATCCTTTGGCATATAACTTGCTGATTGGGGGTTTGAATATCAACTGCTTGTGCTCCAAAAACAAAACATATCGGACAAATTTAAAACCAAATCAATTCAGCTTATGAAAACATTTCGACTTTTGATTGTGGCTCTGCTGCTTGCGTCTTCCGCTTCGGCCCAGCGACACATGCGCGACGGCCGCAACGGAGAGTATTCGCCCACGGTCTACCTTATCTCCGTGCACGAAGTGGACACGGTTTACAACTGCGGCGGCTGCGGCAGCCGTCAGGCCGCGGCGCTCAACCGGCTGGCGATGGACAATGCCACGCAGGACTATATTGAGACGCACCGCCCCGGTTTCCAGCAGTCCGAGAAGCCCCAGTTCGTATTCGCGTCGAAGAACAACCGGTTCTCGTTCTCGCTGGGCGGCTTCGTGAGCCTGCGCGCCGGATACGACTTCGACGGCATCGTGGACAATATCGACTTCGTGCCCTACGACATTCCCGTTCCGGGCAATTACAATTCGAAACAGAAGCTGATGATGGACGCCTCGACTTCGCGTCTCTTCATGAAGGCGATCACCAACACGCGGGCGCTGGGCCGCGTGGTGATTTACATGGACGCCGACTTCCGCGGCGGCGCGGAGGGCAGCTATACGCCCCGCCTGCGCTCGGCTTACGTGTCGTTCAAGGGGCTGACCCTCGGACGCGACGTGACGACGTTCTGCGACCTGCAGGCCGCGCCCACGACCATCGACTTTCAGGGACCGAACGCCTACAACTTCAATTTCGCCACGATGATCCGCTATGAGGTTTCGTTCGCCCGCCGGCACATGACCTTCGGCGTCGCGGCCGAAATGCCCAATGTGAGCGCGACCTACGGCGAAAACTTCAAGCCGATGCACCAGCGCGTGCCCGACTTCCCGATGTATCTGCAGTATGCGTGGGGCGACGACCGCAGCAGCCATATCCGCGCGTCGGGCGTCATCCGCAACCCCTACATGCACAAGGTCTCGAAAAATTCGACCACCTCGCTGCTCGGCTGGGGCGTGCAGTTCAGCGGTACGATCAAGTGCTGCGACTGGTTCCGGCTCTTCATGAACGGCGTTTACGGCGAGGGCATCACCCCCTATATTCAGGACCTGACGGGTTCGGGACTCGACTTCACGCCCAATCCCGAAGATCCGTCGCTCGTGCGCATGATGCCGATGTGGGGCTGGCAGGCCGCCGGGCAGATCAACATCACGCCGCGCCTGTTCGTTTCGGGCGGCTATTCGACCGTCCGCGTGCAGCGCAGCCACGGCTATTACACCGACGACCAGTACAAGCAGGGGCAGTATATCTTCGGCAACATCTTCTATTCGCTCACGCCGCGCTGCAAGGTGGCCGGCGAGTACCTCTACGGTTCGCGCAAGGACATGAACAGCATGAAGAACCACGCCAACCGCGTGAACGTGATGGTGCAGTACAGCTTCTGACGGCCTTGTCGGCGTCATTTATTCGGGCGGTCCGGTGCGGGCCGCTCTTTTTTTCGTATATTTGCTTTCAAACTGTTGCTGAATCATGATGGAATTTCTGACGGAATACAACCTTACGGGGCTGGTGATCGGCGTCGCTACGTTTCTGATCATCGGTCTGTTCCACCCCTTCGTAATCAAGGGCGAATATTACTTCGGCGTGCGCTGCTGGTGGTTTTTCCTGCTGATGGGCGTCGCGGCGATCGCGGCGTCGGTCGCCGTGCGGCATATCCTCTGGTCCACCCTGCTGGCCGTCTGGGGCGCGTCGTCGCTCTGGTCGATCGGCGAGCTGTTCGAGCAGCGCGGACGTGTGGCGAAGGGATGGTTCCCGGCCAATCCGAACCGGAAGAAGAAATAATCCGGCCGTTGCGCCTGCCTGCCGCCGAGCCGGTCCTGAACGGCAGTCGGCGCGACGCGGCGGATCGCCTGCGGGCAGAGAGTCGCCGTCCGGCGCGGAATGGAGCGGGCTGCGGCCGCGATTTTCGGCTGTGTAAGGCGGACAGCGTCTTACTCCTGCGGCTGCGTGGGCGGAATGTTTGCCGGCGGCGTCCGGGGCGTGTGATTGGTCTGGAGAATGACGATGATGACCGCCGTGACGACCAGAATCAGTCCGGCCGCGGAGTCGAGGTCGAAGCCTTCGCCGAAGTGGACGACGCCGACCAGTACGGCCGTCAGGGGTTCCATCGAGCCGAGGATCGAAGTCATCGTCGAGCCGATATGCTTGATCGCCAGCACCAGCGTCAGGTTGGAGAGCACCGTCGGGAGCAGGGCCAGCAACAGCAGGTTGCGCCAGATGTGCCATGTGTGGACTACCGCGATGCCGGACGTCGAGAGGGCGTAGACCAGAAACACCGCGGCGGAGAAGGTCAGCACGTAGAACGCCACGATCAGCGGGTCGAGCCGTCCGGCGCGGCTCTTCATCACCCCGATGATATACACCGCATAGGTGAATACGGTCGTCCCGGCATAGATCAGGCCGCGTCCCGGATCGTTGTTTCCCGCGTCGCCCCACGCCAGCAGCGCCACGCCGACGAGCGAAATGAAGACTGCGATGACGATCCACACCGAACTGCGTTCGCGGAAAAAGAGCGTCATGACGATGGTCACCACCAGCGGATAGAGAAAATTGACGGTGGTGGCCACGCCGCTCGGTATGTAATCGTACGAGCGCAGCAGTCCCAGCGACGTGGCGGCGTACATCAGGCTCAGGCCGGCCAGCACGCCGAAGTCGCGCCGCGAGATGCGGAAGTTGCGTTTCAGCAGCAACGCCACCGCCGCCATGATGGCCGCCGAGAGCAGCATGCGGTAGAAGAGAATCGTCGGCGAGGCCATGCCCGCATGAAGCAGCGGGATCGAGAAGAGCGGGATCAGCCCGAACGTGGCCGAAGAGACAACGGCGTAGAGCACTCCCTTTATATTACTTATGTTACGCATATGTTCGACGTTTTTTCGCGTTGGCGTCTGTCATGGCTGCACCGTGTCTGCACGCGGTGCGCTCCCTTCCGCCGCCGGCAGATGCGGAACGGCGGGTGCGGGCCGGAGCCTGCGGTGCACGGCGGCGTTGCGAAGCGGCCCGCCGCACCGCTGCGCGTTTTTGCCGCGGCCTGCGCCGCGCGGCATCCCGAACGACGGCAAAAACCGTGCTCGGCGGTTCGGGACGGCAAATATAGTGCGGTTTTTGGATTTTATCGTACGGAAAGCTAACTTTGGGGCGCATACCATGAAAATATCCGCTCGACATATTCTTCCATGGCTGCTGCTGGCGGCGGCGTGCTGCGTTCCGGCGAAGCAGTCGGAGCGGAAGCCTGCCCTTCCGCCGCCCAAGCCGGTGCGCGTGCGGCTGCTGTTCGGGGGCGACGTGATGCAGCATCTGCCGCAGGTCACGGCGGCCCGCCGCGAAACGGGGTTCGACTACCGGGAGGTGTTCGCTCATCTGCACCGCCGCTTCCGTGCGGCCGATCTGGTGATCGTGAACCTCGAAACGACGCTCACCCGCACCGACCGCTATACGGGCTATCCCTGTTTCCGCTCTCCGGCGGCGCTGGCCGACGCACTGCGCGACGCCGGGGTCGATGTGGCCGTGCTGGCCAACAACCACTGCTGCGACGGCGGCGGCGCCGGGGTGCATACGACCGTCGCGGAACTTCGGCGGTGCGGCATCCGGCATACGGGCGTATTTACGGACAGCCTCGACCGTGCGGCCAACAATCCGCTTTGGCTCGAACACTGCGGCGTGCGCTTCGCACTGCTCAACTACACCTACGGCACCAACGGAATCCCCGTGCCGGAGGGCGTGCGGGTGAACCTGATCGACACGGTGCGCATGGCGGTCGATCTGGCCGCGGCGCGCGAGGGATCGCCGGACTGCATCGCGGTCTGCATCCACTGGGGGAACGAATACGAACGGCAGGCGAATGCCGAACAGCGGCGGCTGGCGCGCTTTCTGCGCCGCAACGGCGCGGACCTGATCGTCGGAAGCCATCCGCACGTGGTGCAGCCCTTCGAGACCGATTCGTCGCACGTGGTGCTCTATTCGCTGGGCAACTTCGTCTCCAATCAGCGCCGCCGCTACTGCGACGGAGGGCTGATGGCCGAAATCGAAGCCGTGCGGCATCCCGACGGCCGTATGACCTATACGCTCGACCCGGTGCCGGTGTGGGTGGCGATGCCCGGCTACCGGATCGTTCCGCCTGAGGTCGGCGACACGATGGCTCTGCCGGCGGCCTATTCCCTGTTCCGGAAGGACGTGGCGGAGATGCTCGATCGGGTCTATAAGTAATCCGAATAGCCGTATAAAAACAAACGATGAAGATAATTTGGCGAATTGTCGGGGATTTTCCTATCTTTGCTGTACGGAAATAAACGACACACACTAAACAATATAAGATTATGGAAAAGAGCATTAAAGGTACAAGGACCGAGCAGAATCTGCTGAAGGCGTTTGCCGGCGAAAGTCAGGCGCGCAGCCGTTACGTATTCTTCGCCAGCAAGGCGAAAAAGGAGGGTTACGAGCAGATCGCAGGCGTGTTCGCCGAGACGGCCGAACAGGAGAAGGAGCACGCCGAGCGTTTCTTCAAGTTCCTTGAGGGCGGCGACGTGGAGATCACGGCCAGCTACCCCACCGGTCCGATCGGAACCACTGCCGAGAACCTGCTGGCTGCCGCTCACGGCGAAAAGGAGGAGTGGGATGTTCTCTACCGTGAGTTCGCCAAGGTGGCCGAGGAAGAGGGCTTCATCGAAATCGCCACGGCCTTCAAGATGATCTCGACCGTCGAGGCCGAGCACGAGCGCCGCTACCTCAAGCTGCTGAGCCGCCTGACGGACGGCAACTTCTTCAAGCGCGACGGCAAGATCTGGTGGCAGTGCCGCAACTGCGGTTTCGTCATCGAAGCCGAAGAGGCTCCCAAGCTCTGCCCCGCCTGCAAGCATCCGCAGGCCTACTTCGAGCCGAAGAAAGAGAACTATTGACGGAGTTCGCAAGCTGGCGGCCCTGTATCGGAACGGTGCAGGGCCGCTTTTTTTGCGGCGCAGGGAGTCCCTGCCGGAAAGCCGGCTCTCTCTCGGTCGGAACGGTGTGCGGTTCCCGACCCTAATTTGTCGTTTCGTGTCGGAAGATTGCGGAATCTTTATTATCTTTGCCGGATAGGAAAATCGGAACAACGAACAATAATAATATGGCAGACGAAAAAATCATCTTTTCGATGGTAGGCGTTTCGAAGACGTTCACCAATCAGAAAAAGGTCCTTAACAACATCTACCTCTCTTTCTTTTACGGAGCCAAGATCGGCATCATCGGTCTGAACGGTTCGGGTAAATCGACGCTGATGAAGATCATCGCGGGCATCGACAAGAACTTTCAGGGCGAAGTGGTCTTCTCGCCGGGTTACACGGTGGGCTATCTGGAACAGGAGCCTAAGCTCGACGACTCGAAGACCGTCAGGGAGGTGGTCGAAGAGGGCTGCGCCGCGACGGTGGCCCTGCTCAAGGAGTACGAGGAGATAAACATGAAGCTCTGCGAGCCGATGGACGACGACACGATGGCCAAGCTCATCGAGCGTCAGGGCGAGCTGTACGAGCAGATCGATCAGGTGAACGGCTGGGAGCTGGACAGCGTGCTGGAGCGCGCGATGGACGCCCTGCGGTGTC
>ENA-UOJE01002826-UOJE01002826.1-human-gut-metagenome-genome-assembly--contig:-C23-NODE-2826-length-12552-cov-7.416500_pt1 | contig 12552 bp, 8 predicted proteins | sample MGYA00242341_ERZ723888 | MGnify/ENA metagenome assembly ERZ723888 | reverse complement strand
GTGACTGATCGGGTAGATTTCGGCGACGCGGCTCTCGAATTCGTTGGCCAGGTCCGCGGCGCGGCTGTCGGAGGAGAGGATGCCGTCCATGAACGGCTTGCCGTCCTTGCCGAGCACGTACAGCCCCTTGCCGTGGCCGACCGGTACGACGCCGTCGATCTGGCTTCCATCCAGTCCGGCGGATTCCAGCGCGGCCTTGACCGCCTTGCCGATGTCACGCCACATCTGGCCGGGGTTGACTTCGCGGAAGCCGGGACGCCGCTCGATGGCGTCGGTCGGGAACGACGAGACGGACAGTTGCCGGCCATCCTGGTCGACGATGATGACCTTGGTGTTGGTTCCGCCATTGTCAATGGTGAGGAAATGCTTCGTTGCGTTTGTCATGATGATTCCTTATTGAATATGTGCCGATGATATCGCAGCCGCTCAGGCGATCATGTTGAACAGTTCGCCGATCTTGACGGCGACCCAGCCAATCCATGTGCTCACTGCGCCGGTCATGTTGGTGACGGCGGTGAAGTCCTTGGGCAGGTCGATGTTGCTCTGCGTGAACGATTGAGTGACCCAGGGCGCGATATCGGTGCCGACGTAGAGGATGATGATGACGCTCAACGTGCCGACGATCAGCATCTTGAACATGTTGCGGCGCACGAACGGGGTGACCAGCGCGAGGATGAACACGAGCGACGCGAGGTCGGCGAACGGGAGCATCTCGTTGCCGGGCAGGATGAAGGCGAGCAGAATGGTGATCGGGATGAGCAGCAGACCGGTGGCGAGCACCGAGGAGTCGCCGATGAGCAGCGCGGTATCCATGCCGATGTAGAACTCGCGGTTGGGGAACCAGATCTTGAGCTGCTTCTCGGCGGCGTCACGCACGGAAATCAGGCCTTCGATCAGCACGTCGATCATCTTGGGCAGCAGCACCATGGCCGCGGCGATGTTGATGGCGAGCGTCACGGACTTGTCAGGGCTGTAGCCGGCGAGCACGCCGATGAGCAGACCGAGGAGGAAACCGATGACCACGGGCTCACCGATGGCGCCGAAGCGCTTGCGGATCTTGTCGGCGTTGAAGTCGACGTTCTTAAGGCCGGGGATCTTGTCGATGATCCAGTTGACGGCGATGGCGAGCGGCGACCAGGCCAGACCGGCGAGGTGCGGGAACGAGATGCCTTCGAGGTTGTATTCCTTCTGGATGTAAGGCGCGGCGAGGTCAGCGACCTTCAGCACGATGGCGAAGATGACCCAGGTGAAGATGACGGCGAACCAGAAGTTGCCGGTGACGGCATAGACCAGCGCTTCTTCTTGCATTAAGATCAAGTTGTTTAAGATGTCGACGTCGATGGTCTTGGTGAGCTTGCAGAACACCATGATGGCGTTGATGACGAGGAAGCCGACGACCGTGGCGACCATGATCGGCGTGCCCCAGCCGACCGTCGAGGCGGTGGGCCAGCCCACGTCAACCGTAGTCAGGTGCAGGCCGAGGCGGTTGACCATCGCCTTCGAGGCGGGGCCGAGGTTGTCAAGCAGCAGGTTGATGACCATATTGACGCCGACGAAGCCGACGCCGACGGTCATGCCGGCCTTAAAGGATTTGCCGATTCCCATGCGGAAGATGAGTCCGACCACGAAGAAGATGATCGGCATCATCACCGAGGCGCCCAGGCCGATGATGGTGTTGATGATTTCCATAATGTTCCTTTCCCGTGCACGAGGCAGGCTGCTTCGCCCGCTGCTCTGCGTTGTTGCCCCGCACTTTCCGTCGGCGTCGGTCTTCGATGAGCCCTGCGCGTCGACAGCCTCTAGCTAACGGCGGAAAGGTCTTGCACACCACCCACGCGATGAACACATGTTCATCGAACACATGAGAGCTGAGTGAGCACATGTAATCGACCTTCTTTTTTGCAATCGATTGAGAGCGCTCACATATCAAGGATTCATTGAGTTCTTTCGCGCTCTGAACAATTGTTCAGCATCGTTGCTGCACTGGAAAAACTAACATATGTTCACCGGTCACACCGGATGGAATAGAATAATGCCATGGTTGCAAACAAGCTGACAATGACGACAACTGAGTCGCGAAACCACATCGAGCTCGTGCTGAAAATCGCTCGCATGTATTACACGGACAATCTGACGCAGGCGCAGATTGCCGCGCAGATTGGATACTCCCGTCCCACCATCTCGCGGCTGCTCAGCGAATCGCGCGACCGGGGCATGGTACGCATCGAGATCGGGCATCCACTCGAACGTCTGATGCAGCTGGAGGACGCGCTGGTAAGACGGTACGGGTTGAAATGCGCACGAGTGGCGCAGGTCAATCCCGGGCAGGATCCCAGCACCATCGTCCCCCGATATGCCGCGGCCCTGCTTACCGAAAAGTCGTCGCCCGACTCGCTCATCACCGTCTCCAACGGACGGGCCGTCGCCGCCACGGTCCGCGAAGTCGCCATCCAGGACTGCCGAAATCCAATGTGGCGCAGATGGTGGGCGCCCTCTCCTCCAGCAATCCGATGACGGATTCGCCCGACATCTGCCGCATGCTCGCCGAACGCCTCGGCGGCACCGTCACCACACTCCACGTACCGATGATCCTCTCCTCCGCCCATATCGCCGCGGCCATGCGCCAGGAGCCGCAAATCGCCACCGCGCTGGCGCTCGGCGGCGGCGCCGACGTGGCCCTGGAAGGGGTCGGTGCGACCGAAGGCGACCGCCTCAGTCCGGTGTTCGACGCCTATGTCACACCACACATGGTCAAGGAAATCCGGGCGCAGGGCGCGGTCGCCACCGTATGCGGGCACTTCATCGACGCGCAGGGAAGGCCCGTATGTTCGGAGCTGTCCGACCGCATCATTTCGGTGGAGCTCGATCGCCTGAAGCGCATCGCGCTGGTCATCGGCGTGGCATGGGGGCAGGAAAAAGTCAAGGCCATCAAGGCCTGTCTGGTCGGCAGCTATATTTCCGCCCTCGCCACCGCCCAAGCCACAGCCGAAAGCCTGCTCGCCTGACATCCATCCGATCCTGCCCCGCCGGCGGGGCAGGATATGGCCCGGCGTAGTTTGGGCGCGACACTACGGAGTTGACATGGTCTGCCGGCGGGTTTACCCTGAGAGCGTCGGTAGGCGAGGCTACCGCAGGGATATGGGTTGCTGCCGCTAACAGTGGAGACACTGCACGCAGGTCAGCAGTTCTTGTCGGATCAAGGCATGAACTAACGCAATTCCACCGCCCTGCGATGCTGAAGCTTGAACGATGACACGACTAGGGGTAACTCTTCGAGAAGTCGCACTTCCTCATGTCGTCAATGTCCGACGGCGTACTGGTTCCATTGAGGAGGTGAATGTCATGGACGGCGATTTAGGTCATAGTAGCCGGCTGCGCGATGGCGGACAATATCACATGCCATCGGGCGCAGCATACGGCCCATTCTCTTCACACGTTTGTACCGCGACCATGGCATTGGCCGTCCGTCACGATACCGCCGTATCCGGCGAGGGCGATCCGATCACTGACTGATTCGGCTCGCATCGACTTCACCGCCTCACGACGGCTGCGACATCCCGCATGACGTACGCACCGAACGCCTGAATCGCGAATCCACATCCCGTTCTCCGGACTCCCGGCATATCGGCATCATCATATGACGACGCCGATCGGCTATCTGCATGCAGACATACCCGCATATCGGCGCGCCTGCACGCGACCGCTGACGTCCATGGCGCGCACTTGCCGCACGGATACCGAGTCGAACGCCCACCGAACGGGAACCGTTTATCTCCTTCGAGATAACGACATGAGAGCGCACAGGTTCCGTTATGTCCAACTTCTTCAATTACTCCTCGTTCCCCGGCATTCGTCCGCGTTCCGACGTCGACGCCGCCGACATGTCCCGCAGCAGCGCCGCGCGCCGCATCGCCGCAGACGTGGTGGTGGCCGCGGGCGTGCTCGCCCTGTTCGGCGTCGTCGCCTGGCTGCTGCCGCAAATCAACGAACCGATCGGCCCGTCAGGCGTGCCGAGCACGGTGAGCGACGATTTGCATCTGCTGCCGTATTACGCGCTGCGTTCGATGTTCCGCATGTTCATCGCGCTGTTTTTGTCACTGGTGTTCAGCTTCATCTATGGTTTGGCGGCGGCCCGATGCCGGCGACTGCGCATGGTGCTGATACCGCTGCTCGACATCCTGCAGTCGGTGCAGATCCTCGGCTTCCTGTCCGCCACGGTCATCTTTTGGATGGTGTTGTTCCCCGGCTCCATTCTCGGCGTGGAGGCGGCGTCGATCTTCGCGATCTTCACCAGCCAGGCATGGAACATGACCTTCTCCTTCTACCATTCGCTGCTCAGCGAACCGCAGGAGCTGGATGAGGCGGCTCGTTCCATGCAGCTCACGCGCTGGCAGCGTTTCTGGAAGCTCGACGTGCCGAATTCGATGATTCCGCTGCTATGGAACTGCATGATGAGCGTCGGCGGCGGCTGGTTCTTCCTGACGGCCTCGGAGATGATCTCCGTGAACAACAGGACGTACGCACTGCCCGGCCTCGGCAGCTTCGTGGCGGTGGCGTCCGAGCACGAACAGCTGGGCAAGGTGCTGTGGGCCATCGTGACCATGGTCATCGTGGTGCTGCTCATCGACGTGCTGCTGTGGAAGCCGCTGACGGCGTGGGCCGAGAAGTTCCGCATCACGCAGAACGAGTCCGTGCAGGCCAAGACGAGTCTGGTGCTGTCGATTCTGCGGCGTTCCGGCATTTCGGATGCGCTGGCTCTCGTAGGCCGGCCCATCGCTGATCTGATGTTCTGGCTGACCCGCCCACTGGGCCGTACCGGCGCACGCTGGCCGGCCGCCGGCACCCGGCGTCGCACACTCGACATCGCGTTTATGGCGCTCATGGCTGTGGCCTGCCTGGCCGGTCTGTGGATGCTGGTGCGTTTCATCTCGGACGGCGAGGGGTTCGCCGAGGTCGGCCACGCGATGGTTCTGGGACTGATCACGTTCATGCGCGTGACGCTGCTGACCGTGGTGTGCTCCATCATCTGGGTGCCGACCGGCGTGAAGATCGGCATGAATCCGCGGATTTCCCGGTTCGTGCAGCCGCTGGCGCAGGTGTTGGCGAGCTTCCCCTCGAACTTCACGTTCCCGTTCGTCACACTGTGGTTCATCGCCTGGCATATCGACATCAGCTGGGGCAGCATTCTGCTCATGTCGCTGGGAACGCAGTGGTACATCCTGTTCAACGTGATTGCGGGCGCTTCGGCCATTCCCGATGACCTGCGCGAGGCCACGCGGGCATTCCATCTGGACACGCGGCAGCGGTGGACCAAGCTGATCCTGCCGACGGTGTTCGGCTCGTGGTGCACTGGCGGCATCACCGCGGCGGGCGGCGCGTGGAACGCCTCCATCGTCTCCGAGATCGTGGCCTACGGGCACACCACGCTTACGGCAAATGGATTGGGAACATATATCGCCAATGCGACCGCGGTGGGAGACACCGGCAAGACCATCATCGGGGTTGCCGTGATGAGTGTGTTCGTCGTGGGCGTCAACCAGCTGTTCTGGCGTCCATTGCAGACGTACGCCGAGCGCCGTTTCTCCGTCGCCTGACGGAGGCCGCACCGGCCGTCCCGGCCCATCGACCCGCAACAATCCAACAGCATCGGCGGCGAGCGCATGTCATTCGAATCCGCCGCGATCATCCGCAAAAACGTAACAGCAAGGACCATTTATCATGACCATCGCAACTTTTTCCGACCGCACCGCAACCTTCCCGCAGACCGCCGCGACGAACGCCGCCGGCACCGCGATCATCGAGGCGCAGCACGTGGGCAAGGCCTACCGTGCCAAGCGCGGTAAGGAGCTGACCGTGCTGCGCGACATCTCCTTCACCCTGCATGAGGGCGAGATCGTGGCGATCCTGGGCCGGTCCGGCGCTGGAAAATCCACGTTCCTGCGCATCCTGGCGGGCCTGGTACCCGCGTCGAGCGGTACCGTCACCTACCGCGGCACCGACATCACCGGCCCTAATCCCGGAGTGGGACTCGTGTTCCAGACCTTCGCGCTGATGCCGTGGCTCACGGTGCAAGCGAATGTGGAACTGGGGCTGGAGGCCCGCGGCGTGCCGCGCGAGGAGCGCCGTCGCGCTGCACTGCAGGCCATCGACGCCATCGGACTGGACGGATTCGAGAACGCGTACCCGAAGGAGCTCTCCGGCGGCATGCGCCAGCGCGTGGGCATCGCACGGGCCCTGGTGGTGCAGCCCGATGCGCTGTTCATGGACGAGCCGTTCTCCGCATTGGATGTGCTGACGGCCGAGAACCTGCGCAACGAGGTGCTCAAGATGTGGAGCGGCAATCAGCGTTCCATCAAGTCGGTGCTCATCGTGACGCACAACATCGAGGAGGCCGTGCAGATGGCGGATCGTGTCGTGGTGCTCGGCTCGCATCCCGGTCATCTCATCGCCGACATGCCCGTCACCCTGCCGAGGCCCCGCGACCGTCATTCCGCCCAGTTCGAGGCTATGGTCGACACCCTGTATGCGATCCTGACCGGGCAGAGTCGTGATGGCGGGCCGGCGGATACCGCCGACGAGCGCACGGCCGCCGGGGACGGCGTCGCGCATGGCACGTCAGATGGCGCGGCGAACCAGACCGCGGCAGCGGATCAGGCCCCGGCCCGGGCGAGCGACGCCGACCATCAGGCATCCTCCGACATGCTGCCCAACGCTACGCCGGGAGGCCTGGCCGGACTGGTGGAGATCGTATACGATCACGCGCAGGGCATCGACCTGGCCGATCTGGCCGCCGAGCTGTCATTCGAGGTGGACGACCTGTTCCCGCTGATCGACGCCGGAACCATGCTGGGATTGCTGACCGTCGAGAACGGACACGTGACATTGACCGAGCTCGGACGCCAGTGGAGGCAGGCGGACATTCTGACAAGCAAGACGATGTTCGCCGCCATGCTGCAAGACAAGGCACCGCTGGTGCGCATCATCGACCGAGCGGTCCGTCACAGCGAACACGGCCGCCTGCGCGGCGAGCTCATCGTCGACCTGCTGAGGGCCCGTCATACGGACGCGGAGGCGGAGCGCCAGTTCAACATCGCCATGACGTGGGGTCGATACGGAGAACTGTTCGACTACGACGCCGATGACGACATCATCACCGTCGACGCCGCCAACCCGGCAAACGCCACCCGAGCGGCCGAGGAAGCCAGCGAAACGGACTGAGTTGACCCGCCTCAGCCAACCGCCACAATGGAAACAACGATCAACCCGACAGCGGAACGGACCGCCCCGAATCGCCAAGGAGGAATCATGAACACGCTACGACTGATACGCTGGCGCGGCGAACGCCACGCCAGCATCACCCAGCGACTGAATTTCGCCGCCCATGCCACGCCAGAGGCCACGCTCGCCTTGGTGTATGCGCACGAATCCGGCTTGGAACCCGACGAGGTTCGCCAGGCGCGTCGGGCTTACGGCGGCAACACCATACCGGCGCCCGACGTCCATGAATCGCCGGCGCGGCGGCTGGTCAGGGCGTTCATGAACCCGTTCATCGGCGTTCTGATGTTGCTGGCGCTCACCTCGTTCGTGTGTTCACTGGCCCAGCGCGGAATCGTGACTTCGGGCACCACTGCGGCGAACGGAGGCGGCACGCCGGTGACCGTGGGCATCATCCTGCTCATGGCGGTGGTGTCCGGTCTGATCCGATACGTGCACGTCTCCCGAAGCTCGCATGCCGCCACGGCGCTGGCCACCATGGTGAGTACCACGGCGACGGTGCGGCGGGTCGGTGCCGGCGAGCGGCAGATTCCGTCCGAAGAGCTTGTCGTGGGCGGCGTCGTGACGTTGTCCGTCGGAGACATCGTCCCGGCCGACTGCAAGCTGCTGGAGAGCCGAGACCTGCGCATCGCGCAGGGGGCGCTCACTGGCGAAAGCATGCCCGTGCGCAAGGATGCTGCCGCACTGCTCGCCGCCGGCGCCAGGGACACCGCGTTGACGGACGCGGCGTGCCTGGTGTTCATGGGCACGACGGTGATTTCGGGTTCCGCGTTGGCAGTCGTCATCGCCACAGGCCGCAGCGCACTGTTCGGCGGACTGTCACGCGCGTTCCAATGGCAGCGGCCGCGCACGCGCTTCGAGCGCGGCATGAACTCCACGTCCTGGATGCTGATGGCGTTCACGGCGGTCACCGTGCCCGTGTCCATGCTGGTCACCGGCATCGCGGGCGGCGACTGGCTGCAGGCCCTGCTGTTCGGCGTATCCGTGGCGGTGGGGCTCACGCCGGAGATGCTGCCGCTGATCGTCACCGTCTGCCTGTCCCGGGGCGCGCGGACGATGGCCTCCGGCAAGGCCATCGTCAGGCGGCTCGACGCCATCGAGACGCTGGGCGGCATGGACGTGCTGTGCGTCGACAAGACCGGCACACTTACCAGCGGCGTCATCAAGCTCGACCGGGCGCAGAGCATGAGCGGGTTGAACTCGTCCTACGTGCTGCATGCGGCATGGCTGACCACACTGATTCCCCACACGACGAGCAATCCGTGGGATGACGCCATCGTCGCAGCCGAAGGTGACTCGGCAAACGATACCGGCGACGTACAGGTCGAGGGAGGCACGCCTTTCGATCCGATACGACGCCGGGCGACCGTCATCGTCGCGAAGAGCCATCACCGCGCGGACCGCGAGCACACAGGTGGCAGCGATATCAGTGAGACCAGCGGCGCCGGCGCCGGAACGTCCGGGAACGTCAGCCGCATCATGGTCGTCAAGGGCGCCGTCTCCGAAATGCTGCCCCGCTGCGACACCGTCATGCGCAATGGAACCGCAGAGCCGCTGACCGATCGACTGCGCGGAACATATGAGCGGCTGATGGCCGACAAGGCGACGCACGGATACCGCGTCCTGCTCGTGGCGCAGCGCTCTGTGACAGACCAGACCACAGTGCAGGACGACCGCGCGCTCACCCTGCTGGGCTACCTCACTTTCCTGGACCTGCCCAAGCCCGATGCCGCCGACACGATCGCCCACATGCACAATGCCGGCATCACCGTGACCATGCTCACCGGCGACGAGCCACAAGTGGCCCGTACCGTCGCCCGGAAAGTCGGCATCAATGCTCGACGGGTGGTCACCGGCCGAACGCTGGACGACATGACGGACACCGCGCTCGGCACCGAACTGCGCCGCGTGAACGTGTTCGCCAAGCTCACTCCCGAGCATAAGGCGCGTATCGTCTCACTGCTGCGCCGCGAGGGGCATTGCGTGGGATACATGGGCGACGGCGTCAACGACCTGCCGGCCATGCACGCCAGCGAAATCGCCATCAGCGCCAGCACCGGCTCCGAGGCCGTCCGACAGTCGGCGGATGTCATGCTCACGCACAAGAACCTCGACGTGCTGCTGCGCGGCATCACGCAAAGCAGGCGCACCTGCGTCAACATGATGAAGTACATCAAGCTGGCGCTGAGCTCGAATTTCGGCAATATCATCTCGGTGATGATCGCCGGCGCGTTCCTGCCGTTCGTGCCCATGGCACCCGTGCAGATGGTGCTGCTGAACCTCATATACGACCTGGCCTGTCTCGCGATCCCATGGGACCGCGTCGACGGCGATGTCCTGCGCTCCCCCGCCCGGTGGGACACGGCGTCTATCGCCCGGTTCATGAGTCGCTTCGGGCCGGTGAGCTCGCTGTTCGATATGGTCACCTTCACCGTGTTGCTCACCCTGCTCTGCCCGGCCGTCGCAGGCGGGAGGTTCCCGGAGCTGCACGGGGATGGGTCGCGTCTGCTGTTCGTCGCCGCGTTCCAGACGGGATGGTTCGTCGTGTCGATGTGGACCCAGATCACGGCACTGCACATGCTGCGCACCGAACGCGTCCCGTTCATCGGGAGCCGCGCGTCGGTGCCGCTGGTCTGCACGTCGCTCGCGGCGCTGACTATCGCCACGGCGCTGCCGTTCACGCCGGTCGGCGCATGGATGGGTTTCCACGTACCTCCGGTGTCGCTGTTCGCGCTGCTCGCCATCGTCATCGCCGGTTATGCCGTGACGGTACTTGCCGTCAGAACCCTGTATCTGCACCGTCAGCAGCCGCTGCTGTGACTTCTGACCGCCCGGCGCTCCTGCGGCACCGATGGAATACGCAGGAGCGCCGGGCGGGCACCCCCGCGGTATGATCCGCTCCCCCTGCCCCCCCCGGCTCCCGCCTCCATTCCAACGCAGGGACGGATCATGGCAGTCTGGACCGCAATCGTCACATCACAGGTGTTCGCCATAACCCTGCGCATCCTGCTCAGCATCGGGCTCGGCGCGCTCATCGGATTGGAACGGCAGCTGCGCGCACGCAGCGCGGGCATCCGCACGAACGCGCTGGTGTCGTTGGGTTCCTGCCTGTTCACCACTGTTGGCGTCTATACGCTCGCGGCCGGCACCGGAGACCCCACGCGCGTGGCCGCGCAGGTGGCGTCCGGCATCGGCTTCCTCGGCGCGGGCGTAATCCTCAAGCAGGGTGTGTCCGTGTCCGGGCTCAACACCGCGGCCACGCTATGGGCGTCGGCGGCGGTCGGCACGTTGTGCGGCTCCGGCATGGAAGCGGCCGCCGCAATCGGGGCCACCGCCATCATGCTCGCCAACATGATGCTCCGGCCGATCGGCGCGGCCATCGACGCCCGGCGCACCGCGCAATCGCATGAGGCCGAGGGCATCCGTTACACCCTTGAGGTCAAATGCCTGCGTAAGGACGAGCAGGCCATCCGCGCGCTGGTGTTCAACGCCCTGCATCAGCCCGGTTTCATCGTCCAGTCCATCGCGGCTTCGGATCTTCCCGATGATCTGGTGGTCATCACCACCGTCGTCGCCACCCACATGAGCAGCAACATCGACATCGAAAGCAGCATCGAAACAGTCATCACCACGCCCGAGGTCCTCGGCGTCAAATGGGATGCCGAGCAAATCACCGCCGTGGATTAAACGTGACCGTCATGAATCCGCGTCATGAATCTGCCCGCCGCGAATGATCAGCCGCGTGGCTCGCCAGTGGGAAAGCCCGCCTGCGTTGGTCGGAATACTCGTGAAGTAGGTCACGTTGTCCACCTTGACGCTCTGGTCGGCGGCACGGACCCAGCTGCCGTTAGCGGAGCCCTTCTCGAAGACGACGGCGTTGCCGCCGCTGTCGCTGACAGAGAACAGGGCGCCGCCGATGCCGTTGTGCTGCTTGTCGATCTTCTTCATGGTGAAGAATCCCAGCTTGACGACCGTGGTGGCGGCCTCGGAATCGGCGCCGCCATTGTAATTGGCGGTCGCGGAGTTCGTCACCTGATCGTCGACGGCGGCTTTGGCGACGACGGCGTTGTACAGCAGGACGAGCTTCTGCCCATCCTTGCCGGCCACGGCGATGGCCTCGCGAATGTTGCCGTCCCACTTGTCGCTGTCCACGGCCTTCAGGCCAAAGGAAGTCAGCTTGCCCGTCGGCATTCGCGACCGGGTCGATGTACGCGGCGATACGATATGCCGTATACGTGCTTTTCGATGTATCGGCATCATCGGCCTTGTTCAGGGTAATGGTTGACGGCGTGGCCGTTTCGGGCACTGTGAGCGTATCGGTATCGGCATTGACCGTCATGGTCCCCAAGGCCATGCCGCCCAAGGCAGCCGCAACCGCCGCGACGCCGGCGATGAGTTTCTTGAATTGCATAGGAACCTTCCTGCTCCTTCATCGGCTATTTGAATCCCCGGCATGACGAGAATGAGTCATGGACCGGCGATTCCTGTGTTCCTGTCATAGCGGACGAGTCCGCCATGTTGTGGAGCCTGTATCCTTCACCACAAATTCGCTCGCGGGCTTCTGGCCCCGGCGTCTACCGCAATGTGAACGTACCCATCACCTTGTCCGGGGCGTATTCGGCGAAGTCGTCGCTGGCCGCCGCAATATGGCTTTCTCCGCGCCAATCGGTCAACGACCAGCTGTCCCAGCTCATGGTGGCGCCGGCAATCCCGCCGTCGTCCCCGCCGATATCGACGGGGACCGGAACCACGATGGATTGCCCTTCGGCGAGCGCGATGTCGTCCATGATTCCGCTGATGCGTCCGAGCGTCGTCTTGCCCTTCTTGAGATCGAACGTCAGGTTCAGCCCGCTGAGCGTGCCGGGCACGTGGCTGCGCACGGTCACGGCGATGATGCGCTTTCCGGTGTCCACGGTCGACCCGCCGGCATCCGCCCCCTGCTGGATGCCCCGGTCCTCGATGCCCGTGATCTCCAGCGGCGCGGACGGCGCCTCGGCGGCGGGCAGCCCGAGCTTGCCGCGCAGGTAGACATCCGCTTCGCTGACGCCGTAGGCATCGAGCGAGATCAGCTCGTCGCTGGCGGACGGCGTGACCGAGTCGGCGACATACGAGGCCTGCCGGGCCTTGGCGTCGTATTCGTTGGCGACGACGGCCGCCGCATTGGCGACCTCATCGGGCCAGGTGCGTGACCGCAGCGCCTTGGCGGTGGCGCGCAGCACGGTGGCGGCCTTTCCCGCGGCGGCCCTCGTGGCCTTCAGATCACCGCCGTACAAGGTG
>ENA-UOJE01002816-UOJE01002816.1-human-gut-metagenome-genome-assembly--contig:-C23-NODE-2816-length-12586-cov-8.783657_pt1 | contig 12586 bp, 13 predicted proteins | sample MGYA00242341_ERZ723888 | MGnify/ENA metagenome assembly ERZ723888 | reverse complement strand
AGGAGCTGCCAGGATATCCTGTATATTCGCATTTTTACCGGGTGGAAACCGTCCGGCAGGATGAAGAGTATCTGGTGACCTTAGTGGTGGACGAGGCATATCTGAATGCACCTGACACAGTTTATCCGGTGACAATCGATCCAGCGATAAACGTTGGAGCAAGCGGTATTGAGGACGCCACGATATACGACAATTACAAGGTGAATGAGGGCCAGAGCAGCTCCATATTTGCGGGCAATTACTCTGTGCGTCATGGCGGGCGCGGCATAGCCAGAACCTTGGTGAAATTTCCGGGCCTGTTCAGCAACAGCACCTTCAACTCCCTGAAAACCAGCCAGATCCAGAATGTCACCTACTATGTCCGCGACCTGATGTGTGAAGGCGACCAGGTGTGGATCGACTGTTACCGGGCAACCAGCTATTGGACGGAAAGCGGTGTCAAATACAATAACACGATCTGGAACGCCTACGCGGATTTCCAGGACGACACCCTTGTGTATTACAATAACGGAACGGCGGGCTATGACTCGACGGCCAAAGGGCATTGGTACGGATTTGACATTACGGATGCAGTAAGGGGTTGGAAAAACGGGAGCTATGCCAACAATGGTATTATGCTCAAGGCGTACAACGAAAGCCAGGGTGCCCGTACCTTCGCTTCGGCGGAAAGAGGCAGCTACGCTCCTGTTGTGATCGTCGATTATGGTGTTGCTGTTTCCCAGGTGTGTCTATCCTCAACCTACAAGGAAATGGAAGTGGATGATACCGCTTATCTGTATGCGTCGGTGGTACCGTTTGATGCAAACCAGAGCGTATATTTCACTTCCAGCAATCCCGACATCGTTTCGGTGGGATATTTCTCCGGCTTGTTGTGCGCCAAAAGTTCCGGTACCGCTACCATCACTGTCCGGTCTTCCTTTGATACCTCTAAATATGCTACTTGTACTGTTAAGGTGAATCCGCTTTTAAGTTATCCGGATACTTTAATTACGGACACCAATACAAGAAATACATTAATTCAATTGCAAAGATTAAAAAATGAAACGACTAGAGCGTATCGACAGGGTTCTATTAATGTGGATGCCAGAAACAAAGCATTGTCAGAGTTAGATTATCAAATGAATTTAACACGGGCCGATTACATAATAGTTGGTGAAAATCCAACCTCGGATTATGCTTACGCGGTACTTGGCGGTGACAAAAATGCCAGTGTTCCGTCATCATTTAGTAGAACTCTGTACTTAAATACAACTAATCCTCTTCAAGGGTTAGATGTAATGATAGTTCAGCGAACCTTGGAGCTCTATGGATATTACGACCATGATGAAGGAACGCTTTATGGAACTTATGATGAAGCAACACATAATGCAGCTTTAAGCCGGAGGTACTTACTTTCTGCTGTAAATGGCTCCCGTGTCTTTGACGCTGATTCGTTTAATGTGTTATTTCAAATCGCTAATATAGCAAAACGAACCTACCAAGCTTTATCCTTGCTTAGGCAGTTTAATCTACAGCATAAAGCGGTTCAATTATACTGCGCCGCCTCTTTGACTTTGGGAGGGAGCTATTCGGCAATTGAAATGCCTATTCGCGGAGGCAGCCTTGTAGGCGGGACGGGCCGTGCTGATATTGTGGCTCAAACAATTGGCGGAACCTATGTATGGGAGGTTAAGCATAAAAGTGATGTAAGTATAGAAGTAGGGGCAGCACAAGTCGAACGATATATTGCCGCATCTCAGGTTCAATTAGATCAACCGTATTTAACTAACAGCGGATTTTCTTTACCCCTTATTGCAGGGCCACAAGTATTTGGAACGGTTGTTATACCTGGATTTAGCGGAAAGTATATTTTGATTAGCCATGTACCGGCTGGAAACCCAAACATATATAAAAGAGCTTTGGTTTTATACGAAGAAGTAGAGAGTCCGGGGGCTTACGCATATGCAGCGGTGCCTGTTGCAGTAGAGGTGCCCGAACCTGTTGCTCAATATTCTTTTAGTTTTAGCGGAGTTTATGAAACATTAACAAATTACGGTAACATCATAGTTCAAGGAATGCAGATTGACCCGCAAACCGGCCAAGTATTGGTTACGGTTGTTGCTTGCGGAGTACTTTGTGTGATGACACTGGCGATGGCATTCGCAGTAGCATAAAAAAAGCCGCCCAAAGCATTTTGTGCTTTGGGCGGCCGAAATTTGAGGTGTAACTATGGAACAGCCTTCTGAGCTTTATGTCGAACAGCTGGAGTTAAAATTTAAGAATTATCTAAATATAATATGTCCTTTTCACCCATTCAAGAAAACCTACCTGCCTTTTTTCAGAGAGATGACAAAACAAATCACGAAACTCATGGCTAATCAGGTTCCAAAACGCGAATTTATTAGGGCAGTAAAAATGTCGTACGTCGTAAAGCATACTCGATATATTGGAGAATCATATGTACGCACGTTTGGGCCATATATCTTTATAGAAAATGAGCATGTTGGAAAACTGATAAAACTACACAAGGACGGCTTTGCTTATGCTTTAATTGACCTTTTTAGCGAGCAGGGGAGTGCCTATTTATGGATTCGTTGGAAATCTCATTTGGACGCATATCCATATATAGAAGCAGATGATGAACTTTCTTTAAAAAGCTCAGACATAGAATTTGAAATATGTTCAGATCCCCCCGAAGAATATGTTCTTAAATTACAAGGAAAAAACCTCAACGAAATCGATTCCGATGATTGGATAGATTTCATAAATCATATTGAGTAGTGAGTTCCAGGCGGCGAATCCAGCAACGTATCTTCCATGCTGAACGATATTCTGATGTTTGACAACGAAAGCCAAGACGTGATTTGGCGCCGGACGAATGGCCGGTCATGATCGAAATCGCGCAAAGGGTGAAGGATAACCTCCCTAATCTTCAAATCGTGCCTAACAGAAAAGGTTAGGGAATAAGGGGAATGCCGCCGCTGGGAACAGCGGCGGCATTGGGTTTATCACCAGAAAATTTATACTGCAGAAGACAACGGACAATTAGGCCAAAATTGGCTGCCAGCATTCGGGGAACAATTTGACCATGTAATGCATGAATCCAGTATTAGAAAGTTTGATTAAAGGAGCTCATTTATGAAGCGTCCTCAGCAATGAGAAGAAATTTTCGTGCTTCCCGCCAACAAGCAATCAGCCGGGGGGATGGAAACCTTTACTCTGCAGGTAAAGCCTTTGGCCGGGCGGTTAAAACACCGCCTGCAGTTTTTCCAGGAATTTTTCCGCCGCTTTGGTGAGTACCTGATATTTTTTCCACACAACACTGGCCGTTGTTTCCAACGCCGGAAGCAGCGGCCGGAAGCACAGACTGCTGTCGCCGGTGGTATTGATGAGTTTATCAAAGCAGATGGCATAGCCCAAGCCTTCATCCACCAGAAGCGAGCCGTTAAAAAGGAGCGTGTAGGTGGCGACGATGTTGAGCTTGGAAACATCCTGTGTGATCCAGCTGAGAATCGGCCAGCCATCCCGTGCCTCCTGACGGGATACGATCAGCGGTTTATCCAGCAGATCATCCGGAGTGATGAAGGCTTTTTCCGCCAATTCGGAATCCCTGCGCATGAGCACGCCGAAGGAATCAGTGACCGGAACCTTTATCGACTCATACTTGGAGCGGTCAACAGAGCCATATAAAAGCCCGAAATCGATCAGGCCTTTGTCCAGCTGCTCCGTGACAAAAACCGAGTTGCCGCTGGAGATATGATACTGAATATCGGGATGCTGTTTTTTGAGCGCATATGCCGCCTTGGCAACTAAACGGATGGCGTCGGATTCTCCCGCGCCGATATACACGTCCCCCGCGATGGTTTCATCCGAAAGCGAAATTTCGTTTTCGGTTTTTTTGACTAAGTCAAGAATTTCCTTGGCCCGTTTGCGCAGGAGCATGCCTTCTTCCGTCAGCGTTATGCCGCGATTGCCGCGCGTAAAAAGCGGTTTGCCCAATTCCTCTTCCAAATCTCTAAGCTGTCTGGAAAGAGTCGGCTGGGAAAGATGGAGAAATTCCGCCGCGCCTGACAGGCTTTGCTCTCTGGCAACAGCCAGAAAATATTCCAGAACCCGAAATTCCATCAAATGCACCCCCTGTCTGGTTGGTATTGTATCACGTTCATCTATGCTTATCAAGCATAGATGAATATTCAATATAAGTATTTGTTATTCCAGCGGGCGGATGCTAAGATAAACTTAAACAACAAGGAGGGCGTTTTTCATGGAGAAAATAATGCGCCGCCTGTTTTGAATTGTCTGGATCACCTGGTTTTTCCAATACAGAAGGCGAAAAGACCATCCGGCAAATGAAAGGAGTTTTCGCTGTGGAGACGATTACCCATCAAACCTTTGACGAGGAAAGGGCGCTGTATGCCGCTCAGGATCTGCTGCTGAAAGACTGCGCTTTCGACGGCCCCGCCGACGGGGAAAGCGCATTGAAGGAATGCCGCAACATACAAGTGGAGCACGGCTTTTTCAACCTGCGGTACCCTTTCTGGCACGATCACGGGCTGCTGATCCGTGATTCGGAGATGACGGCATTGTGCCGGGCGGCCCTGTGGTATTCCGATCATATCGAGATCACAGACACCAGGCTCCACGGCATCAAAGCCCTGCGGGAATGCGGCCGGGTCAGGATGCGGGGATGCGACATCATCTCCCCGGAGTTCGGCTGGTCGGTACAGGGGATAGAGATGGAGAACACCACGGCGGAAAGCGAATATTTTATGATGCGTTCCAGCGGACTGCGGTTCCAAAATGTGCGGATGAAAGGGAAATACTCCTTTCAGTACATTGAGGATGCTGTTTTTGAAAACTGTGTGTTCGATACCAAGGACGCGTTCTGGCACGCCAAAAATATTGTGGTACGGGACAGCGTGGTTAAGGGCGAGTATCTGGCCTGGTACTGCGAGAACGTTACCTTTGAAAACTGCAGGATTATGGGGACCCAGCCCCTGTGCTACTGCGCCGGCCTGAAACTCGTCAACTGTGAAATGATCGGCACCGATTTGGCTTTTGAGCGCTCGGCGGTGGAGGCCACCATCACCACGCCGGTGCTCAGCGTCAAGAATCCGCTTTCCGGCCACATTTATCTTCCCGCTGTGGGAGAAATCATCCAGGACATCGAGGAGGCGCAGGGCGAGGTGATCGTCACCGAGCGGTGCTGCTGCGCGTAAAGGGGAGCGCGTGTCGAGTGTTCCCGCGGGGGATTTTGATCGGCCTGCCGTTGGCTGGCCTGACGGTACCGCGGCAATGGAATAATTGAGAGAAACGAGGACGGGAAAATGGATAAAAACATCCTGGTGATTTCAACGAGCCCGCGAAGGAGGAGCAATTCCGAGGCGCTGGCCGACGCGTTTATACGCGGAGCGTGTGAAGCGGGAAACAGCGTTCAAAAAGTCAGCCTGCGCGACAGAACCATCGGCTTCTGCCAAGGCTGCCTGGCCTGCCAGAAAACCCAGCGGTGCGTGATTCACGATGACGCCGGCGCCATTGTGCAGAATATGCTGACCGCCGACGTCATCGTTTTCGCCACGCCGATTTACTACTACGAAATGTCGGGGCAGATGAAAACCATGCTGGACCGCGCCAATCCCCTTTACGCGGCGGATTACGCCTTCCGGGACATTTATCTTTTGTCAACGGCGGCCGAGGATGAGGAAGGGGTGGACAGCCGTGCGGTCAGCGGTTTAGAGGGATGGATTGCCTGCTTTGAACAGGCGCGGCTGGCCGGCGCCGTGTTTGCCGGCGGTGTGAACGCCGTGGGGGAAATCCAGGGACATCCGGCGCTGGATAAAGCCTATCAAATGGGAAAGGCTGTTTGAAAATGAAAAGCGGAATGCGTTTGCTGCTCGGCTGGGCGCTGTCCCTGGCCCTGCTGCTGACCGGCTGCGGGAGCGGGACGGGGGAAGCCCCCTCCGGCTCTCCGGATTCCCAGCCGGAGAAGGAGCTGCTGATCCGCATTACGGCTGATGACCGGGAGATCATTTTTCAGCTCAACGACAGCCCGGCGGCGCGGTCGCTGTATGATCAGCTTCCGCTGATCTTGCCGGTGGAAAATTACGGCGGCAACGAAAAAATCTTTTATCCGCCTCGGGAATTGGATGTGAGCGATACGCCCCTGGCCCAAGGTCCCGCCGGAACGCTGGCTTATTACGCCCCATGGGGCGATGTGGCGATTTTCTATGGGCAATGCAGCGGCGCGAGCGGCCTGTACGCATTGGGCGAAGCGGTTTCCGGCGCCGATCAAATCGCCGCCCTTGATGGGGAAATCCGTATGGAAAGGGTTACGGATACCGGGGGGATCCCATGGGCGACGTCCGCGGCGGCTTCCTTCGCCGGCGAATCCGCAGCAACTGCCGTCACAGAGGAGGACAATATGCAAAGGCTGGATATTCTGATTGGAAGCAAACGCTTTTCCGCCCTGCTGTACGATAACAAAGCGACGCGGACTCTGATAGCGCAGCTTCCCATGACCCTGCGGATGAGCGAGCTTAACGGCAACGAAAAATACACCGATCTGGACTTTTCCCTGCCTGCCGCCGCCACCCGGCCATCCGGCATCCTGGCGGGGGATTTGATGCTGTACGGCGGCAGCTGTCTAGTGCTGTTTTACGAGAGCTTTTCCACTTCCTACAGCTATACCCCGCTGGGCCGTATCGAGGATCCCGCCGGTTTGGCCGAGGCGCTGGGCTCCGGCAGCGTGGCCGTGACCTTTCAGCTGCAGCAGCCGGAGAATCCCTGAGGAAGCGGCGGAATGAACTTTTTCCCTGCCGCTGAATAAACCGCTTCTTTTAGTGAATACAATAAAGTTGAAAAAGGAATGGAAACGCCGGGTTTTCAGATGAATCCCGAAAAATAAAATGGGTACGGAGGCGGGGGCTTATGTGTACAGCGGCAACCTACAAAACAAAGGATTTTTATTTTGGCAGAACATTGGATTACGATTTTTCCTATGGCGATGAGGTTACGGTAACGCCGCGCCGCTATCCGTTTCATTTTCGGAACATGGGGATCATGGAAAGCCATTACGCCATGATCGGCATGGCCTATATCGCAGAGGATTATCCCCTGTATTACGACGCGGTAAATGAAAAAGGGCTGGGTATGGCGGGGCTGAATTTTGTGGGCAACGCGGAATACAAAGAGAAGGAGCAGGGAAAGGACAATGTGGCGTCCTTTGAATTTATCCCGTGGATTCTGAGCCAGTGCGCCACCGTCAAAGAGGCGGAAGCGCTCTTGCGTCAGATCAACATCGTCAACACGCCCTTCAGCGAGACGCTGCCGCCGGCGCAGCTTCACTGGCTGATTGCGGATAGGGAAGAGGCGATAACCGTGGAATCGGTGCGGGAGGGCCTCAACATTTATCCCAATCCGGTGGGGGTTTTGACGAATAATCCACCCTTCAACCAGCAGATGTTTCAGCTGAACAATTATATGCAGATATCGCCCAAGCCGCCGGAAAACCGATTTTGCGGCAAGCTGCATTTATCCGCGTACAGCCGCGGCATGGGCGGGCTGGGACTTCCGGGGGATCTTTCCTCCCAATCCCGTTTTGTCAGAGCCGTTTTCACCAGAATGAACGCCGTTTCCGGAGACGGGGAGCTGGAGAGCGTCAGCCAGTTTTTTCATATCCTGGGCGCGGTGGAACAGCAGCGGGGATGCTGCGAATTGGAGGACGGCCAGTTTGAGGTTACCCTGTATACCTCCTGCTGTAACGCCGACAAGGGAATTTATTACTACACGGCTTATGACAATCATCAGATCACCGGGGTGAACATGCATAATGAGCGGCTGGACGGCGTCTGTCTGGCGCGTTATCCGCTGATCGGCAGTGAACAGATTCACATGCAGAATTGAAAGAAAGCCCGCGGCCATGGCAGACAGCATGGCCGCGGGCTTTCTTTCTCAGATTACCTGCAGCGTATGCCGCACGGTTTCAACAAATTGCAGAACATCCTCAGTGGCGCGCAGGCTGTACAGCAACCCGTAGGGAATACTGTAATCCCAATTGACGGGGATCGACACAAGCCCGGGGTGGACCTCCTGCCAGCATTCTATTGTGAGCAGGACGTTGCCCGTTTCCGCGCAGCGGTTGAACACGGACAGATCATAAAAGTGGGGCGTATCTTCAATGTGGATTTGGGGATGGTGTTCCTCCAAATCATTCCGCAGAAGATCGTTGATCTCGGAATCCCCCCGCTTTACCATCATCAGCGTTTCGCCGTACAGGTCCTCCAGGTTCAGACGCTTTTTATTCGCCAGCCGATGCTCCCGGGATACGGCGATCATTTTTTTGTATCTGCCCAGGGGCAGCATACGGCAGAGATTCAGCCATGCTTTGGAATCGCAGACGCCGATCAAAAAATCAAACTTTTCTCCCAGCCGGCCGATTTCGGTGAGAATGCCCTCATGATCGTCCTCAAAGGGGACGAGATGCAATTTGTAGGCGGGAAAATCCTGGTTTACCCGGTACCACAAATCCATAAACGGTTTGGCAGGGTTCAGCAGCGACGTGCCCACGCAGAATGTGGTATCGGCAGCGTGAAGCGCGGCTCTGGCATTGGCAACGGATTTATCGGCATAGTCGATGATAAATTTTGCGTCCCGGTATATCACCTTGCCGGCCTCGGTTAACCGGACGCCGGAGGGGGTGCGTTCAATCAGCGCCAGGTCCAGTTGCTTTTCCAGCGTGTTCATCTGCTTCATAACGGCGGTGGGGGAAATATAGAGGCGCTCCGCCGCCTTGGTAAAGCTGCCGCAGTCGGCTACAGCGATAAAGGTTTTCAACGCATAGTGTACCATACGGCTCCCTCCTGTATAAACTATTGGTTTATACAATGATAACATTTTTGAAATTCCCTGTCAAGGAGGGCTGTGCTATGATGAAGACAGACCAAAGTCTGGGAGGGACGGGAAATGGCAAATCAGCTGATTGTTTTTTATTCAAGAGCAGATGAGAATTACGTCAGCGGCAGGATCATAACCCTGAAAACCGGCAATACGGAAGCGGCGGCGGGCATCCTCCGGGAACTGACGGGGGCGGATCTCTTTAAAATCGAACAGATACAGGAATATTCCCGGGATTACAACGCGTGCATTGCCGAAGCGCAGGCGGATCAGCGCAGAAACGCCCGCCCTGCGTTGAGGACCTATCCCAAAAGCATCGAAGAATACGACACCGTTTATCTCGGGTTCCCGAATTACTGGGGAACGATGCCCATGGCTGTCTATACCTTTCTTGAACACTTTGATTTTACAGGAAAGACCATCAAGCCCTTCTGCACCCACGAAGGCAGCGGTATGGGGAGAAGCGAAAAGGATATTAAACAGCTGTGTCCAGGGGCCAGCGTTGAAAAAGGACTGGCGATTCACGGCAGCAATGTGGAAAAGGCGAGAAAAGATATGGAAAGGTGGGTAAAGGAATGAAACCGCAGGACAGCTGACGCGATTGTGCTCGTTGGGTCTGGCGTGGGTCCGATGAAAGTCCGATGAGATGAACAAAAACATTTGGGAGGGATACCTGTGAAAAGATTGTTATCCTTGTTGATTGCCGGAGTGATGACGGTTGGTTTGTTCAGCGGCTGCGGGACGGCGGAGAAGGAGCCGAGCTCCAGCGGCACGGCCCAGACGGCGCAGACGAATCAAACGGCACAGAGCACCAATGAAGCGGCGAAGGGAAAGATTCTGGTGGTATACTATTCAGCGACGGGAACCACGGAAAAGGTTGCCGGTATGATCGCTGACGCTACCGGCGGTGCGTTATTTGAACTGGAACCTGTGCAGGCCTATACCGCTGAGGATCTGGATTGGACGAACAGCGGCAGCCGCGTCAGCAGAGAGCATGAAAACGAGGCTGAAAGAGATGTGGAATTGGTTGCCGCCACCGTGGATGATTTTCAGGATGTGTCCGTGGTCTACTTGGGATATCCCGTATGGTGGGGCATAGCCGCATGGCCGGTGAACAATTTTGTAAAGAACAATGACTTCTCGGGCAAAACCGTGATCCCCTTCTGTACATCGGCATCGTCGGGAATCGGCGACAGCGGCCGCCTCCTGTCCGAGATGGCCGGAACAGGAAATTGGCTGGAGGGCAAACGCTTCTCTTCAGGCACATCTGCCGAGGAGGTGCGGGAATGGCTGGAGGGTTTAGAAGGATAAAAAACTGCCGTCCGGCGATACGGAAGGATGAGTATAAGGAGGCGCAGGCATTATGCCGCCAAAAGAAATGAGCGTATTTCCCATGGGAGGGCCCAACGAGGCCTTCGCCCGGTATTTTGTCGGTCAGAGCTATCTGAATATGCTTTCAACGGAGCAGGTGGCTATCGGCAACGTCACCTTTGAGCCGAAATGCCGCAACAACTGGCATATCCACCATAAAGGCGGGCAGATTCTGCTGTGCACTGCCGGCCGGGGCTATTATCAGGAATGGGGAAAGGAAGCCGTAGAACTGCATCCCGGTGACGTGGTTCATATTCTCCCCGAAGTGAAGCACTGGCACGGCGCCGCCGCGGACAGCTGGTTCGCCCATCTCGCCGTGGAGGTTCCTGCCGAGGGCGCCGCCAACGAGTGGCTGGAGCCTGTATCGGACGAAGATTACAACAAGCTGAAATGAGGTGCCGAAATGGAGAAAGTAACCGCGGGAAGAGATGCCTTGGGCGCGTTTGCCCCCCAGTTCGCGGAGCTGAATGACGATGTTTTATTCGGGCAGGTGTGGGCCAGGGAAGAACAGCTGTCTCTCCGGGACAGGAGCATCGTGACCGTCGTATCCCTGATCGCCGGCGGCATGCTGGACAGCTCCTTTTCCTTTCATTTGAAAAACGCCAGGAAAAACGGCGTTACCGCCGAAGAAATCGCGGAAATCATCACCCACGCCGCTTTTTATGTGGGATGGCCGAAAGCATGGGCGGCGTTTCGCCTGGCAAAGGAAATCTGGCAGGAGGAGACATGAGCCGATGAAGAAGGTATTGATTATTTCAGCCAGCCCGAGAAAAAACGGGAATTCGGATCTTTTATGCGACCGGTTCGCTCAGGGAGCCAAGGAGAGCGGCCATGCGGTGGAAAAGGTGTTTACAGCCGCGAAAAACATTGGGTATTGCCGCGGCTGCGGCGTGTGCAACGCCACCCATCGCTGCGTACAAAAGGACGATATGGCGGATATTCTTGACAAAATGGTGCAGGCGGACGTTATCCTGCTTGCCACGCCCGTTTATTTTTATTCCATGGACGGGCAGATGAAAACCTTTATCGACCGGACGGTGCCGCGGTATACCGAAATACGGGACAAGGATTTTTATTTTATCCTCACCGCGGCGGATACGGAGAAGGCCAACCTGGAGAGAACGATGGAGGCCTTCCGCGGGTTTACGGAGGACTGCCTCGACGGGGCCAGGGAAGCGGGCGTTATCTATGGCACCGGCGCGTGGAAAATCGGTGAGATCAAAAACACGCCCGCTTATGAAGAAGCCTACCAAATGGGCAGAAATATCTGATACGCAGGCAAGCACACCGTCTGCGGGCGATAGGCTGTTTCCGGGCATTTGAAAAAGGAGATGCAGTAATGGAATACACAGTGTTGTCAAACGGCGTCAGGATGCCGATGCTGGGCTACGGCGTTTATCAGGTGACAAAGGACGAATGCGAAAGATGCGTTCTGGACGCGCTGAAAGCGGGATATCGGTCCATCGATACAGCGCAGGCTTATTTCAACGAGGAGGAAGTGGGGGCCGCCATTGAAAAATCCGGCGTGAAAAGGGAAGAGATTTTCCTGACCTCTAAAGTATGGATTGAAAACTACGGTTATGAGAACTGCAGAAAATCCGTGGAAACGTCCTTGAAAAAACTGCGGACGGATTATCTGGATCTAATGCTTTTGCATCAGCCTTTCGCGGATTACTACGGCGCGTGGAGGGCGCTGGAGGATTTATACGAGGAGGGAAAGCTGAGAGCCATCGGCGTTTCCAACTTTTATCCCGACAGGATGGTGGATATCGCCTCCTTTGTCCGTATCCGACCCATGGTGAATCAGGTGGAAACCCATCCCTTCAACCAGCAGACCGAGGCCAAGGCATACATGGACAAATACGGGGTGCAGATCGAAGCGTGGGCGCCTTTCGGTGAAGGCAGGGGCGGTTTGTTTGAAAACGGCACCTTGAAGGAAATCGGCGCGCAGTACGGCAAGACGACCGCCCAGGTAATGCTGCGCTGGCATATGCAGCGGGGCGTGGTGGTGATTCCCAAATCCACCCATGCGCAGCGGATGGCGGAAAACTTTGATGTGTTTGATTTCCAACTCACCGATGCCGACATGGAACGGATTGCGGCTCTGGATAAAAAGGAAAGCGCTTTCTTTTCCCATTATGATCCCGCCATGGTGGAGTGGTTTGTACAAATGGTGGAGCAGCGAAAGCATCAGCATGACAGCGGCCAGGAAAAGAAAAACTGGTAAAGACAGAGGATCAACCAGGGATTTCGGATTTTTTCGAGTGAATCCGGAGCGGATGCAGAGCTGTATTCTGAAGCAGCGAAACAAGGAACAGGAAGGGGCAGGCCGTCGGCCAGCCCC
>ENA-UOJE01002815-UOJE01002815.1-human-gut-metagenome-genome-assembly--contig:-C23-NODE-2815-length-12587-cov-5.281360_pt1 | contig 12587 bp, 9 predicted proteins | sample MGYA00242341_ERZ723888 | MGnify/ENA metagenome assembly ERZ723888 | reverse complement strand
GTACTAAATAACGATGACATGACAAAGGAAGTTTTATAACGATAAATGTTTATATATGATGTATGTATACTTAAATTATACTATATTTATGATAGATGAACTGCAAATACACTATATATAGTTGTTGCGTATTGAAAATGGTAAGAAATTGTGATATTGTTTAATGAAGCAGAACGTAAGTTTGGTGGTGCAAGGATGAAAAGTGATAGAAACAGAAAAATTCCAGTTGAAATTGAAAGATCTTTGTGGGGAATATCGGCAGGACGATGTGAATTTGAGGGGTGTAATTGTTTCCTTGGTATAAATCCAATTACAATGGAAACTGGAAATTATGGGGAAAAGGCACATATTGAAGCGGTAAGTAAAGGTGGCGCTAGATATAGAGAAGTAATGGACGTTGAAGAACTTAATTCTACAGATAATCTTATGCTTATGTGTGCGAAATGTCATAAGACCATAGATGATAATCCAGAGATATATCCTGTTGAAAGGCTTAGAGAGATGAAGAAAAGCCATGAAAACAGAGTTTATTGGTTGACTGAATATGATAATGTACAGAAATCGTATATGGTAGGCTATTTTGCAAATATAAAAAATTATCAACCTGAATTTGATAATGCCCAATTTTGCAAAGCATTAGTGAGTGACAAGAAAATACCGAGCGAAAGATACATTAATTTAATTGGTTCTTCTAATATGCCTTTTAGTGATGGTACAAAAGAGTTTTATTTTATTCAAGAGAAACAAATAGAGCAGGGCGTGGAACGAGTCATAAAACAGTGTATTCATGAAAATGAAAATATTTCGATATTTGCACTTGCACCAATTCCATTATTAATGAAATTGGGAGAAAAAATTAGTGATATTGCTAATGTATCAGTATTCCAGTGCCATAGAAAAGAAGAAAAATGGTCTTGGGATAGAGAAAATAAGGATATTGTGAATTTTATTATCCAAATGCCAGAACAGGCCAATCAGAAAAGGGTTGCTATAAATATTTCACTAAGTGCAGACATAATTGATTCTAGAGTAAAGCACACAGTTGGAGAAATATCAACTTACAAAATTACGATTGATAATCCAAATAGACTTTTTGTTACTAATAAGGGGATTATTGATGATTATATCAAAGCTTTTAGGAATTGTATGGAAACAATAAAGAATGATAATCCTGAAATTGAAGAGGTTCTTGTATTTCCGGCAATGCCTAATTCGCTTGCTATTAGAACAGGTATGGACTATATGCCAAAATGTGATCCTACACTAATTATTTATGATCAGGTAGAACAGTCGAAAGACTTCATTGAAACAATTACGATTGGAGGTAAATAAATGGTAGAAGAGCAGAAAAATTATATTAATAAACTATATGAATATATTGTAGATGAAATATCCATATCAGATACAATGTTGGACAAGGCAATTAAAAGTTATGGCGCAGTTGGTAAGTGGTTGGGTGATTGTGATCCGGGTTTGGATGTTAAGATAATGCCACAGGGTTCTGTTAATTTAGGAACTGTGATAAAACCTATATCTGATGAAGATGATTATGATATTGATCTTGTATGTCTGTTGAAAAATGGAGGTGAGATGAAGGCATCTGAAATCAAGGAAATAGTAGGTCGAAGGCTTAAAGAACATAAAACATATAATGAAATGTTAGAAGATGAGGGAAAGAGATGTTGGACACTACGATATGAAGAATTTCATATGGACATTTTGCCTTCTGTGCCTAAGAATCATTTATATATTGAACCTGAAAAGACTGAAATAAGGCTGACTCATAAGTTAGATAATGGTTCGTATATTGATAAATTTAGTAATCCAGCAAAATATAAATTGTGGTTTGAAGACAGAATGAAAACAGTTCTTTTGGAGTCAAAGAGGACTTTTGCAATGAAAAATCAAGTTGAAATAGATGATGTACCTACATATTCTGTAAGAACACCTTTGCAGAAAGCCATTCAGCTTCTTAAAAGACATAGAGATATTTCTTTTGCTAATGACAAAGAAGAGGTAGCTCCGATTTCAATAATAATTACTACTCTAGCCGCAAAGGCATACAATAATGAGACAAATGTATATGATGCTTTAAATGGGATTCTAAGTCGTATGGCTTACTATATTGACAAAGATGAAAGTGGAAAATACAAAATATGTAATCCCGTTATGGAAGAAGAAAATTTTGCTGATAAATGGGCAATTGAGCCAGAAAAAGCAAAAGCATTTTTTGATTGGTTGGAAAGAGCGAAAGAGGAAATTATTACAAAGCCTATGCTTCTTGAAGGCGTGGTTGAGCAAAGTAATTTGATTAAATCATGTTTTGGCGATAAGGTAACCAATAGGGCATACAATAGAATTGGAGAAGAAACAAGAATAGCGCGCGAGAATCAAAATCTTTATACTAGTAATCTAAAGGATGGCGTTTCTACTGTAGCGGATGAAGATTCAAAACCAATACCGGGGCATACATTTTATGGAGAGTAAAAAGAAAAAGTATTTTGGAGAACCGTTGCTTAGACTTGTTGATCAAAAAACAGATTTAGAGTTAATGTATCCAGAATCAAAAGCTAATATTAAAAATGGCGTATTGACTTGGGTTGGGGTTGTTAAAACAGGACCATTTTCTAAAGAATATACAATAAAAATAGAGTATAGAATTGGAAAAAGTCCTTTGACTTGGCTTGTGAATGAGAAATTGGATTCAGAAACATATATGAAAATTCCTCATAAATATAACGTTGATTTCAATGCGGGAACAGTTCAACTTTGTTTATATAAACCATGCAATAAAGAATGGATGAAGCATTATTCAATAGCTAAAACCATTGTGCCGTGGGCTATTGAGTGGCTGTATTATTATGAAATTTGGCAGATAACGGGTGATTGGCAAGGTGGGGGAGCTCATCCGACTCCGAAGGCTTGTAGGAATAGTGATAAGTATAAAGAAAAGATTGAAGATAATAAATGTATGAGAGGATAACTTTATGGCGGCAGAACGTAAAGAAAAGGTAATAAGAGTATTACAGATACTTCAAACAACTGATAAAAAGACCCCAGTCAATGCAACTCAGATTGTGGATAAGCTTGAAAATGAATATGTAATAGGCAAGACGGACCGTCGTTCAATATATAGAGATGTAAAGATGCTTCAGTCTTGTGGATATCCAATAGAGCAGGCAAAGGATAAAAAACAGGGATGGTATATGGAAAAGCATGCTTTTGATGACTGGGAGATTAAGGTTATGATGGATGCGGTTCAGCAGGCAAGATGTGTATCGGTTTCAGAGGCTAAGAATATTAGGGAAAAACTATTAGGACTTACCAGCAAAAGAGGAAGAAGTAGATTTTCTCACATGATGAAGCCTATATCTTGTAATCTAGAAGTAGATACAAAGCTTGGTGAATATATAGAAACAATGCTTGAAGCTATGTTTATGCATAAAAAGATACAATTTCAATACACAGAGATAAACGACAACATGGAAAAGGTTCTTAGACGAGAAGGAAAGGTTTATACCTTGAATCTGTATACGATATATTGGTCTGACAATAATTATTATCTTATTGGATCGCACGACAATCATGAGGGTTTGACAAGTTACAGACTTGACCGTGTTGAGAATCTGACTATATCAGAAGAGTATTCGATTGATGCAAAGGAAAAGATAGGTCAAAATCCGGAATTGTATATTCAGGAATATATTGAAAAGAGTGTGAATCATTTTTCAGGAGAAACCATAAGGATTGAAGTTGAGTATGAGCCAAATCAAGTTACAAACGCAATTTTATATGATTTTGCAGGTAGTAGTGTAAAGGTAAGAAAACAAGCAAATGGGAGTTGCAGAGCTGTGTTTTCAAAGATGAATAGTGTGACACTTACGGGGTGGTTTATGCAGTATGCAAATATGTTTAAGGTGATGGAACCTGAGAAGTTAAGAAATGAATTGCACGAACAATTAAAAGAAGCAGTAAAAAATTATGAGTAATTAGTGAGAAAGGAAGTCATGTGTTGGCTTCTTTTTTTGTATAAATTTTTCACCAGTCGCATTAGTACGACTGGTGATACCGTAAAATTAAGTTATCATGGAAATATTATATACAAACTTATATATAGTTGGAGGTTCAAATGGAAAAGGATTTACGTATGGAAGTGTTTTCTTCTAAAGATATTGTCAGAGCAACGTGCTTACATGTATATCAGTTACATACACAGAAGATTGATAACGTATTTTCAATTATCAGAGGTGCTGCATGGAAACTAAGAAATTATTTTCATGTCGGAGTGTTTGAAGATGGAAAGAGGATATATACTACTGAGAAGATTGAAGAAACTGTCCCGAATGCCGATTTTACCATTGAATATGAAGGATTTAAGGAACTACCAGTTCTGGAGAACAGAAAGATATATTGTGAGTTAATCAAATATTTTATTACACAAAATTTATCAGAGGTAATGGTGTATGGTAAATATCGTAAGTATTCATGTAAGAGTAGTGTCACAAGTAAATGGATTATGACAAATCAAGGATTCAAAACATTTTCATCTGAGAACAAAGAAATAAGTCTTGAAAGAAAATACAATTTCTGGGTTGAAATATTAGATAATGGAAAGGCTTATCTTAGACTTGATACTGGAAGTGTTTTTACTTCGAATCTTACAGTAAATGATTATTTGGTAAAAGGTGTTGACCCTATTGGTATGGAAGTGAAAAATGATTGGGCGAAGAACAATCAGACAGGTATTTTAACGGAAATCTGTGATTTTAAAGTTACAGATAAACTGGATTTTGCGGATAGTCTTAAGGCGTACTATATTGAGCGTAAAGAAGGATATCGTGTAGAAAAAATCCCTGATGATACAAAAGTGGTTAAAGTGGAATTGCAGCCGGGCAAATCATATCCATATTATCCGCAGGCTTTGAAACCTGTACTTACAAGAGAAAAAGTTGGACAGATAGATGCTCCTTTCTCACTTCAGATAGATTCGTATGTTAAGAGAGATATGCAAATCAGATTACAGTTGGATATAGATTTTATTAAGGATATAGGTTCTCTTTCTGGCTTATCTGATTTGGAATTTAACACTGAAACATGCACAGTTGAAGAAATAGGATATACAAAAGGAACGGTTCCTTTACCTAAATTGATTTGTGGTAAGGATAAAGCTCTCGAATGTGGCAAGGAATATCAGGTGTTTAATTATGGATTCTATCGGAAGACCGATAGAAAAATAAAGATTGGATACATTTATCCTAAGAACACATATGACAAAATGATGGCGGTTGTAAATGAAATTTATTCATTTGCTAAGCTTGGAAAGTACCAAGGCGAAAAAGACAAGTACATAGTGGAGGGACTACTCGATATTCAGGCAGCTCCAATGATTAAGGAAGAATACGAGCTTGGAGATTTGACTGATTATAAGCGAGCTGCCAACAGATTGCAGAAGGTTAAGAAAATAGACATTGTAATTGCACTTATTCCAGATGGTATTGATGAGGATGGACCATATAATCCATTTAAGACAATATGGGCAAAAGCAAATATTCCATCGCAGATGATAAGCATGAAGACAGCTGAATTATTTGCCAGAGGTAAAGCAGAAGGCAATAAATCAAAGTATTACCTTCATAATATCGTCCTTGGAATACTTGGCAAAACTGGAGGTGTTCCATGGATCGTAAAAGATATGCCGGGAAATGTAGATTGTTTTGTTGGTCTTGATGTTGCAACAGTTGCAAAAGGAATTCATTATCCGGCGTGTTCCGTAGTTTTTGATAAATATGGTAGGCTGCTTGGATTTTACAAACCTACGACTCCACAGCAAGGGGAGAAAATCACAACAAGAATATTGCAGGATATATTTGATCAGGTGATTTTTTCTTACGAAGACAGATTTGGAGAGATGCCAAAGAATGTGGTTATTCATAGAGATGGTTTCAGTAATGAAAACGATGATTGGTACAGGAACTATTTCGGGGCAAAGGGCATAGAGTACAGCATTATTGAGGTCAGAAAGAATGTTAGTTCAAAACTTATCTTACTACAAGATGATAAGGTTATGAATCCTACAATGGGATACTGTGTTTACAACCATAACAAGGGATATCTGGTTACTACAGATATGAAGAATAAGAAAGGTTCGCCTAATCCAATCTTAGTTGAGAAAAAATGTGGTGATGTTTCAATGGCACATATTCTTACACAGATTCTATATTTGTCACAGTTACATGTGGGGTCGACACATAAAATGAGGCTTCCTATTACAACCGGATATGCGGATAAGATATGTAAGAATAGAGATTTCGTACCTGAGGGTAAAATGGATGATAGGTTGTTTTTCTTGTAAGATATGCTAATCCATTTTTCTTTGGAAAACGATATTCAGTATTCGCAAATGCAAATTGAGTATTCGCGATTTATGTGGTATAATAGTACCAGTGTTGATTGGCATAGTATTGTTGATGAGAAAGGGTAAAGCTTATGGCAATTAGTTATAATGGATTATGGAAATTGTTGATTGATAATGGTATGAACAAAGGCGATCTGTGCAAGAAAACCGGTCTTAGCTCCAGTACAATGGCAAAGATGACAAATGGTGAATCAGTAAAACTATCAGTGTTAGAGAGAATATGTAAGGAACTGAACTGTAACTTTGCAGATCTTGTTGATTATGTTGATGACAGCAAAGTGAAAAAAGAAAAATAAATCGACCAGGAGGAAGAAAAAGTGGCAACAAGAAGTACGAAGATAAATCAGAAAGCAGACCTGATATGGGCGATAGCAGATAAGCTAACCGGAGTGTATAAGCCCCATGAATATGGTGATGTAATACTGCCTCTTACGGTGATTCGACGATTTGACTGCATTTTATCCGATACTAAGGATACAGTTTTGAAAAAATATGATGAAGTAAAGAATCTTCCAATGAAAGATGTACTGCTCCGTAAGGCATCTAAATTTGATTTTTATAATACAAGTAAATACACATTTGAGCGTTTGATGGATGACCCGGATCACATTGAAGATAATTTCAGAGATTATTTGAATGGATTCTCTGAGAATGTGCAGAATATCTTGGAGAAATTCAAGTTTGACGGACATATTACAACCATGGCAAACAAGGGGATTCTCTACATAGTGCTGAAGGAGTTCACAACAGATAGAGGAAACCTGCACCCAGATGAAATCTCTAATCTTGAAATGGGCTATATCTTTGAGGAAATCATCAGAAGATTTTCTGAGTCCCATAATGAAGATGCCGGACAGCATTATACACCACGAGAAGTAATACAACTTATGGTAAATATCCTGTTTAATGATGACAACGATATTCTTTCCGGTAATAATGTGGCAAAGACAATCTATGACCCTGCCTGCGGAACCGGAGGAATGCTTTCTGTTGCAGAGGAATATTTGCATAGTCTCAATGCGTCTACAGAGCTGGTATCCTTCGGACAGGAAATCAACGACCAGACCTTTGCTATCTGTAAATCCGATATGCTGATAAAAGGAAATAATGCGGATTATATTAAGAATGGTAATACCTTATCAGATGACCAGTTTGCCGAGAATACATTTGACTATATTATTTCAAATCCACCTTTCGGTCGTGAGTGGAAGAATGAAAAGGCAAAGGTAGAAGAGGAAGCAAAGCTTGGTTTTGGTGGTAGATTTGGAGCAGGACTTCCGGCAGCAAGTGACGGACAGATGCTGTTCCTTATGACTGCTATTTCAAAGATGAAGGATATTAAGCAGGGAGGAAGCCGTATAGCTATCATTCACAATGGTTCTCCGTTATTTACAGGTGATGCAGGTTCCGGTCCTTCGGAAATCAGAAAATACATACTGGAAAATGATTTATTGGAAGCAATTATTGCCTTGCCAAATGATATTTTCTACAACACAGGTATCGCGACTTATATCTGGGTATTGTCTAATAAAAAAACAGGAACTGTCCGAGAGGGAAAGGTTCAGTTAATCAATGCCAATGAATTGTATGTGAAGAGACGTAAGGCACTTGGAAATAAGCGTAATGATATTTCCGAAGAGGATATTGCAAAGATCACACAAATTTATGGAGATTTTGTAGAGAATGAGATAAGTCAGATTTATGATAATGCTGATTTCGGATATACAAAGATTGTGGTGGAAAGACCACTGCGTGACGAAGAGGGAAATCCTGTTCTGAAAAAGGGAAAACCTCAGCCGGATGCATCTCTTAGAGATACAGAAAATATACCACTCAAGGAAGATATCAAGGAATATTTTGAACGTGAGGTACTTCCATTTGCACCGGATGCATGGATAGACGAGAAGAAATCCAAGGTTGGATATGAGATTCCATTTACAAGATACTTCTACAAGTATGAGGCACCAAGACCATCATCTGAGATTATGGCAGAGATTATGGACTTGGAAACAGAATTGTCCGGAAGTCTTGAGGAGGTGTTTGACCTATGAGAGAAATGAAGGATAGTGGAGTTGAATGGATTGGGGAGATACCTAAAGACTGGAAATTAGAAAGATTGCAATGGCATTTGGATGAAATCGTTGAAAAAAACGATCCAATTGTAACTACACAAGTTCTTTCATTAACAAATAAAAAAGGTGTAATACCATATGAAGAAAAGGGAGCACAAGGAAATGTAGCTAAAGAAAGCTATGATGGTTATAAGATTGCCTATCCTAATACAATTGTTGCTAACAGTATGAATATTTTGATTGGTTCGGTTGGGTATTCAAATTACTATGGCTGCGTTAGTCCTGTATATTATGTATTTAAGGAAAAAGAAAATAATGACTTGCGCTTTATTGATTATATAATGCAAACAACACAGTTTCAGAAAGAATTAAAGAAATTTGCAAACGGAATTTTGGAAATCAGATTAAGAGTTTCATCTGCAAACATACTTAAAAGGAAATGTGCCTTTCCATGTTTTGAACAACAATCGAGAATTGCAAATTATCTAGATTCAAAGTGTTTTCTAATTGATGACTTTATTGATGAACAGCAAAAAGTTATAGATAAATTAAGAGAGTATAAATATGCTTGTTATTCTGAAATTATTGAAAAGCATTCTACGAATACAGTGTCTCTAGGTAAAGTAATTGAAAAGGTTGAACAGGGATGGAGTCCGTCACCATCGGAACGACAGAGCGAAAATGGATGGAAAGTATTAACATTAGCCGCGGTGAAATTTGGTCAATTTAATCAAACTGAATATAAACCATTTGATGGTAATAAAGAAAAATGTGAGAAATTGCTTTTAAATATTGGGGATTTTTTATTAACAAGGTCTAATACAAGAGATTTAGTTGGTCAAGTTTGTATAGTAGATGAAACTAAAGAAAAGATGATTTTCTCAGATTTAATATATAGATTATCTTTTTATTCAGAGTTTATTCTTCCAGAATATGCTTTGTTTGCGTTTCAGTCACCTAGGATGAGACAACAAATAAGTCGTGATGCACATGGTTCAAGTAGTACCATGGTAAAGATTACACATAAAGATATTTCAAATTGGGAAATCGTTTTGCCGCCATTAGAAGAACAAGAATTAATAGTTAAAGAATTAAAGAGCTTAGATGATTTGATTAGTAAAAACATAATGAATAGGGAAGGGGTTATAGAAAAACTGATGGAATATAAAAAATCCCTTATCTACGAGGTAGTCACAGGAAAGAAGGAGGTGTAGTCGTTGTCAGATTTTGATGTAAAAGAAAAAAGATTTGAACAGGATATCGAAGATTATCTGATTCACTTTGGAGGATACACCAAGGGAGAGCCATCTTCATTTAACCGCACGAGTGGCCTGGATGAAAGTACTTTTATAGAGTTTGTAAAGAGCAGTCAGCCCAAGCAGTGGGAGAGATTTGTTAAGATTTATGATGCTATGGCAGAGAAGCAGCTCATCGACCGTTTTTCCCGCGAAGTAAAGCAGACAAGCCTTTTGAATGTACTGCGTCATGGATTTACTGACCGTGGAATCAAGTTTAGAGCTGTTTTCTGGAAACCGGAGACCTCCTTAAATGAGACAAGCAGAATACAGTATGAGGCTAATATTCTCCATTGTACCAGACAGCTTCATTATTCATTGAAGAATGAGAATAGCATTGATATTGTATTGTTTTTGAATGGTATTCCGGTAGTGTCTATGGAATTGAAATGCCAGTTTACCGGACAGAGTACCACGAATGCAATCAATCAGTATAAGTTTGACAGAGCCGGAAAGGATGCCATATTTGCATTCAAGGAGCGTGTACTGGTGCATTTTGCGGTAGACCTTACAAATGTGTATATGGCTACAAGACTGGAAGGTGCACATACATATTTCTTACCTTTTAATCAGGGAAGTGCTGGAGCCGGAAATGTAGGTGGTAAGGGTAATCCAAATAATCCGGACGGTTATGATACTGCGTATCTATGGGAGAGTGTGTTATGCAAAGACAGACTTCTTGAAATATTGCAGAAGTATATGCACTTACAGCAGGAATATGATAAAAAAGGCAATCTTGTGAAAGAGACAATGATTTTTCCAAGATATCATCAGCTGGATGTGGTAACGAAGCTTCTTGCAGATGTGAAGGAAAATGGTTCAGGTAAGAATTATCTGATTCAGCACAGTGCAGGTTCAGGTAAGTCAAATTCCATTGCTTGGCTTGCTCACAGGCTTTCGGGATTGCACAATGATATGGATGAGAAGATTTTCCAGTCTGTCATTATTGTAACAGATAGGCGGGTATTGGACAGCCAGCTCCAGTCAACGGTTTATCAGTTTGACCATGTAGAAGGAGTGGTTCAGAAGATTGATAAGAACTCACAGCAATTAAAAGATGCAATCGAAAATGGTGCGGGAATTATTATTACAACATTACAGAAGTTCCCGGTTATCTATAAAGAGGTAAATGCAGCAAACAAGAGATTTGCCATTATTGTAGATGAGGCACATTCATCACAGACTGGTGATGCAGCGAAAAAACTGAAACGGGCATTGGCAGATACGGAAGAGATTCTGAAAGAATATGCCGAGATGGAAGAAGAGGAGGAGAAGAATAGAAAGGATGATGAAGATCGTCTTTTGGATGAACTTGCATCTCAGGGTATTCATAAGAACCTTTCCTTCTTTGCATTTACTGCGACACCAAAGGGTAAGACATTACAGATGTTTGGGCAGAAAGACCCAAGTGACCCTGAGGGCAAACGCTATCGACCTTTTCATGTATATTCCATGAGACAAGCTATTGAGGAGCATTTTATTCTGGATGTACTTCAGAATTATATGACATACAAAATGTATTACAAGATTGCGAAGACAATAGAGGATGACCCGGTATTTGATACGACAGCCGGTGCAAAAGCAATTTTGAATTATGAGACATTGCATCCACATAATATTTCACAGAAAACAGCGATTATGTTGGAACATTTTATGAATGTGACCAGACATAAGATGGGTGGAAGGGCAAAGGCAATGGTGGTTACACCATCCAGACTTCATGCAGTTCGTTATGTGCAGGAATTCAGACGTCAGATTCAGGAAAAAGGATACAAAGACCTTGAAGTGCTGGTGGCATTCTCTGGTGAAGTAAATGATGATGGTACGCCCTACACAGAAGAAGGAATGAATAAGACCAAGACTGGAGAGACAATCAAGGAAAAGTCCTTGCCGGAAGCGTTCCATACGGATGATTATGGAATACTGGTTGTTGCTGAGAAGTATCAGACCGGTTTTGATGAACCACTGCTCCATACCATGTTCGTGGATAAGAAGTTATCCGGGGTAAAAGCAGTACAGACTTTATCAAGACTCAATAGAACCACAAGAGGGAAATTGGATACTTTTGTACTTGATTTTGTTAATTCAGCAGAAGATATTAAAGCATCATTTGAACCTTTTTATGAAGAGACAGTATTATTGGAAGAGACTGACCCGAATGTTGTGTATGATATGAAGAATACCCTGGATGGATTTCGGGTATATCAGACTTCAGAGGTAGACAAATTTGCGGATTTATTCTATCAGAAGGAAGAACAGACAGCAGGTGATCTGGGTAAATTGCAGGGACAGCTGCGTCCGGCAGTAGACCGTTTTCATGTATTGGAGATAGAGAGACAGTATGTATTTAAGTCTACACTTGCAAGCTTTAACCGTGTATATGCTTATATCACACAGGTATGCAGACTATTTGATAAGGATATCCATAAATTCAGTGTTTACGCGAAGTTCTTATACACTATGCTTCCAAAAGGTGGTGGAGCAGGCAAGATTGATATAGATGATAAAGTTCTCTTAGAGTATTATCGTCTGGAAAAGGAATAATAAGGACCGATTGAGCTGGAAATCAAGGATGGTGGTTTTAATAATATCTCTGGAGAAGACGGACCTCGTGAACCTAAGAAAGATCCGCTGACTGCAATTATAGACAAGATAAATGACAAATATGGGACGAATTTTACAGAGATGGATAAGGTACTTGTGCAGATGGAGAATGATTATGCAACGCAGGAGAAGTGGCAAAGCTACGCTAAGAATAATGACCGTTCCACATTTATGTTGCTATTTGCAAAAGATTTCCCGAAC
>ENA-UOJE01002802-UOJE01002802.1-human-gut-metagenome-genome-assembly--contig:-C23-NODE-2802-length-12625-cov-25.746539_pt1 | contig 12625 bp, 11 predicted proteins | sample MGYA00242341_ERZ723888 | MGnify/ENA metagenome assembly ERZ723888 | reverse complement strand
AAAACCTCACTTCTTCGGAAGTGAGGTTTTTCTTGTTTTCGGCAAAAGGAAAGACCTCCTGCCTTCCTATCGGAAACGAAGGGACGCAGGAGGTCTTGTGATGGCGAAGAAAATCGAAGTGCCCGTCAAAGGGGCGCATTTTCACGCAAGCAGCTGAAAGCCCATCACGGCAATGCCCAGCACCACGAGCACCACGCCCGTGGCGCGGTTGAGGGTCTTGGGCTGCGCACGGTTGGCAAAGACTGCAGCGATACGCGCCCAGATGAGCGTGAAAACGACGCACAGCGCCCATGTGAGCGTATCCGGCAATCCCCCGATGGCAAAGTGGGAAACGGCGCCGGTCAGGGCGGTGAAGGTCATGATGAAAACGCTCGTGCCGACGGCTGTTTTCAGCTCGTAGCCCATGACGCTCGTGAGGATGAGCAGTAGCATCATGCCGCCGCCCGCGCCGACGAAGCCGCAGATCATGCCGATCATCGCGCCGCAGACGAGCGACTGCACCGCGCGCTTTTTCGCGTCCACCTGTGCCATCGTTTCCTTCGTGGTCATCACGGGGCGCAGGATGAATTTGACGCCCAGCAGGAACGTCATGAAGACGGAGAAGCCGCCCATCGTCGCCGAGGGGACGAGGCTTGCCGCGTAGCTGCCGATGACGGTGAAGAGCAGCACGCTCGCCATCATGATAAGGCCGTTTTTGATGTCGAGATTCTTGTTTTTGTGGTAGGTGTAGGCCGAGACGGCGCTCGCGAGCACATCGGACGAGAGCGCGATGCCCACGGCCATGTAGGGCTCAACGCCCAGAAAGGTGATCAGCATGGGGCTGATGACTGCGGCGGCGCTCATCCCGGCAAAGCCGGTGCCGAGCCCCGCGCCCATGCCCGCAAAAAATGTGACCAGAACGGTCGTCAGGATACTCATGGTTCGTTTGCCTCCAGAATTGCATCAAGATTGCTTTCGATCTCCGCGAGCGCCGCGGCGAAGGCTTCCCGCCGCGCTTCGTCCATGCCTGCAAAGAGGCTCTCGGAAAAATCCTTCTGGAGCTGCCGCCCGCGCGCGAGGATGGGCGCTGCCTTTTCGGTGCAGAGAAGTTCCGTCTTCCGCCGGTCGCCCGCCACCGCGCAGCGCGTGAGATAACCCTCCTGCACGAGCTTTTCCACATTGACCGACACGAGATTTGCCTTGAGGCGGTGGATCTCCACGATCTCGCTGGCCGTTTTATAGTCCGGGTTGTTCCCCAGGAACATCAGGATGTCGAAGGCCGTCTGCGGCAGGCCCAGCTCCTTGCAGAGCGGCTTGCACACTTCGCTGTAGGCCAGAGCGATCTTTCGGGAGATTGATATGCTTCGGTTCATGCCCTTCCTTCTTTCTTTTTTGAACTGTTCATTTTTGAAGTATTATAGTCTGCGATGTCCCCTGTGTCAACAGGCGGGACGGAAAAATTTCCGCTCCTTTTCCACAGGAACTGATCGCCCTGTGGAAGCTGCGGAACAAAAAATACGCTGCGGATTGCTCCGCAGCGTATTTTTTGTGTGGCCGCTTACTTGGCGGCGCGGTAGAGGAAGGAAACGATCTGCGCACGCAGGCAGTTGCTGTTCGGGGAGAAGGTGGTGTCGCTCGTGCCGGTGGTCACGCCCGCGTTGACGGCCCACTGCACGGCGGGGGCGTAGAAGGCGCTCGCGCTCACATCGGCAAAGGCGTTCGTGCCCTCAGCCGCCGGTGCGCCGGCCGCTCTCCACTGGAAGGTGACAGCCTGTGCGCGCGTGACGGAAGCATCCGGGGAGAAGGTCGTGCTGCTCGTGCCGGTGGTCACGTTGTTTTCCACCGCCCACGCAACGGCCTTTCCGTAATACGCGCCGCTCTTCACGTCGGTGAAGGACGTGGTCATGGACTTCGGCTCGGGGCTGCCGTTGGCTCTCCACAGGAAGGTGACCATCTGGCCGCGCGTGCAGCCCGCGTTCGGCGCAAAGGTCGTGGCGGTCGCGCCGGAGGTGATGTTCTTCGCAACGGCCCAGGCAACGGCGTCGGCATAGTAGGCGTCGTCGGCGACATCGGTAAAGGGAAGCGACGCAGAGCCGTCGTAGTTCTTGTCGCTCAGGACGGAGGAGAAGAGGAAGTTGCTGAGGTACGCATACTCGTCTCTCTGGTGGACCTTGTTGGTCAGGGAGTTGGCAAAGAGGACGACATTCATGCCGTTTTCCTTGTAGGCAAAGCCCTGCACGCCGCCGTTTAAGTAGGCCTTGAAGCCCGCGGCGCGCTCGGCAGTGTTCGTGGGGATGAAGCCCTCGGTGGGCGTCTTGGTCTTATCGCTCTTGACGAGGACCGTCGCGGAGGCTGGAACCTTGGAGAAGTAGCCGAGGCCGTAGGCATAGAGGATATCGTCGCCGTCAGCAATGTAGCTCGCGTTCACAAGGGTCTTGTTGGGATAGACAACGGGGGTCAGGCAGTCCATCGCGCCGTCCAGCTCGGTGTATTCCACGCCGGCGATGAGGTCAGAGGCGGAGGACGCTGCGGAATAGCTGTAACCGATGTACGGCAGGCCGTTTTTCACGGCGGTCTTTGCGGCGGTGTCGAGCTTCGTCGCACCTGCGGCGGCGTCCGCCTTGGTCACGTCGGAGGTCGTGGTGAAGCCCATGAGGTTCATCGCGGCGGTATCATAGTTCCAGCCGGCGCTCTGGCTGATCTGCGGCGTGTAGACAAATCCCTTCTCGCTTTCAGCAGGCGTGCCGGGGACGTAGACGGTCGGGGACTTGGTGATGATCTTCGCCTTCACGCTCGTCTTGTCGACGCCCGCGGCAGAGAGCAGATACTTGCCCGCGACGGTCTGATAGTCGGCGTAGGAGCAGATGAAATCGCCCATGTGGTCGCCGCTCGTGACCATGCCGACGGTCTTGCCGGCCTTGAGAAGTTCGTTGACGGCGGCGGTGGAGTCTTCAGAGGCGTTGGAGAGGATGACGTCTTTGTTCTTGTCACCTGTGAAGTAGGAGGTCAGCGCCTTGGTGTAAGCGAGCGCGTCGTCGTGGTCCATCGCGTCGCCGCAGACGGCGGAGATGCTCTTGTAGGCGGCGGGCTCGGCCACGGTGACCATGTCGAAGCCGCGCGTTTCATTGAAGGAGGTGATGCCCTCGGAGTAGAGGATCGTCCAGCCGTTGATGAGCGTGCCGTCATACAGCGCGCCGTTGGCGACAGAGCGCTTGGCCTGATACATCGAGACGATCATCGTACCGGCGGGGTAGGTAACGCCGTCATAGGTGAATTCCTTTTCAGTCACGTTGACCTTGACGTCGTTTCTCGTGAGCCACTCCATCATGTCGGCCGCGGCCTGAAGGTTGGTCTGGTTCTTGCCGTCGAGCGGGATGATGTAGCACTCGGGATAGAAGTTGCCGTTCTGGCCCGCGCCCTTGTACTCGGGACGGAAGACGTCCATCTCCGCGCCCTCGACGTCGTTCTGGTCGCACAGCCACTGGCCGACGAGCGCGTAGGCGTCGGAATTGAAGTTCTTCACGCCGCGCTGGAAGATGGTGACCTGGGATTCGAGATAGGAAAGCTTCTCCGCGGCAACATAGGCGGCGTTGCCGAGGATACCGTACTGCGCCGCCTGAGCGGTATCGTCGTTGTAGGCGGGCAGCTCAACGGTATAGGCAACGGTGCCCTGCAGCATGGCAAACTGAGGAGTGTAGCTCGTGGACATATCGTCCCACGGGTCTTCCCAGTAGGTCTCGGTGCCGTTGCCGGTGTAGCTCAGGTAATCGCGCTGAGGGATCACATAGCTGTTGTAGCCATCGTTATTGGCGACCGCCGCGATGCCCAGCGCCTCGCCGCCGGTGATGAGGTGCTCGGCGAGCAGGTCGTACTCAAAGTTCGGCTCGTGCGGGGGATCGCAGGGCTCGCACTGGAATGCCTGCACACGGCCGTGGAACTCGGCAAGCGACATGGGGTTGAACATGCCGATGAGCTGCTGCATGTTGGCCGTCTCGCTCGTGGTCTGGAAGGAGTTGTCGCGGTTGAGGTCATAGCCATTGGTGGAATGTCTCGTCAGGTAAGTACGTCCGTCGACATTCTCCTCGGGGACGAGGATGAAGAACACGTCGGACAAAAGCTCGTCCTTGACGTTCACGCTCTTATTTTCGACGGTGTAATACTCTTCAAGGTCGACCTTGCCGGACTTGCCGTTGTTGCCGGCCGTCAGGTAACCTAAGTAGCTGGCCTTATCCTTGACGAGGTCGGGGATGGCGACGCTGCCCTCCGCTCCGACAGGGCCCATCTCTTCCTTGAGCTCTTTTTCGCCCGCGGCGGTGAAGCCCGTGAGCGTCTTGTAGTCGATGGTCTTTTCGCTCGTGATCATCTTGGCGAAGTCGAGCACGCCGTCGGTGGCGGCGACCTCGTTGGAGTGGATGTTGGAATACATCACGGGCACGCGGATATCGTCGAGCGCGCCGGACTTGATCTGGGCGAGCACGGCATCGGGATCGGTCTCGGCCTGCTCGGTCAGGGCGAGCCACTTGCTCACGCTCGCCTTGGAGTCGGCCACGATGAGATAGGGCATATCACGGCCCGCGGTGGACTGGCCCATGGAGAATTCTTCCACGTAGAGACCGTTTTTCGTACCGTTTGCCACGATCGTATCGAGCTCCTTGTATATCTCCCACATGGTGTTGAAGTTTTCATACGGCGCAACTTTGACGCTCACGGAGCCGAGATCCTTGCCGCTGTTTTTGGCGACGAGATCAAAGTAGCCGCACAGGTCGATATAGTAGCCGCCGTTCACATGGGGCACGCTGTAGTCGACGCTGGTCACGCCGGTTCTGCGGTTGGTGGAGTAGAAGTAGTTATTCACGTGGAAGCTCACGTCGAGGACGGTCTTGCCGTTTTTCTCGCTTGCGGAGAGCTTGATGTCCGTGAACTGGTGCTCGTCGCCCTCGGTCAGCCAGTCATTCAGAGGGCCGCCCGCGTAAGCGTAGGGGAACAGCTCCTCGTTGACGTAGGGGCGGGAATCGTCGCGCTCGAGCGAGAGCGAAACGGTACCGGTGCTGACGGCCGCGGCGAGCGCATCCTTCGTCATGCCGGACACGGGGATGGAGAGGGACACGTCCTTGCCGTTTTCATCGGTGACAAGGGTGATGGTCGCGTCGACCGGGAATTTCGTTCCCAGCAGCGCATCGTCCTTGGGGTTCATGTCCTGGTAGCTGACGGCAAACGCGGACGTGACCGCGAGCGAGAGCGTCATTACCAGGGCCATCAGCAGCGCGAGCGCTTTGCTGACAGAGTTTGGATAATGTTTCATGGTTTTCGTCCTCCAGAGTGGTCTTATGCCGCCACACACAGCGGCGGAAAGTTGATGGGTTTAGTGTAACTCAATAAAAATACATAGTCAAGAGAATATTCATACCTAATCCCGCCAAATTTCAGCGTTGAATCTGTATTTTTGTTCATCATTTTTCACAAAGCAGTGCGCCAAGCCCCCGTCTTTCAGGCCCTTTTGTGAATGCATCCGTAAATTTATACAGAATCGCACTGCATAGGATATTCTTCTTCGCCGCGATTGCAAATGACGGCGGGGCGCATTATAATAAGAGGCAATCATCATTCAAACGCAGGAGGAACCGAATATGCGGCTGCAAAGCGCAATCTTTACACTGGGCGATACCCTCTTCACCCCCGACGGCGCGGCGCGCGAGGGACTCGACAAGGCGCTTTCACTTTTTAAGATGGAGGGCGTGTGGCTCGGCGCGGTGACGGCGCTCAGCGCGGAGGACGCGCAAAAAGCGCTCGAAAAGGCGGGGCTTAACTCTTATTTTCGCTTCGTGCTGACAGAATCCGTCGCGCTCTGCAAGGCGGACAACGGCACGATGTTCGAGCGCGCGATGAAGCGCCTGCACTCGCAAAAGGACGATACGATCGTCTTTTCCGGCTCGCTTGCGGCGATTCAAAACGCGAAGGACGCGGGTTTTCGCACCGTGGCGGTGCAGGGAAGTGCGGGCGCGGCGGACTGGTCGACGATGCAGCAACTCGCCACGCAGAGCCTTGCGCAGTACAGCGAATTGCTGGCAAATTCTGTGTGAATTTTGGAATAACGACAGGATTCGACGTTTTTTAGTTGCAGTTTTTCTCAACTGTGATATAGTAAGAATATAACTATCAGAAAGGAAGGTTCGCGCCATGTTTGATTTCTACTCGGCTACCATCTTCCTTTCGGTCTTTATTATGATTATCATGGACATGCTCGTGAGCGGCAATGATCTGATGGAGCATGACAAAAAGTAGATGGTTTACACGATCTCCGTACTGATGATCGCATGCATGGTATCGGAATGGTTCGGCGTTTGGATGGACGGAGCCGACCCGTCGCTGCGGACGCTGCACATCCTCGTTAAGACCATCGAGCTGTCCACAGCGCCGGTCATCACGGTGCTTTGCAGCGACCCGATGACGCCGCTCAAGCATAAAAAGCTCATTTATACCCTCATCGGCGTCCACGCGGGGCTCGAGGTGCTGTCGGCTTTCTTCGGCTTCATCTTCTCGGTCGACGCACAAAACGTTTATCATCACGAAACGTTTTACTGGGTCTACGTGCTGGCCTATGCCAGCGGCGTTCTGCTGTTCATTGGTCAGCTGCTGAGCGAGAGTTCGCACCATTATGGCCTGTATCGGGCGCTCGTTATCGTCCTGCCGGTTTTTTCTTCTGTGGGCTGTTCCTCCAGTACGGTGCCGGAGTGCGCATCATGTGGGCGTGCTCAGCGGTCGATGTTCTGATGGTTTACATCCTGTATTCCGAGCTCACGCAGAAAATCGACACGCTGACTCATCTTCTGAACCGCCGCAGCTATGAGAGCCGTCTCGCCTCGTTGCGCGGGCACGCAGTCATCTACTATTTCGACGTGGACGAGTTCAAGTCCGTCAACGACACCTTTGGCTATGGCGTGGGCGACGCGGTGCTTGCCGAGGTCGGCAGCACGATCCACGCCGTGTTCTCCAAGGTCGGCTACTGCTACCGCATCGGCGGCGACGAATTCTGCGTCATCGCGCAAATCTCCGACACTGCGGCGGAAAAGTATCTTTCGGAATTCCTGCGCGAGCTGACGGCACGGCGAGTGAAAAACGAGCACCTGCCGCACGTGTCGGTCGGCTATGCGTGCTTCAATCCGGTGCTCGGCAGCGTAGAGGATGCGATCAAACGCGCCGACCGGATGATGTACCACTACAAGCGCAAGCGCAAAAGCGAAGCGCTCACAAATGATGATACCGTAAAAAGCTGACGATCTTTTGACCGTCAGCTTTTTGTATCTGCTTTTATTTCGCCTCAATCTCCGCGTCCTCCTGCGGCTGGAGCTTGCTGCCAAAATACGCGAGCACCGCGCCGAGAATGGCGCACGCGATGCCCCAGACCATCTCCGCTGTCGAGGCAAAGTCCGTCGGAATGATGATGAGCGTGGAGGCAAGCACGATGCCGATGACGGCGTGATAAGCGATGGAGTAGTGCGTGTCGAAAAGCCTGCTCACAATGCGGGCAAACAGCGCCATCACGCCGGCCATGCCAAGCCCCCAGGGGATGAGCACGGCAAGATCAAGCTGCGCGATGCCGTCGATCAGCGGCGTGAGAAGGCCGACCGCCATCAGGATGGACGACGACGTCATCCCCGGGATGATGAAGCTGAAGCCCCACAGCACGCCGCAGAAGAGAAAGCCCCAGAAGTTTGCGGGCATCTCGGCAAATGAACTGAACTTGACGGCCATCAGCGCGCCGAACAGGGCGAGGAAGCTGACGATCAGCGAGATGTACGAGCCGTTGCTGCGCCCCTGCGTACCCGCCTCGTGCCAGAGGTCGGGCAGCGTGCCGAGGATGAGCCCGATGAAGAGGCACGTGGCGACGGTTTCCGACTGGTGAAACAGCGCAAGGATCACGCTGCCGCCGCCCAAAAAGCCGATCGCCCAGCCGATGCCGACGGCGAGCAGCATCCGCCAGTAGCGTTGAAGCGCGCGCCTGGGGTGCGTGAGCAGCTCCATCGCGGGGCGGTAGATGCCGAATACGACTGCGAGCACGCCGCCGGAGATGCCCGGCAAAATCGCGCCCGCGCCGATGATGATACCCTGCACAATGCGCATGATACCGTTTTTGATGCGGGAATTTTTCATATTGCTACCTTTTTATGTGCTGCGCCCACCGGAAAAGCGGCGGAACGCGACGCGGTTTAATAGCCCTTTCTGCGGTCGACGAGGTGATGCATCGGGCGGCCCGCGGCGTAATTTTCCAGATTTTCGCAGAAGAGCTGCACGTTGCGCTCGCAGGTGTAGCCGAGCGTCATGTTGCCCGCGACGTGCGGCGTGAGCAGGAGGTTCTTGGCCTCGCGCAGCGGATGATCCGCAGGCAGCGGTTCGGGCACGACGACATCGAGCGCCGCACCGGCGAGGTGCCCGGAATCCAGCGCTTTGATCAGCGCGTCCTGATCGATGGCCGTGCCGCGGCCAACGTTGATGACGTAAGCGCCTTTCGGGAGCAACGCCATGCGGTCTGCGTTCAGGATGTTCACCGTGTCGCTCACCGAGGGGAGAGACATGAAGAGAAGGTCAGTCTCGGGCAGGAGCTGATCGAGCTCCGTGACGGGGTGGACGGCGTCAAAGTCCGCGTTCGCGCGGCCGCTGCGGCTGACGCCGGTCAGGCTCGCGGGATGGAACGCGCGCACGCGGCGGGCAAATTCCGTGCCGATGTCGCCCGTGCCGAGGCACGTGACGCGCGCGCCGTGGAGCGAATGGATACCGCCCGGGAGCACGCGCCAATCGCCCTCGCGGATGATCTCGGTGTACTCCATCTGGCGGCGCAGCAGCATCAGCGAGACCATGACAGAATGCTCGGCGATCGTCGTGCCGTAAGCGCCCGAGGCGTTCGTCAGCAGGCAGTCGGGATTCTGATACAGGTCGTCGCGGCAGAAGTGGTCCACGCCCGCCCAGCAGCTCGCGTACCACTTGAGATTGCGTGCGCCCGCGATAACGCGCTGGGACGGATGGCCGTAGAGGATCGTGCAGTCGTCCACATTGCCCTCCGCCGCCTTGGACGAGGGGAAGAAGACGATGTCGTAGCCGCAGCGCGCGGCGGTGTCGCGCAACGTCTTTTCGTATGCCGGAGTCAGGAAGTCGATGATGACGCCGATTTTTTCATTCATGGCTCAATTCCTCCAAAATCATTTCTGCGACGCGCAGGCCGTCGGCCGCGGCACTCATGATACCGCCGGCGTAGCCCGCGCCCTCGCCGCAGGGATATAGACCGCGCAGGGCGGATTGAAAACTCAAATTGTCGCGCACGATGCGCACAGGCGACGAAGAGCGCGTCTCCACCGCCGTCAAAACGGCGTCGGGCGCATCGAAGCCCCTTAATTTCCGTCCCAGCATCGGAAGGCCCTCCTCGAGCGCCTCGCACACAAAGGGCGGGAGACATCCGTGCAGGTCGCACCAGCGGACGGAGGGAAGATAGGTCGGCACGACCTTTCCCGCTCCCGTTGACGGGCGATGCTTGAGAAAATCTTCGACCCGCTGGGCGGGGGCGGCGTAATTTCCACCGCCGAGGCGATAGGCCGCGTCCTCCAGCTCGCGCTGGAACTGGACGCCCGCGAGGGTATCGCCGGACGGGAAATCCTCCGGCGTAACGGAGATCAAAAGTCCGCCGTTGATGTTCTCGCCGTCGCGCGCAAATTCGCTCATGCCGTTTGTCACGACGCGCTTTTCCTCCGACGCGGCGGCGACGACCTCGCCGCCGGGGCAGACGCAGAACGAGAACACGCCGCGCCCCTTTTCCGTGTGGCAGGAGAGCTTGTACGACGTGGGTGGGAGGCCGGGCGTGCCCGCCGCCTCCTTATATTGCGCTAAGTCCATGTCGCGCTGGCGGTGCTCGATGCGCACGCCGACGGCAAAGGGCTTGGGCTCCATCGGCACGCCGCGCTTTTGCAGCATTTCGAACGTATCGCGCGCGCTGTGGCCGGGCGCGAGCACGACGTGCTTTGTGGGCAGCGTGTACTCCCCCTCGGGGGCGCTCACGCGCAGCGCCGTGACGCTGCCGCTGTTCTGCTCGATATCCACAACCTTGTGGGAAAACCGAACTTCGCCGCCGCGGTCGATGATCTCGCGGTGGAGATTTTGCAGCACCACATATAATTTGTCGGTGCCGACATGAGGCTTGGCGTCGACTAAAATATCCTCGCTCGCGCCGAAGCGGACGAACTCCTCTAAAATATAGCCGTGGCGCAGGTCCTTTGTGCCGGTGTTGAGCTTGCCGTCGGAAAATGCGCCCGCGCCGCCTTCGCCAAATTGCACGTTCGAGGTCAGATCAAGCTCGCCCGTGCGCCAGAAGTGCTCGACATCGCGCTTTCGCTGCTCGACCGCGCGCCCGCGCTCTAATAAAATGGGTCTTGCGCCGCAGCGGGCCAGCAGCAGCGCGCAGAAAAGGCCCGCGGGCCCCGCGCCGATAACGACAGGGGAGACCTCCGGCGCTGAAACAGGCGCGGGCGGCGTATATTTCTTCGGCGCGTAGGGCTGCACATTCTTATTCTTGCAGCGCCGTAAAACGCCGGATTCGTTTTTGACCTCGACCGCGGCAGAGCAGACGAGCTTCACGCCCTCGCGCGCGTCGATGGAGCGGCGCAGGAGCTTGACAGAGACGAGCGCCTCCTCGCTCACGCGCAGCACGTGCGCGCAGGCCGCGCGCAGCTTGTCTTCCTTTACCCCCACGGGGAGCTTCAGATTGTCGATGCGAAGCATGTGCGCCGCCTCCTTTTTCTTCAGTCGCGTTTCATTTTAGTATGACGGGAAATAAATCGCAAGGGGAATCGCGCGATTATCACAGATTCTTAAAAAAGTCATCGGGAATTTAAGAAATCGTCAAATAGCGTTCAAGAAATATACATAAATATGCCCTATGATAGCACCATCGAAAGCAAAGAGGCTGCAAGCAAGGGTCTCAGTCCATAGGAGGTCATCATCATGTACGAAGACGAAAACAACCTGTATCACTACAGCTATCGCAAGGGCGACGAGCAGAACCCCAACGCCCCGATCGACACGAAGAACTACGCCGAGGACCCGTGGGATAAGAATCCCGGCGGCAGCCCGAAGAAAAAGGGCGGCAGCGGTCTTTCCGGCAAGATCGTGGCGCTGGCGCTGGTGTGCGCGCTCGTCGGCGGCTTCATCGGCGCAGGCGTGAGCGGCGCGACGACCAAGGTCAACAAGACGAGCGTTCAGGTCAGCGACCGCGAGGTCGCGCAGGTGCAGACCGTCAAGGTCGACGGCAAGACGCAGATGTCGATGTCGGAGGTCTATGCCTCGAACGTCAACAGCGTGGTGTCCATCAACGTTTCCGCCACGACCAACTACTTCGGCCAGACCGTGCAGACCGCCGCGAGCGGCACGGGCTTTTTCATCACGGAGGACGGCTACATTCTCACGAACCACCACGTCATCTCTGATGCGAGCAGCGTGAAGGTAACGCTTTACAACGGTGAGACCTACGACGCCAAGGTCATCGGCAGCGATGAGGACTACGACATCGCCGTTCTCAAGATCGACGTGACGGGCGCAACGCCCGTGGTGCTGGGCGATTCGAGCAAGGTCGCCATCGGCGAATCCGTCGCCGCCGTGGGCAATCCCCTCGGCGAGCTGACGTTCTCGATGAGCGAGGGCATCGTTTCCTGCGTCAACCGCGCCATCAATGTTGACGGCACGCCGTTCAACATGATCCAGGTCGACTGCTCCATCAACCCCGGCAACTCCGGCGGCCCGCTCTTCAACAGCTACGGCGAGGTCATCGGCATCGTGTCGGCCAAGTATTCGAGCTACTCGAACACCACCGTGGAGGGCATCGGCTTTGCCATTCCCATCAACGACGTCGTGTCGCTCGTCAAGGACATCATGACCAACGGCTATGTGACCAACAAGGCCTACATGGGCATCACGCCGCAAACGATGACCGCGCAGATGGCGCAGCAGTACCGCTACGACGTGACCGAGGGCGTCTTCGTCTGCTCCGTTGACCCGGACAGCGCCGCCGACAAGGCGGGGCTCAAGCTCGGCGACGTCATCACGAAGATGGACGACAAGGATATTGCATCCTATGAAGACCTCGTCGCGGCCAAGAAGAGCTACAGCGCGGGCGACACCGTGACGCTGACCGTCTACCGCGAGGGTAAGACGATCGAGGTAGAGCTCACCTTCGACGCAGCCCCCGAGACGACGGAGACGAGTTCCTCCGACCAGAGCACCGACAACAGCTACAATGGTAACGGCGGTTACGGCAACGGCGGTTACGGCAACGGCGGGTACGGCAATGGCGGCAACGGCTACTACTCCAATCCCTGGGATTTCTTCAATAATTTCTTTGGATATAATGGCTGATGCCACTGAAAAAGGAGCCTCGAAAGAGACTCCTTTTTTTATTGCCGCGCGCAAGCGCGGCTTTTTTCGCGCCCAAAGGGCGCGGGGAGTTTATGCAGCCCGAAAGGGCTGCTCCTTTTTTGCGCCTATAGGGCGCAGGGGATTCAATCGCAGCGCGGCAGCGCTGCATCCTTTTTCCCGCGCTAGCGCGGGAGGGGGAGCGGCGTGCGCGCCGCGGCACCAATGGGGGTATTCTCTTTTCGAAGAGAATACC
>ENA-UOJE01002797-UOJE01002797.1-human-gut-metagenome-genome-assembly--contig:-C23-NODE-2797-length-12645-cov-5.554885_pt1 | contig 12645 bp, 10 predicted proteins | sample MGYA00242341_ERZ723888 | MGnify/ENA metagenome assembly ERZ723888 | reverse complement strand
AGCTCCCAGTCGTGCTTGCAGTCTGTAAGCTGCTTGGACGAATACGGCAACGCCTAAAAAGAGAAGCCGTCCTCCGCGCGCAAGATTGTTTTTCCGTCAGTAATTTCCATAAATTCCGTGCCGTAATGACTGCCGTTTTCCTGAGGCTTTACGTAGCGCTCCATAAGCCCGCCGACGCTTGATTCATAAACGTCCTTGACGCACGAAATGCGGCGGTCGATATAAGCGGCGCCCGGACCGTAACCGTAATAACGCACTCTGTCGAATTTTTTATCGAGAGCCGCAACAAGTCCTACGCGCGGCGGATATTTTGCATAAGACGCAAATTCATAATCGATTTTAACAGATACCGCGTTGTCGTAAAACTCGTAGGTAAGCGTATATTCCGCAACCGGCTCCAGCTTGACAGGGGATATATTGCCAGTAAAACGCACGACGTTGTTTGCTGCGGAAACAGAGCGCACCTCGCTGAAGATTTCATAATAGCGGCACTTATACCATTCGTTTTTGACATACATGTCGTTGTCGGTAGGGGCGCGCCACAGATTAAGCGCAAGAGGCGTTTTAAGGATTTCGCCGTTTTTGCCGCGGATTGACGTCAAAGCGGCCGAAGCCTTATCCAGCCTGTAGGCAGCCGAAGGAGTCGTAACGTCGATATACCTGCCGTTTTCGGTGATTTTTACGGACGAAAGCTTTTTATCGGTGGCAACGGCCGCCTTTTCGGTCCAGCCCTCGCGCGCGATCTCATGTCCTTTTTTCAAAAGACCGAAATCCTCAGACAAAGTTACGGAAGCAATGACGACATGAGCTGATTCCACGTTGACGGTAAAGGTCTCTCCGGGCTTGATAGACACGTTGTGCTTATCTTCCCCGACAACCTTGCCCATATTTTTATAAGTCACGGTCAGCACGCCGGTAACGGGCCGGAAATAACAAAGCGATTTAACGGAAAGCGTATTATTTTCCTTTACAAAGCGCACCGGCTCGTAGGCCTTTTTCATTTCCAGGGTTTTGCCCATTATTTGGCGGTCGGCGGTAACGATTCCGTCCATACAGAAATTACCGTCGTGCAAAGTCTCCCCGAAATCGCCTCCGTACCTGAGGCCCTTGCCCTCGAAAAGCACGCCGTGATCCGCCCATTCCCAGACAAAGCCGCCCATAAAACGGTCGGAAGTATAAATTATATCCCAGTAAGCCTTAAAATCTCCCGGGCCGTTGCCCATAGAGTGACAATATTCGCACAGTACAAGCGGACGGTATTCACGTTTGTCGTCCAGATAGCCTTCCGTCATCCATGAGGGCTGAGGATACATACGACTGACCATATCCACGGGCTCGGAATAATAAAAATCCTCTCCGCGCTTTTTTCTGTCAACGTGCCACAAGCTTTCGTAATGAACGGGACGGTCGTCGTTAGCCTTTATCCACCTCAGCGCACGTGCAAAATTCTCGCCGTAAGAGCACTCGTTGCCCATAGACCAGATAATGACCGACGGACGGTTTTTATCGCGCTGAACGTTGCATATCTGTCTGTCGAGGATGGCCTGCATAAACTGCGGATCGTCGGCAATCTGATCGTAATTGGCGTTTTCGTGCCCGGTAAAACGCGACACTACGCCGTGCGACTCTACGTCGGATTCGTCCATCACGTAAAAGCCGTACTTATCCGCCAGCTGATAAAACTCGGGCATATTGGGATAATGCGAGGTACGGATTGCGTTGACGTTAAGCTCCTTCATAAGCTTCATGTCCTCGATAATATTCTCAACAGTGACCGTCGCGCCCGTGCGGCAGTTGAAGTCATGGCGGTTTACGCCCTTAAGCTTTATCGGCTTACCGTTAAAAAGATACACGCCGCCGCTTACGCAGGTAGTGCGTATGCCCACCTTTTCCCCTATTACCTCGTCCTTATAAACGATGGTCATGTCGTACAGATACGGATCCTCCGCGCTCCAAAGCCGCGGATTTTCCACTCGGAATTCGATTCTTTCGCCCGGCTTAACCGTCTTTTTTGCTCCGTTAAAAGACACCTCGGCTCCGGCTCCGGCCAGCAATTTAAAACCTACGGTTCCGTCCGCACCGGTATCCACCTTATAGTCGATCACGTGTCCCTCGGGACGCGCCAGCAGGTAAACGTCGCGGAATATGCCGGTAAAACGCAGCTTATCCTGATCCTCGAGATAAGAGCCCATGCACCACTTAAGCACAAGTACGTCAAGCTTATTTTCGCCGTCCTTAACAAAACCAGTTACGTCAAATTCCGACTGGCGATGCGAAATTTGCGAAAAGCCCGCGAACGAATCGTTTACATAAAGATAAAAGCATGAATCCACGCCCTCGAAATTAAGGTAATATTTTTCGTCCGTCTTTTTTAATTTAAAAGTCCGCTGATAGTGATACGTGGGATTAAGATTGGGCACGTAAGGCGGATTATACGGAAAAGGATAATTTACGTTGGTATATTGCAGGTGATCGTAACCGTAAAGCTGTACGCACGACGGCACGTCGATTTCCGACGAAGGAGCGCTTAGGAAAAAATCGTCCTTTACGTCAAGCATACTCTCATAAGCGTCTATCTTCCATTTGCCGTTAAGACTTATGAACCTTCCGCTTTTACCGCGAGGCGCAAAAGCGTCCTCTCCGGCCCTGAACGGTATATAATAGGCGCGCGCGTCAAGCACGCCGACAACTCCGCTCTGCTCGTAAAACTTTTCAAGCATACTAAAATCTCCTTTTAATATAATAGGGTATAATTATAACCCTTTATATCGGAAAGGTAAAGCGCAGCCGGGCGAAAGCCGCTGTATATTATTGCTGACTTGACGGCAAAAAGGTCAATATTGTCCTAAAACCCATGAAGCGCGCTTTTTACAGCCGCGATAAGCTCCTTTGTGCCGACGACGGAATACAGCGCGGCCTTAAGCTCCTTCCCTCCGCGGATACCTCTTAAATAATATCCTATATGTTTTCTTATATTGGTATAGGTATATCTGTCGCCGTACATATCGAACATGTATTGTATATGAGTCAGCAAGGTCTCGCATAAGCTCATACGGTTTTTGCCGTCCAGCATACGGGAAAATATCCACGGGTCGCCGATAGCGCATCTGCCCACGGCAACGGCGTCGGCAAGACCGGCTAAACGAAAAGCGTTTTTATCATCTGCGTCCCCGCTGCCTATTACCGGCACCTTAACCGCGTTTTTAACGCGCTCTACAGCGTTCCAGTCGCTTAAGCCAGAATACCCCATGGCGCGTGTGCGGCCGTGCAGAGTTATCGCCGCCGCGCCCGAATCTTCCAGCATACGGCAGAAATCGACGGAAACGTCCTCTCCGTCGAAAAAACCGACGCGCGTTTTTACGGTCACGGGCCGCCCGCCGGACGCGTCCGTACATGCGCGAACTATTTTTGAAGCCAGCCGTGGATTTTTTATAAGCGCGCTACCCTCGCCGGACTTGACTATTTTGGGCACGGGACAGCCCATATTTATATCTATAATATCAAACTTATCGAGATACGGCAGATTTTTAATCGCCTCGAAAAAAAATTCGGGCTCGTGACCGAAAAGCTGAACCGCGGTAACCTGCTCCTCAGCAGACGTTATAAGCAGCCCCGCGCACTTATCTCCGTTATATGTCAGTCCTTTGGCGCTGACCATTTCGGTTACGGTAAGCGCAGCGCCGGCAGCGGCCGCCAGCCGCCTCATGGCTCCGTCCGTATAACCGGCCATGGGCGCGAGAGTAAATCTGTTTTTAAGCGTCACGCCGCCGATTTTCAGCGGCTCGCACGCGCGGGTACACTCCGTCAAAGTCTTTTGTCCGCCTTATCCAATGATTTTTCTTCCTCGGCGGCCTTCATGTCCGCAATAAAGATTTTGGCGCGCTTATTCAGCTCCGCCTCGCAGTCGGCTTTAGCCGCAGTTGCCAAAAAGCACGCGTAAAGCAGCAAATCGCCTGCGTTTTCGGCGGTTACGCCGGAGGAAAGCAAACCGGCCAATTTTCCGGTTATTTTATCCGCGCTTAAATCCGCGCCTGCTTTAACCGATTTTTTATAAGCCTTAGCCGCCGTAAGAAGAGACGGAAAGCTGTCCGGAAGTCTGTCAAGCTGTCCGGCAAGAGAATTATAGCTTTTTTCCTTAGCCTTTGCCTGTTCCCAGAAGCCGAGGGCCGAATCCGCGTCCGCCGCCTTATTTTCTCCGAAAATGTGAGTATGTCTTGTAACCAGTTTAGCCGTCAGTTCGCTTACAACGTCGTTAAACGTAAATTCTCCGGTGCGTTCGGCAATATTGCAGTGAAAAACAGCCTGCAGCAAAACGTCGCCAAGTTCCTCCCTCAGGTTTTCCGCGTCGCGCTTATCGATGGCATCCGCCGCCTCATACGCCTCCTCAAGCAGATTTATCCTTATGCTTTCATGCGTCTGAGCCCTATCCCACGGACATCCGTCGTCGGCCGTAAGCCTTGTCATCACCCGCGCTAGGTCCCCGAAAGAATAACGGCTTTTTTTCAAGACGTCGCCCTCGCCGCGGATAAACAGAGCCGCGCCCTTGTACGACTTCATGCGGTCAAGCTCGTAAAGCGCGATTGCCGCGCTGCTCTTGCCCGACGAAAAAACAGCAGGCTGCTCGTCGCCGTATCTGTCCGAAAGCTCAAGCTTGACTTTGCCGGCGATGAGAGCGTCGTCAATACCGTAAATTACAAGCGGAACGGAGGTATCAATCTGCGTATCGCCGCTTACGTCGTAAGCCGAAATAAAGCTGACGCCGGAATGAGGCGTTCTTCCGCGATACTCGGACACCCCGGGTATAAACTCCGTCTCTCTCATGCGTGCTATTTCCGCGGCGGCGGTATCGGTAAATCCGTCGCCCAAAGCGCAATAAACTACGCTCAGACCGCTGTCGGAAGCGGCGACGACTTTTTCCGCGATAAATCCGTCAAGCTGCGAATAGTCCGCCTCCCCTGTATAAGAATCGCTGAGCGCTTCGGTCTCGAACCAAAGCTTTACGCGCGAGAAAACGCGGTCGGCGCCCGCTATGGCCCTCAGGCCTTTTTCGGTAACGTCGCCTTTTTCGATGCCCACTCCCACAATTTTAATCATAGCTGCAACTCCGTAAATTACAAAATTTTCTTTTGCTCGGTTTTACTGATTATCGCACAAAAAGAATAATTTGTCAATCGCGCGGCCGCATATAGCAGCGCCCCGAAATACATAATACAAACAAAGGAGGTAACAAACATGACTAAACTTACAAGCGGTGAAATCGCGCCCGTATCCGGCACGTATAACGTAATCAACGAAAACGGCACCATGGTAGGTACGGTTTACGTTAAAAAAGGCGACAAAATGCCGCCCACTCAATCAAGCCGCGATCATTTTGAAATATAACGGCAGGGATTTACCTTTAAGCGCGATATATTAATTGATCGCCGTTAACGGCTGAAAAAATAAAATATGCGTTTTTCACGCAAATGATGAAGCAATGCCGACACCGTATCAAAACCGGGCGTCGGTCGGACCCGTCCGTTACGGGGCGGTTTTTTACCTTCACGCAAAACTCCCTGTCGGGAGCGACAAAAAGCCTCCGGAAAGTCAAGCTTTTCCGGAGGCTTTTCTGCCCGTCAAACCACCTTATAGCCTTCGTTTTCAACGGCGGCGATAAGCGCACCGTCGTCAACCGGCTTATCGAGAACGATTACGGCGCTGCCGTTTTCATGGCTGACTTCCGCGCTTTTAACTCCGTTTACGGCCTCAAGCGCCTTTTTGACGCGGCCGGAGCAATGTCCGCACATCATGCCTTCAATTTTCAAAGTTTTTTCCATAACAATATTCTCCTTTATTGATTTTTTTCTGTACTTGCGTTCCTTTCTTATATCGAACAAATTTAATCGAAGCGCGTTGGCCACCACGCAAATGCTGGAAAGACTCATTGCCGCCGCGCCGAACATTGGATTCATCGTCCAGCCGAAAATCGGTATCCACAACCCCGCCGCAAGGGGAATTCCGACAACGTTGTAAAAAAACGCCCAAAAAAGATTTTCGTGTATGTTGGCAAGAGCCGCCCGTCCCAACCTGAGCGCTCCGGGCACGTCCAAAAGGCTGCTGCCGCTAAGCACCACGTCCGCCGCGTCCACGGCAACGTCCGTCCCCGCACCTACGGCAATACCAACGTCCGCGGCCGTAAGGGCGGGCGCGTCGTTGATCCCGTCGCCCACCATGACGACCTTGCCGCGCTGACGAAGCCTTTGAATCTCACGCTCCTTACCGTCGGGCAGGACCGACGCTATAACCTCGTCGACTCCGGCTTTGCGGCCCACCGCGGCGGCCGTGCGCTCGTTATCGCCCGTAAGCATCACCACGCGCACGCCCATGCGCTTAAGCTGAGCGATCGCCTGCGGACTGTCCTTTTTAATCTCGTCAGCTACGGCTATTATTCCTATAACGCTCCCGTCACGGCCGAAAAGCAAAGGAGTTTTACCGTCGCCCGACAGCTTTTCCGCCTCTTGCGTTATGGTCTCGGACACCGCGCCCTTTGAACGCATAAACTGAAGATTGCCGGCGTACAGCTCGCTTTTACCGTAAACGGCCGAAACTCCGCTGCCGGCATATGCGATGAACGAATTCGCCTCAAACGATTTTGCGCCGCGCTCCTCCGCGTAAGCGGTAACCGCTTTAGCCAAAGGATGCTCGCTTTTTATTTCCAAAGAATACGCAACTGAAATAAGCTCGCTTTCATCGATTCCTACGGGAATAACGTCGGTCACCTCGGGCTTTCCCGCGGTAATCGTACCGGTTTTGTCCAGCACGACGATATCCGCGCGGCCGGTCATTTCCAGCGATTCGGCGGTTTTGAACAATATGCCGTTTTTAGCTCCCTTACCGCCGGCCACCATGATCGCCACGGGCGTCGCCAGCCCCAAGGCGCACGGACAGGAAATGACAAGTACGGAAATCGCGCGCGCAAGCGCAAAGCCGAAGCTCTGTCCGGCAATGAGCCAGACAACCGCCGCAACGACGGCAATACCTATTACCGCCGGAACGAAAATCCCGGAAACCTTGTCGGCAACCTTTGCGATGGGCGCCTTTGTAGCGGAAGCCCCCTCAACCATCTTGATGATCTGCGATAAATAGGTATCCTCGCCCACGCGTAAAGCCTCGCATTTGAGATAGCCGGAGACGTTAGTCGTAGAGGCGCTCACCTTGTCGCCGGCAGTCTTGTCTACCGGAATGCTCTCTCCCGTAAGCGCAGATTCGTTGACGGCGCTTTCGCCGCTGACGACCACTCCGTCGGCCGGTATGCTGTCGCCGGGACGCACCACGAAAATGTCGCCTTTTACGACCTCCTCCGCAGGAACGGTTACCTCCGCGCCCTGTCTTATGACTGTCGCCGTCCTGGGCGCAAGCTTCATAAGACTCTTTATAGCGTCGGTCGTTTTTCCCTTGGCGCGCGCTTCCAGCGTCTTTCCGCCTGTAATCAACGTCAGAATCATAGCCGCTGACTCAAAGTACAGCTCGTGCAAATATCCTGCGGCCAGCCCGGTATTTCCCGACGACAGGGCAGCGCTCATGGCAAACAGTACATATACGCTGTAAACATAAGCCGCGCCCGCCCCCATTGATACCAGCGTATCCATATTAGGCGCTCCTCGCACAAGGCTTTTAAATCCGCTGATAAAAAAACGCTGATTGACGATCAGGACTGCGCCGGTCAATAACAACTGTGTCAGCCCCAGCGCCATGGGATTGCTTGCAAGCGCCTCGGGCAGCGGCCAGCCCCACATGGTATGCCCCATTGAAAAGTACATCAAAACGACAAGAAAGACCAAAGAAGAAATCAACCGCGCTTTAAGTCTGCCCGTCTCCCTGTCCGCGGTCAGCTTTTCACCGCCGCTTTTTCTGCTTTCACCCTTAAGCGAAGCTCCGTAACCCGCCTTTTCAACCGCGGCTATTATTTTATCAGGCGCAACGCCGCCTTCGACGCCCATGGAATTAGTAAGCAGATTTACCGAGCAGGACGTAACGCCCTCGACTGCCGAAACCGCTTTTTCCACGCGCGCGCTGCATGCGGCGCAGCTCATGCCGGTAACGTCGTATTGCTGCATAAAATTCTCCTTATTTAATCAATCTCTTCAAAACTTCCACCAGCTCGTCCACGGCATCGACCCTCTCCGCTTTGATATCGTCCGTCACGCAGGTGCGTATATGCTCGGCAAGCAATTCCCTGTTAAAGGAATTGAGCGCGGCCGTAACCGCGGATACCTGAATAAGTATATCCACGCAGTAAGCGCTCTTCTCGACCATGCTTTTTATTCCCCGCACCTGTCCCTCTATACGGCTCAGCCTGTTAAGAAGCGCGCCAAGCTCCTCGCCGCTTCTTTTTTTAGTACGACCGGAGCACGCGACGCATTCAGATATCGATTCCATATTTTCAGTCATAATTTATCATCTCCTTGCGATACCCCTGCAGGGTATTTACATTATATACCCCTGCAGGGTATGTGTCAAGTAAATTTTATGAATAATTTGATTTTTCCCTTTAAAACGGAAAAATATATCCGCCGTTCAATCCGGCGGCGGCGCTTTACGCAACGTCTGACGGCTGCAGCGTAATTTCCCTATATAACTCCGACATTTATTACGGACATAGCGTAATCATTTTTTCCGCCGTCTTATTTCCCTGCCGGATACGTCCATTGTATGTATGCGCATTTATTATTCAATACTGTTTGAAAGCAGACAAAACGCTTTTTTACGTAATAAAAAAACGGTCCGCACAAACAAACGAACCGTTATCCGTATATTAAGCAAGAGCGTATTTCGTCCGTCATGCAATTCGGACGCACCGTTTTAAGGAAGCGACGCGGCGCAATCCGCCGGCAAAACGTTATCTGCTTCTTTTACGCGCCGCGCTTTTAGCCTTTTTAACGGCCGGCTCAATTAAAATTATCATAGCCGCCGCCACAAAAATCGCAAGCGCGATATAGCGCCAATCGATAGTTGTTTCCTGCGTTTTCACCATGGGATCGGCGCCGTAAAACAACCTCATTTGTCCCGTAGCCTCGTCAAGCCGAACGGAAAGAACTATACTGCCGTTTTGATCTGTGCGCAAAATGTTTTCATCCTTAAAGCCGAGCTCTTTAAATTCCTCCAGCTTTTCCTGATGCGGGTGTTTGTACTTATTATCGACGCCGCAGCTTATTATTATAAGCGTATTTCCCACGGATTGCGGAGTCGTGACCGCCTCTATGAACTCCTTTCCCGTACTGGTGCGGCTTCCGTGATGACCGGCTTTTATGACGCTGACCGCATAAGTGTCGTCAAAAACGGCAAACTTTCCCTCGCCTTTGCTCGCTTTGGCCGCGAATTCCGCCTCGCCTTCCTTTTCGCAATCGCCGGTAAGAGCGATGCGTTCGCCCTCATACTCCAGTATCATTATCGGCGAGTAATTGTTCCAATCCTTATACGCATTGCTGTTAGGCCCGTAAAACGTAATGGAGTAATAGCCCGCGTCTCCCGGCTCCAACCCGTCCGGCTCAATGGGCGCAAGCTCCCACGAATTTATACGTACCTCCGGATCGCTTTTATCTGCGGCCGCAAGCACCTCCATATATGCTTTCGTAGATTTTTCGGCGCAGTCCGGCGTAAGCAGCGCCGCGTCCGGATCACTGAAGCCATTATAGGTACAAAGCACATTGGGCCGGTAAAACACCTCCGCAGGATAAGCGTTCAGCACGTCGTCCAGCGAGCCGCAGTGATCCGAGTCGGTATGAGTAAGTATTGCGTAATCAAAATACGAAATCGTTTTACCATCGTCGTCCTTGATATTTTCCTCTATGTAAGACAAAATAGCGTCTCTGGCGTCCTTTTCTCCGCCGTCTATTATAACGTTTTTATCATCGGGCAGCTCTATAATACATGCGTCGCCCTGCCCCACGTCCACAAAATGCACGTTAAGATCGTCTCCGACGGTCTGCTGTATAATATCCGAAGCGTCGGTGCCGTCGTATTCCGTCTCATTAACCTTGGTAAGCCCCAGCGCCGCGTTGATTTTATTTTCAAACAGCAAACTCACGCCCAATATTACGCCGATCAGCAGTACTATCAGAATTCTTACGCCCCAATGCGCCTTATATCCTGCCTTAGAGCCTCCTGTTTTTTTAGCCATGAATTTTTCTCCCCTGCCGCCGGACGCGGCGTTTAAATCCATGCGCATATGCGCATAAGTAATAAAAACCCGATCTTATTTATATATCAGACCTATTATTTCAGAGCACTTAGCCTTTGCCGCCTCGTAACCCAGCCTATACATTTCCTCGTAGCCCTCCTTGTCCGTCGCCTTAAAAGCCGACAAGTCAGGCGCAACTATAATGTCGGAATTTATCAGACCGTGCACCGACGCGTTGGCTCCCATTATGTCGAACGAAGCCTTAAGAACGCTTACAAGACCAAGCTCCTTTGTGCCGCCGCCTCGCGGGGGATTAACGTCAACGGGGACCACGTAATCCGCGCCCAGCATTCTGCAGACGTCCGCCGGAATATTATTTAACAGTCCCCCGTCCACCAGATGCTTGTCTCCGACAACCAAAGGCTTAAAAAACAGCGGTACGGTGCTCGAGGCAGCCACAGCCACAGCCACGCTGCCCTTGTCGAGAATAACCTGTTTGCCCTCCACCAGGTCGGTAGCAACGGCGCAAAAAGGCTTTTTAAGATCTTTAAAATCCTTGTCGCCTATTATGTCGGAAACTATTTTGCCTATTTTCATCGAGTCGTCCGGAGACCAAATAAAGCCTTTTTTGATATCCTTCATTTTAAGCGTCGAGCCATGCGCAAGAATATCTTTGGGCTCTACGCCGGCAGCGTACAGCGCGCCCACGATACTGCCCGCCGAACAGCCTACGACAATATCGAAATCAATACCGGCCTCCTTAAATGCCTGAAGCGCGCCGATATGCGCAAAGCCGCGCGCCCCGCCGCCGCCAAGACAAAGCGCCGCACGGCCCTTGCGCTTTACCGCTCCGTTTTTGAGCATACGTGTACGCTTCAGCGCGCGCCTGTCCGAAGTTTGCTTTCGTTTCAGCTGTCTGTTTCTTTTAAAATTATCCCACCATTTCATAGCAGAAAGAATTTTATCCTCCAAAAGCAAAAATTATCCTCGATCGGCTTTATCGCCCCCGGCCGCGTCGTTTTCTTCCGCGTGCTCGCCGGACGGATTCTTCTTGCTTTGCTCAAGCTCAAACTGCTCCTCATCGTCGTTATCGGTATGCTGTTTGACACTTTCAAACAGCACTGGCACGCGCGGCATGATTATCATAGCTATAATAAGCGAAACGCCGACCTGAATCGGTCCGGAAATAAAATTAAACAAAGATGCCGCCCATCCGAACAAAATCCAGTCGGTAAGAAAATAACCGACTATTATGACCGAGCCGGCAATCAGCATAGAGTACAGACGGCGCAGAATCGGCCGCTGTTTTTTAAAAACGTAAAGATAAAGTATGCCGCATAAAAAACCCTCCGCACCCTTTATCACAAAGGTAAACGGAGCGTAAACCACAAAACCGGTAAATATATCGGCCAGCGATGAGCCCAGCGCGCCAACAACGGCGCCCCCGATAGGACCCAGCATCGAAGCGGCGATAAAAATAAGCGCGTCGCCGAAATTTATATATCCGAATCCCACCGGAATCTGAACGAAAACCGTAAGAACGCAGACAAGCGCGGAAAATAACGCGATCAGCACCACGTAAAATGTGGTAGCTTTTTTCCTGTCCTTTTTTTCCACCATACCAAACCTCTCCATAAAATATTCTCACGATTTTCCCTGGCATAAAAGAGGCGTTTAAGACCGCGTTTTACAGCGCCTCTACGGTAACCTTGATTTTAGCGGAAATTTCCGCATAGGGCTTGACGACCACCTCGTATGTGCCGACGGACTTAACGACTTCGTCAAGAACGATTTTCTTTTTATCTATATCGACGCCGGCCGCCTTAAGCGCGTCGGAAATACTCTGAGTATTAAGAGCGCCGAAAAGCTTACCCGTCTCTCCCACCTTGATTTTCACTTTGACGTTCATGCCAGAAATACGGTCCGCCAAGGCTTTGGCCTCCGCTTTCTCAACGGCTTTGCGATGCTCGTCCGCCTTTCTCGCTATTTCCAGACTGTTTATCATAGAGGGAGTCGCTTCCACCGCAAGCTTATTTTTAATCAGATAATTGCGCGCGTATCCGTCGCTGACGTTTATTATATCGTTTTTTTTGCCCTGACCTTTTACGTCGGCAGTAAGCACAACTTTCATATTTTCATACCTCAGTGTTTTGTTATATTCTATACTTTCCGATTAATTTTGTCAAGTTGACAAAACAATATTGACACGGCCGCGAAAAATTAAAACGCTTTATCCGCCGGGAAGCGATACCGGGAAATCGTAAAAAGCGCCGCCGATATCAGGTCAAGCCTAAAATTCTTAAATCATCTTGACCGTCGGCGCTAAACGGCCAAAGCAGCGGACTGCAGAATAAGCGTCCGAGCCGTTATCCCGAAATAACGCGGCGCAAAGCGTTAACATACTAAAATTTACAGTTTTTTGCAATTTATTTTGAGAAAAACACAAACAAAAAAAAGGATGATACTTCCCACTGCCGGACTGTATC
>ENA-UOJE01002792-UOJE01002792.1-human-gut-metagenome-genome-assembly--contig:-C23-NODE-2792-length-12670-cov-4.754578_pt1 | contig 12670 bp, 7 predicted proteins | sample MGYA00242341_ERZ723888 | MGnify/ENA metagenome assembly ERZ723888 | reverse complement strand
TCCATGAAAGTTATTCCGGAACCGTGTCTTCAGGAAGGCGGCAACCGCAAAGCGCCGGCAAAAGGAATTTCAATTGCAGAGTTGATGAAGCGTTTCCCGGGAAATGTCCAGGAAGTTGAACTTCCGGAACTTTGGTTGTATGCTAATGAAACAACTAGAGAACAGTGGAATGTCAGAATGGAAAAATTTTTGGAGAGTTTGCTGAAAAAAGAGCCGGCCGGGAAAGTTCTGCTGGTAGGGCATTCCTCAACGCTTCCTTCGCTTTTTATCGCCATCAATAAAAGAATGACCGACAAACGTCTGACAATCCAACACTATCCACAATATGTTGTGAATTGCTGTCTTTATGTCTACAAATTCAATAAAGAAGGAAAAGTCATTGATGCGACGCTTGAAAACTGGAACTACCTTCCGGAAGACATGCAAACACTCAATTTTTCACCCCTGAAAAAAGTTGTTCCGTGGAAAAAGAATCGATATGTGGGGAAATAAGGAGATTTTGCAATAAAAATTCCCGGTGTAGGCAAAACGTTTTTTCGTGGGGCATTTAACAAAATATGAAAGGAAAGTGAATGAGAAAAAATAGCTGGTTCTTGGGGAGCACGTTTGGAGTTATACGTCCATTTTTTACCCTTATTGAACTCCTGATTATTGTCGCGATCATCGCCATTTTGGCTGGAATGCTTCTGCCTGCACTTAATAAGGCAAAACTGAAGACACAAAGCATCTATTGTGTTAACAATCTGAAACAAATCGGACTGGGGGTATCAGGTTATATTAACGATTACAAGGAATATTTCCCCCCGTGGTCTGGGAAGAATTACTATCCGGCTGCACAGGGAAATTATGGTGATCTGTTGGTAAAACTTAACTATACCGGAGTAAAAAATTTCGTAGATCCGTCAATGCAGGGAAAATGGGGGCGAAGTGCTCCTACCGGGCAAATCAAAGATGGTGAAGTGCGGGATATTGCTTACGGCTGCAATTATATGCATATTTTTGGTGACAAAAACAAGAATGAAGCCGGTCCGGCAAGCAAGTTGCCGGCAGCACGATTATCCGAATTAAAATATGTCAGCAAGGTATATCTTATCATGGATACAAAGAAATCCCCCAAAAGTGGAACACTCCAGTGGCAAGGCAGTAACACACTTTACCCGAAAAAGGGAGGGCTGGACATCGACAGTGCCGGTGTCCCCGATGGTTACAGACATGAAAATTCCTGTGTTAATATTTTAATGGGATGTATGAGCGTTTCTTCCGTGAAAGTCAATCCCGCCAATCCCTATCTGGAACTCGGCAGCTCTGAGGATAATGCGCTATTAATCTCGTGGACTGGCGGACGCCGTGGGAATGAGGTTGATTAGAAAATCAGAAGCTTTTAAGGAAATAGAAAAAGATGAACTCAAAAATCATAATTGGCGGGACCATATTCACAATGATGCTGTTTTCCGTCTTTGCGCTGCCCGATGCAGATTTTGCAGAAAAAATGGCGTATGAAAACAATCTGACCTGTTTCGACAGGCGGCATGCAGTAGTTCCCTGGCGGAATTTCGTCTTGGCATGTCCGGAAAAAGAACGTCCGTTTTCCGGTTTTTTCCTTGCCAATGGAATAAAAACGGAACTGCGCCTGCAATGGAGTGACGGCTATTGTTCCAAATTGTTCATGCTTTCGCAGGATGCAGTTTTCAAGCGGAAAGAAAACCGGAGCCTTAAACCGCCCATGCCGGCATCTACAGTAATTTTTCCTGATGGACGCTTGGTCTTATCGGGAGATTTCCCTCTGTCCGAAATTTATCTGAAGCCGAATCTTGCAAAAATAGCGGACGATGTGTTTGCAAGTCTGGAAATCTCGCCATATCAAAAACGCGTCCCTCAGCTGTATCATTTGCGGATGGAGGCAAAAGATTTCGGCGTTGCATTTTATTTCAACGGCTCCTATGCGGGAACTCTGCAAAGAAAAAACGCCTACCCGGTTTCACTGATGCTGGCAGCGCGTGGCGGAGAAAAATTTGTTGATCTTTCCCATCCGGAAGCGGAGACGTTGGGATTTACCCAAATCAATCTGGATATGAAAAGCCGTTGTGGATTAAAAGCATCTCTGCAGATTGACAAGCCGCTTCCTGTGCCGATGCGAGCGAATGTGACTCGCGCCATTGACCTGCGAAAAACTTTTGCCACGGCAAACAGTCTATACAATCTTTACCGATGCCTGGATCTTACGCGTTCTGCTTTTGATGGATTACCGATGTCTTGTCTTTTTTCTGTGCCTTGTAGACAGTATTTCCGGGCGTGGGTGCTTTGCGCCCCGCTACCGGATACCGTCGATCCACCGGAGTTCCGTTTAGTGGCGACACGTTATAATGAACTTGGGCGTGATGAAGACAGTATGTCTATTTCTACAGCGAATCTTTCTGGGGAATCAAAACAAGTTCGTAAAGTTGGAAGTACGGAAATGGAACTGAACGGCAAGAAAACCGTCCTACCTCTTTACCTTGTGGAAATACCGATTGATTCAGGCAAGATTCAGGATCTGCTTACGATTGACCCGCATAGTGCATTATCAATAAATGATTATTTGGATATTGAACTTCAGAATGTTACCAGATTCAGCGGAATCCGCTTTCCACGCCAAAAGAAAAAACGAGCTCCGGTAGCCATATTTGCGCTTACGTTGGAACATACGCCTGCGGAAGTGATTGTCAGGCAGGCAGAATTCGGAAATGCCTTTTATGAAAATGAGCAGCCGAGAATTCCGGTTGATATTATGGCAATTCAGTCCGGCGAATATGAGCTTCGCTGGACTGTTAAAGATATTGAAGGGAAAACTCTGGCGGAAAAACATGAAACTTGCGATCTTTCCGCTGGACTTTTGCAGACTACTGAATTACCTATGCACACCTATGGCATTGGATGGTTCAGCGTGGACATTACAGTAAGCAGAAAAGGAAAATCTCCTTTTTATAACTTTCAGGCTTCTGTGGTCATATTACCTCCTGATACACGTCAGGCCGGTTTTGACTCTCCTTATGGGACATGGTGGGGAACAGGAAGGGGGCACAACAATACCGCCTCTGATCCGGAACAAGTTCTTCCGTTCCTGCGAAAAGCAGGCTTCCGATTCATTACAGGAATGGATTTATCTGAAGAAAAATTGAAAAAATGGGGATTCACGCTCAATCAGATTCCTGCTTTCGGAAGGTCTATTTTCACAGACTCGCGGATAGTTCAGGATAATCCTGAACTATGGAAAAAGATGGAAATGAATTTCAAAGAGGAATTGGATTTGCTTGCAAAAAGGTATCCAAACTGCCAACAAGCTGTCGTCCTTCATGAAAGTTACTCCGGACAGTATCCGTTTCGTCCCAATATCATGCTTGGACGTCAGCCGGAAAAATTTGATGCCAAGCGGGAGAAACTTGAAAAGGCGCGCATCCGTGCTGTGGAAGTCCAATGCAGAATTATCCGAAAACATTACCCTGAGATGAAGATCATCTTTGGAAACTGCACTTGGGCGCAGGGAATCTTGGAAGCATTCATGGCTCGCGGATTTGATGCGTCCTTAATTGATGCCATCGGTTCCGAGGCTCCCGGGGGGCGGCGTTTGCCGGAATCCCTGGCATCCACATGGACAACAGCCGGTTCCGCTTTCGTTCTCCGGGAGACATCGCGGCTTTCAGGCGCAAATAAACCGGTGACCGGGTGTTATGAATGGAGCTGCAGGACTGCGGAACAGGGAGTCTTAAGACAGGCGCAATTAACGGTGCGTGATATTCTCGTTGCTCATGCTTACGGATTTCAAAGAATTTCGTTCGGCAGTCCCTGCGACGGCAGCACCGCTTATAATCATGATCCCGGCTATGGAAAGATTTCTTTTGCAAACCGTTTACGGCAGCCGAGACCACTTTATGTCGCCGCTGCAACAGCTACCAGGAACCTGGACCGGGTCACTTTCCAGCGCTCTTTCCCGCTGGAAGATCTTTCCGGGCATGCTTTTGAATTCCAACAGGAAAATGGCAAATGGATTTACACAATCTGGACATCCCGGCACAGCGCGGATTTCGAATTACTCTTTGATGGTGAGTCAACGGAAAAACTTGAGTCCGAAGATCTTTTCGGACGCCGTGGCGCTTTTGCGATAAAAGGCGGCAAATGCCGGATTACGGCAAATGAATCTGTTCGTTATCTGTTCACAGAGCGGAGATTGCGCCTGGTTCGACTTGTCAGGACACACAATCCGTTCAACATGGCTCCGGCAGAGACTCCGCTTGAAGTTCATACGCTTGCGGCAAAGAAAATCAAGGCAGACCCGTCGCGGGAAAAAAGATTCGATATTTATGAAAAATCAGGTTTTACTCTGGGCGGCATGTTCAATGAACCGGCGTTTCCTGTCCCTGTTCGGATTGCCGATGCTCCGGATACGGGAAAGGGGAAAGGCATTCGTGTAAATTTTGATGTCGCCGGTTTACCGGAAGAGCCCTGGAATCGTGCCGCATATGTGAAGCTGGTTCCCGAATATCCGATCATAATTCCAGCTCAGGCTCAAAAAATCGGGATTTGGATAAAGGGGAACAAAAGCCGTGGACGGCTGATTTGGGAGATTACGGATTCAATAGGCAGGAAATATCTTTCTGCGGGAAGTCCGGAAAACGGTGCTTTCAGTTTGAATGACGCATATGAGAATCAGTTTTCCTTCGAAGGCTGGCGTTTTCTTGCCATGCCGCTGACCAGGAAATATGCGGAGCCGAAAGATTGGTTCGGATACCAGTGGTGCGGCCCGGAAGGACGCAGCGCCATGTCCATGAGACGACCGTTCATGATTACGGGAATTTTTCTGAGCACTACCCGGAATGCGGATCATATTACCGGGCTGTTTCCCGTGAAAAATCAGGAACTCACGCTGGGAACAATTTCATTTTACAAGTAACTGTGTTTTGAAAAGCCGGATTGATAAAGGGAGGTGATTATGAAAAAAGAAACAGTCATTTGCTGAAGTGCAGAAAAATTTTATTCAACGATGAAAAAACTGTCGCATACGACAATCTGCCCTTGTCGGAAGATTTGATGGAAACTGTCATAACATAGATGAAGATCAGGAGAAGATAATGAAAATTTTACACGTGCAAAAGATGATTGTCATGCTGTTGGGATTGTTCCCGATATTCCTTTTTGCGGAACAACCGCCAGAACCGCCGCTGAAAGCCGTCAGATATGTCTTTTTATTTATCGGGGACGGTATGGGAAAGGCTCATCGTGCCGCTGCTGAGGCATATGCCCTAAAAACAACAGGTAAAGGACTTGCGATCAATGCCATGCCGCATCAGGCGGAAATGACCACCTTTGCCGCAAACAATCCTGTGACGGATGCCAGCGGTACCGCCATTGCCTCCGGCACAAAGACCAACGTCTGGTACATCGGCATGAGCCCGGACGGTAAACCGCTGGATTCCATAGCCGTATCCGCCAAGCGGGCGGGTAAAAAGGTTGCCATTCTTTCCAGTAAGAACCTGAACGATGCGACGCCGGCGGCTTTTTATGCGCATTCGCGGAGCCGTAGCAATCTTTATGAGATTGGGCTTGAGCTGATTCATTCCGATTTTGATTTTTGGGGTGGCGGGGGAATTCTTGATTTCAACAATAAAAAGGCTTCGTCATATCAGGGGAATCTCTATGAAATGGCAAAACGGCGCGGTTTCAAAGTTGTATCCAATCCGAAGGAAATCATGGCTTTGAAGCCATGCAGGGAAAAAATTATTGTCGGCGTTGAAGGCGGCAGAATGCCCTATGCCATGCAGAACAAATCCCTGAAACTGGCGGATTATGTTGCCAAGGCGATTGAACTGCTGCAGGAGCATGAGAAAGGATTTTTCCTGATGTGCGAAGGCGGTAAAATCGACTGGGCAGCTCATGCCAACGATGCAGCTCTCATGCTTACGGAGATGCTGGATTTCGATCTTGCATATCGAACGGCATTGGCTTTTGCGGAAAAACACCCGGACAATACTTTGATTGTTGTTACCGCCGATCATGAAACGGGAGGACTCTCATTCGGAAAAGCCGCTTCCGGATATCCTGTCAATTATGACCTGCTGTTCCGCAAATATGCTCCGCGCGGTACTTTTGCCATGAAGTTCATCAAACTGAAAAGTAATGACCGGCCTTACTCCTTTGAAGACCTGAAAAAAGATCTGGTTGCCCTTTACGGTTTCGACTTCTCCAACCGGGGGCCATTGGGGCTTTCTCCTGAGGAAATCGACAGATTGGAAAAGGACTTCAACCGGCACTTTGTTCACGGCAGAAGCAATGGAGATTATTACATGCTTGATACCCTCCTGCTGCGGCTTTACAACAAAAAGGCCGGGTTTCAATGGACAACCCATGGACATACCGGTCAGCCGGTACTGACAAGCGCTTATGGTGTCAATGCGGAAATGTTTTCTTCCCCGATGGACAATACGGATATAGGAAAACGACTCAAACAGGCGGTTCGATAATCATGATTTCAAAACTCTCCATTCGTGCTGTTCAGATGGACTTGGCGCGACAGCCGGAAACAGTGGCTTTCATTAAATCCTCAATTGATTTCTACAGTCAGTTTGGTTACAATTTTCTGGTTCTTTATTTGGAAGGGCGGATTCGTACTGAAAGTTTTCATGCTTTTCCGGATAGTCGATCTTATTCTCCAGAAGAAGTCCGGGAAATTGTTTCTTACGCTTTGGAAAAAGGTCTTGAAACAATACCGGTTGTCTCCCTTTTTGGACATGCCGAGCATTTTCTTGCCCCGGAAGAAAACGAAATTTATGCAGAACTGAAGAATGGGGCAAAGGGACGTTTCAGCACCGTAAAACATGTTTTTTGTCCATCACAGCCAGAAACGCTCAATTTCATTGAGCAGTATGTATCCGAAGTTGCGAAACTTTTCCCATCAAAGTATTTCCATGTCGGCTTTGATGAAGTTTGGGACATTGGGTATTGTGATATATGCCGTATGCGGCTCAAAACAGAAAAGCAGAGCGGCATCTACTTTTCGCATCTTATGGCGGTTTATCAAATAGTCAGTCGCAAACTTGGAAAAATCATGCTGATGTGGGATGACTTGTTTGATATTTATCCGGAAGTATTGGAAAAAATTCCGCGTGACGTAATTCTTTGTGCATGGCATTATAATTCTTTGCTTGAGCGTCCATCCGGTCATACCGGTGGACCCCGGAAAGATCTATTTCGATACTATGAGCGTTTGGGTTTTCAGTATATTTTTGCACCTGCATCTTTCAGTCTGCGCAATATCCAAACCTATACGGAATATGCAGTAAAACACCATCCCGTTGGCGCTTTGCTAACCGTTTGGGAAGCACCGAATGCGTGCGACAAAGTGGCCACTGCTTATGCCGGACAACTATGGTCTGGAAATGAAAACTATTCCATGGAGGACGCTTTACGCGATACGACGCCACTCCGCACGGGAGCGGAACTCTCGCTGGCGATTCAACTTTTGAAAGAGCACTTTTTACAGTTGCCCGGAGATCCGCGTTGTTATTTCTGCGGAGCACTAAATTCCGGTGAATATGAACGGCTGCTGACTGTTCGTGCGGCAAGAGCGCTGTATGAAAAGCATATCAGTTCTAAAAACGACGTAATTGAAGAACTATTGATCTATCTTGATGCGGAGACAGTCTATTTTGACCTGCGCCGCTTGCTACCGTTACTTTGTCAGCCCGGTGTTTCAAACAACATATCCAGCGACTTGGCAGAAATCAAGGTTCGGGTCGCGGATTTGAACCAGCGGCGCAAAATGATTGAACAGCGGTTGCGTCCTGATCGGATGAGTCAAAAAAATGATCGTGTTTTTGATTTTCTGGAAAAAATGTTTGCAGACCTTCCCATCCAAGGACCGCTCGGTAATACTGTTCTGCGTGTGCGTTATCCAGAAGCATGTTCTCCTTTCCGTTTTTATGTTCGTTGCTCTAGTTCGCAGCAATGGCAGGAAATTGAAGGTGGATATACTGGATGCAGAATGTTTCATGGCGAAAATCTTATAATGTATCCTTGTGATTTATCAGGAGAGCCAGTAGCTATTCGTATTGATTACACCAACGGATTTACCGGTGCGCGGATCATGTATGCGGAACTGGAAACATCTGATGCCTTTTACACACCTGCCGGAATAATCAACCTAGAAGGCGCTGTCAGCCACCCGGAGGCATTGCTCTGTGACGGACTTGATGCAGCATTTTTCGGAGATGGCGTGGTTCAGGCATTCCGTAAATTCAATCAGCCGGATAGTCTGCACATGGTTTCCTCTGTTGAAATGTTGCTCAAAAAAGAAATGAAATAATCCTGCTTGAAGGTGGTTATGAGCGAATATTACTATAATTTCGATGAAGAACGCCAGTTGGAACAATGGAAAATCATTGCTTCGCAGGATGACCGTGTATTGGGGATATGTCAGTTTGAATGTGATACGGAAGGGGATTTTCTTTTACTTTGGGATACAAAACGCTATTATGCCCTGACTGATGCCGACGTGATTGAGGTCTGTGGGATCAATGTTGTCGGAATAGTGGATTTTTATATCGGCAAACACAAGCAACGACATGGTATACGCCGTCATCTGGTTAAAGGCACTAATATGATTACCGCTCTCTTGGCTCCCGGAAACGGTGGCATTGCGGATTTTCGCATGCAACTGGTTCCGGCGCCGGTAAAAGTTCAGCTTGCACCGGATTATCACAGGAGTATCCGGTTTGCCGAATCCCCGGAACTCCAAGAAAACGATGAAATCGCAGTGAGCGGTATGCGCGCCGGAGCTGGCCATGAACGGAATCCCGGTCGATTTGGCTTTCAGAAACAGGCCGGATTTTTAGATTGCGGCATGATGCAGTATGGTCTGATCAGCAAGATGTTCCTTTGCGGAGATCCGCGTTACCGGAAACCCTGGGTATGGGGGTATTCTCTGATTCAGGAAAACAATTGGTCCGCTGATTCCGACGAATACCAAGTGCTGAGCCATATGGCACTACGCTGGAAACGTGGGCGCACAACCTTTCATGCTTCTATGGCTTCTGCTTGCATTGTCACAGAATTCGATGGCGAATATATGAAAGTTTCCGGATTGAACTTTGCAGGCAACTATCAATACGTGCTGACTGCTGGTGAAGTCGCTTCTACCTCCTGTTTTTCCGGTCAATTACCGGAAAACTGGCTGTTGCTGTTTGGCTGCACGGAATATCCGGATGTCCCCTTGCTCCTGATCCCCGACCGTCATCCCGTCCGCATTGAATTCCTTCGTGATTGCGACAATCGTCTGACAGAAGTGCGGCTTTATGGTTGCAAACGGTTGACAACTGCAACACCGTTCGGTTTTGAACCATTGGAACCGCAGACCCCGGAAGATGATAAATTCCTCGCTGATGCGACCGCAAGGTGTCGTTTTTGGGGTAGAGCCTCGCTTTCTCTGCCTGTAAATTGCCAGGAATATTTTTATAACGACCATCAAAAAAAGCTGGTTCGAATCATTCAGAAATTTGATTACTGCAACTTTGCTGATGAATGGGGTACCGTTCCGCTTTATCTGGCGCCACTCCCTCCCATGCTGACGATTGGCAATGAGCATCAAATCCCTGAAGGAGCGGTTGATTTCCGTTTCCCTACTAAATATGGTCCGCTGTACGGTTTTCGCGGCAGAAACTCGGAATATTCAGTGGCAATGATGCTTACATACCGGAAATTTCCACTGCGTGGGAAAGATTCTTCAGCCGAAAAAAAACTTAAGGATGGATTGGACGATTATTTTGAATTCATGTCCAGATTTCCAGACACGGAACAGAGTTATGCATATCCCGGTGCAATCCTTGAGTCCTATGCTTATACGGCATCCATGATCAATTTCATGCCCCGTGATAAACGGGATTTCCTGGCAAAGGAACTGGGTAAACGGCTGAACTATGCCTGCAATCCAAACCGCCAATATACACTATTGCTCAGCGATCATCACAAACTCTGGAAAGAAAAACCAGAACGGGATGCAGTCGAACATTATTACAAAGGAAATACAATCCGCCGTATGAAGATGTTCAATCTTTACGAGCGGCAGGAGCCTTTTACAGGGAAAAGATATTATCTCTGCTATTTCAATGTTGGAATGTTGTTTGTTGGAGCCTTGAAAAATGGAACACGTGAAGAAGTTCTGAGATATCCGTATCCGTTTGTGGAAAATGACTGGGGAATCGGAATCACATTTTATATGATGTATTCTGCCGCACTTGCTTCCGGCGATTATTCTGCCATACGAAAAAACTGGAAACATATACAGAAAATCTTTCGCTTCTTTGAATTGTATTATGACTGGGCATGTATGGGTGGAGGATATGCCGAAAAAGCACGTTGCTGGATTGAGGGGGCAAACTTTGGGGCTTTCACTTCTTACATTAATATGGCAAAAACAGTTGGTGATATGGAAGCCTATGAACAGGGAACCTATATTGCAGCCAAGATGTTGAATCTCTGCCGGGCTAGATTTTCTCTGGGAGAATACTTTGCCAGATATTACCATGTAAAACCATGGTATGGTGCACGATATTTTTACGAAGAACACAGTACAGACGCTTCTTTTCAACAGGTTCCTAAAAATAATGCGGAAGAATTCAATGCACAGGAACGGGTCTGTCGAATCGGTATCTCCCTGCTGACCACGGATGCGATTTATCCGGAACTTTTTGATTCATTCCGGGAAACTGCTCCGATGACGCACAGAATGATTATGAACCGTTACCGCAAACTGCTGGGATCGGATTTTATGCAACATTTGAATGACTGTTCATATTTGCTGATTAATGATGCTTTGGATCCGGAAATTCCTGAAGTCGTCACTAGAAAAAATCTTGCCGATACGGTAAGACTTGGACGTATTTTGACTCAATGGCACGATGTCAATCGTTTTGAAAACAACATGCCAGAACATTATTTGGAAAGCCAGATTCTTGCTTGGCTGGAAATGCGTTCGCATGGCATGTGGCTGGAACACTGGCAGGGATTGAGAATTTGCGATGCGACTTGGGAGCAAGATAAACAGAAAGCCTGTCTGGAAATTGAAATAACAGAGGGTAAAACTCTGTTGCGATGCGGACTGAATCATCTTCCTGTCGAGGCATTCTTTAATGAAAAATCTATTTATTGGACATCCCCCGAAAATAAAATTATTGAGTTTCATCCGGAAGAAAATGGAATGTTGGTTATCCGTTTTTGACTGTTAAGAAGTGAACAGTAAGAAATCACTAATGTCCCATAAAAAGTTAAATGATGGTGTATCAATTAACTGAAAATCAAGATTTTAGGCGGGGGAAACTTGCGAGATGATTTGAATCGTATATCTTTGTACCATCGAGGGACTACCAATGAACAAATACATATTTGCACAAATTGTGGAATTTCTTGACTACAACAGATTTAGAAGGCTGGGCATGCGCCCAATGAGCCCCATCTGGATTTGAGTAGTTTGCGTATTATATTCTTCTGTGAATCAGAACAATAGGAGGATGGCATGGGACGGGAAGGATACGATTACTGGGTGGAACACCTGTCAGAGTATTGGGATAGCGGCTTGAAGATACAGGAATACAGCGAACTGAAGGAGCGTCCTTACGAAAACACACGTCGCTGGATTCGAGTGTTGCAAAAGGTGTCAGTTCATCAGGGAGGCACGCGATCTCCTCTGTATCGGAGCTCCCGGAACAGGAAAATCACATCTGATTCAGGCGATAGGATATGAAGCCATCAAACGAGTTTTTGCTGTCATTTACCACTCTATTTTTGATCTGATTCGGGAATTCCAGTATCCTGAACAGGAAAAGGAAAATGCACTTCTCACAAAATATCTGAAATGTGATCTCTTGATCATTGATGATATGGGGTTGAAAAGCCGCCCGGATCGCGCCGGGAAAATCCTGTTCGAACTCATTATGAGGCACTATGAGCTCCGTTCCACTATCATGACAAACAATCGGCTCATCGAAGATTGGGGAAAGCTCATTGGCGATGTCGCTACCGCTGGAGCCATATTGGATCAACTCTTGTAAAATGCGATGGTCATCCTGTTTAAGGGAAGGAGCTATCGCCAGAGAAAGGCAGCAGGAGATCTGTGAAATATGTAAAAGTACTTGCCGGAAAGAAAGATACTTTGGAATTTGACGTGGATAGCTTTCCCTAGGTTCTGAAGAAAAAAAGCCTCTTCGACGATCCTTGACACAACTTATAGCTCCTTTACGCTCGAAATTTCTGGAAGCTGATAAATTTTCAGTTTGAAGTATTCGCGATCTCTGAAACCGTAGGCTTGCTTGATCAGCCATCGGATTTTGTTGTTAAACCCTTCCATACCTGCATTACAGATATGTCGAAACGTCCAGAAACTGACAATTCCATCGAGTTTATCCCGAATGGTACGCGCCATCGTTCTTAATTCCGGAATTTGTGTTTCCTCCGCCAATTTGATCCAGCGATGAAACGCGATTTTAGCATGGCAGGAGTTTTTTGCCCTCGTATATATTGTTCTCAATGCTTCCTTAAACTGTCCCTTTTGTTATTTTATATGTCATTTTCCATGCGATTATAACAATACCCTATATTAACGCCGAGTGCAAGTTTTTTAACAAAAAATCCGTTCAAATTGTAGAAG
>ENA-UOJE01002785-UOJE01002785.1-human-gut-metagenome-genome-assembly--contig:-C23-NODE-2785-length-12694-cov-6.176675_pt1 | contig 12694 bp, 7 predicted proteins | sample MGYA00242341_ERZ723888 | MGnify/ENA metagenome assembly ERZ723888 | reverse complement strand
AGGAAATCGGCGGAGCTTAAGCCGTTGAAGTAGCTGATTGAGAAAAAATTAACATCATGGAAGCAGAAATTTACGGAATTTTACGGTTCGGCCGGCAAAAACGACGTAAGATATTATTTTGCGGCGGCTTATGCGGTTTTAATAGAGCTGTCGTTTATCCGCGCCGAACAAAACGGCGACGACGTGCTTGTGGCAGAAACGGGAGATCTGATTAAAAACAAAACGGCTTCCTCGCCCGAGCTTACTCTTTTGTTTGCTTCCGTGCTTGAAAGCGCGGGAATAAACTGCGTATTCGGTCGTGCGGCTAAGGAGTGGTATGTAGGCGCGTTTTTATCCGACGAGTGTTTCGGAGACGCTGTTATAGACGACTCCTCTCTGATAGAAAATAAAATCGAGCGCGGAGTGAACGAAATTTCCATGGTATCCGTCGGCGGAATTTTCGAGGGGCTTAATTTTGAAAGCAATGAAAAGCGTACCGTTTCCGCTATCAAAAAGCATGGCATCGAGTTTTTCGTCGATTTAAAGTACGCGCGGATGATGAACGTTGCGCCTCTTCCGGAGAGAGTTAAAACTGCCGGAGGATATGACCTTAAGGCGGCTTCGGATTACTCGGATACCGACGCGCCCGGAAAGATAGAGGAAATCAAAGGAAATCTGTCGGGCGGTACGCTTGTAACGCGCGAGAAGCAGTGGGAGAGGCGTCTTCTCGATCTGGATATGCGCAACGCGCTTTTGAACTTTAAGACTTCCGCTTATACGGTCAAGCTGCTGACCGCGCGTCTTGACGACTTTATTTCCGCCATTCCTGCGTTCGGAGAGTACGAACTGTATCCGACCGACGAAAAAGAAAGCAATTTATTGTCGGCCTTTAGTGAGGATTTCAACAAGACGGTTTCTCTCAAGCCCGTGGCGGACCTTATTGCTTACGAATATAAAAACAGGCATTTGCGAGTTCCGCTTTCCGGCAAGGAATTCGAGCGGGCGCTTTCGGGCGTGTACCGCAAGGAAAAGAGCCGGCAGGAGGAGTCGGGCACGGCTTCGCTGTATTTGGCGGCCGGATTTTTGAAATGGTGCTTAAGCGGCGACGACGAATACAAGTTTGCGCCTATTCTTTTATATCCGGTTACTCTTTTGCGGCGCGGAACTTCGCAGACGTCGTTTTTCGTCAATATAAACGAGGACGAAGTACATGTTAATACCACGCTTTTGGAGTATCTGTATCAGCAGTTTAACATCGATATACGCGCGCTGAGCGAGTTTAAGGCGCCGTCTCTGTCCGGCTACTCTTCCGTTGTCGCGCGTTTGAAAAAAGAGGTTTCCGGACAAAAGGGCTGGGCTGTGTACGACAGCGTATATTTGTGTTCGCTTTCCTTTTCCAGTTATCTTATGTGGAAGGACGTGCGGACCAAAATGGATAAATTCCGCGAAAGTAAGCTTATACGCTCTCTTTTGGAAAACCGCAGCGAATTTACGGGCGAAGAGGCCGTCGGCGAAAATCTTTCCTCCGACGAGGCTTATGCCGAAGGCGGAAAAATTTATCTGCCGATAAGCGCCGACTCCTCTCAGTATTCGGCCGTAGTGGACTCGATGTCTAAAAGCTTTGTTCTGCACGGTCCTCCGGGGACAGGCAAGTCGCAGACCATCACTAATATGATAGCCAATAATATCGCCAACGGCAGGCGGGTATTGTTCGTCGCTGAAAAAATGGCGGCGCTTTCCGTCGTATATAAGCGGTTAAAGGATATCGGCATAGGTGATTTCTGTCTGGAGCTTTATTCCGAAAAAACCAAAAAAACCGACGTCGTCGATAAGCTTGTATCCACTATGGCGCTTGCCGGATCGGAGGAAACGAGGGGCGTAGACGAAAACCGCCGCGAGCTCAGCGCGCTTATCTCGCGCTTGCAGGGAGAAATGGACGCTATGCATTGCGTTCATTCGCTCGGTTTTTCGGTTTACGAAGGAATACTGGGATATCTCGACAATAAGGATGCGCCCGACTGCCTTACGATAGACAGCCTGTTTTACGAAAAGCTGAACAAGGAAAGCTTCAACAGATATCTGGGGCTTTTGACCGAGCTTTCGGTGCGCGCCAAGGAATGCGGAAATCTTGAAAAATCGCCTTTCCGCGACGTGGGAAGATTCGATTACAACGAGCGCTGGCGCGTGCGCGGCGAGAGTATTTTAAAAATTTATTATCGGGAGCTTAGATCGCTGAGATTTTACGCAAGAGAGCTTGTTCCCGTTTTCAACATGCGCACGGTGTCGCTTACGCAGGAAAAACTTAAGGGCATTTACGACGTCGCAAGGCTTATCATGAATTCCGCAGCCGTCATGAAGGTAATTTCCGGCGGAAGGGAAAACGTTACGCTGCTTGCCGCTGCGGAAAGTTATCTTTCGCTTATCGAGCTGGAAAGACGGCTTAAGGAAGCGTTTTCCAATCGCTTCGACGAGTTTCCGGAGGCGGCCTTTTCGGTGGCGGAGGTGCTCGACGCGCAAAGGAAGGATTCGCGGGGGATAAAACTGGCTAAAAAATATGCGGCTGCGGTCAAATACGAGCTGGATAAGGAAGCGCGCGCCGAATATTACGCCGAGCTTTTGAAGATTGCAAAAAACCGCTTTGAGCTTCGTCGCAGAGCCGAAAAGCTTGACAGACTTGAAGTGGGCAGCGAGGCGGAGCTTATTATTGCCGCGGAGGAGCTGCGCGCGTTGGTTGCGGCGGCAAAAAACGTTTACGCCGATTTTGAAGTAAATATTTTCTTTGAGTCGTGCCGTTATATCGCGGCAAATTCTCCGTTTTTGTATCTCGAGTACTTTGTTGCCGCTTATGAAAGCGCGGAAAGGGCAAGAAGGCAGTTTACGTCAATTTTTGCGATAGAGCCGCGCCGTATCGGAGAGCTGAACGAGGAGATGGAGTACGTCACTCAGCTTAATAAAAATTTGGATCGTATCGCCGGATGGAGTAAATATCAGGAAATAGTGGCGGAATGCCGCCGCAGCGGCTTTGAATTTGTGCTGGAGCCGCTGAACGTCGGAGAGATAACTCCGGACGACATTTTAAGCTGTTTTAAAAAATGCGTTTATTATAATTTCGTGCGCAGCGAAATTTCGCTTGACGAGCGTTTATGCCAGTTTTCCGGGCTTGCGCTGGAAGAAATGATAGAGCGCTTTAAGTCGCTTTCCGAAGAATACGAGCGTCTTACCCGAACCGAACTTTACCGCACGCTTGTAGGCAGGCTGCCGACTCCGCGCGAGGACGGCGAACATAATCTGGAAAAGGTTGTGCTGCTGCGCGCTCAGAAAAACGGCGTCAAGGGCGTTACCTTAAGAAAGCTGTTTACTCAGATCCCTACGATCATGAAGTGCGCCTGTCCGTGTATGCTGATGAGCCCGGCTTCGGCCACTCAGTTTTTAGACCTGGATCTCGATAAATTTGACCTTGTAATATTCGACGAGGCGTCTCAGGTGCCGACCTGCAAGGCTGTGGGCACTATCGCGCGCGCCCGTCAGGTGATAGTCGTCGGCGATCCGAAGCAGCTTCCTCCCACGACGTTTTTCGGCGCGGATTTTAAGGATGAGGAACATCTTGACGTCGAGGATCTTGAAAGCATACTTGACGACTGTCTGGCTATCGGTATGCCGGAAAGGCACCTTTTATGGCATTACAGGTCGCATTACGAAAGCCTCATAGCGTTTTCAAACGCCATGTATTACGACAATCAGCTGCTTACGTTTCCATCTCCGGGCGAAATGAACAGTAAGGTGACGCTGGAATACGTTGACGGCGTTTACGACCGCGGCGGAAGCAAGTGCAATAAAAAGGAAGCGCAGGAGCTTATAAAAAATATTGTCGCGCGGCTAAAAAATCCTGCGCTTAAAAACCAGTCCGTCGGCGTAGTTACGTTTAACGGCGCTCAGCAGGCGTATATCGAGGATAACCTTTTAAAAGCGCTTAAGGAGGCTAAGCTGGAGGAAGAGGCTTTCGAGCGCGACGAGCCCGTTTTTGTAAAAAATCTGGAAAACGTGCAGGGCGACGAGCGCGACGTTATACTGTTTTCGGTAGGGTACGGTCCCGACCGGGACGGAAAGCTGTCGCTCAATTTCGGGCCGCTTAATCAGGCCGGGGGATATCGCAGACTCAACGTGGCGGCGACGCGCGCGCGTATGGAAATGAAGGTGTTTTCGTCTATCCGCGCCAACATGATCGACCTGAGGCGCACTTCATCTCAGGGCGTTCGCGGCCTTAAGGCGTTTTTGGAATATGCCGAGCGCGGCAGAGATATGCTGGTATTCGACTCCAGAAACGTCGGCGCGCGCGAAAAGGGAATAGGGGAGTATATCGCGCACGAGCTTAGCGAAAAAGGACTTAAGTGCGTATATGACCTCGGTGTTTCGGATTTTAAAATAGACGTGGCCGTTGTCGATCCCAGAGATCCCGATAAATATATTCTGGCAATAATCTGCGACAGCGCAAACGAATTTCGTATTAAAAGCGTGCGCGACCGCGTTGCCATGCATACGAAAATTCTTAAAACGCTGGGATGGAACGTCCATTATCTTTGGACGGTAAATTATTTGGGCAATCCTAAAAGAGAAATTTCCAAAATACGCGAAATTGTTTCCTCTCTGTCAAAATCCGCCCTGCCCAGCAAGAAGAACGTAAAGGAATCGCTTTCAAGATATCGGCGCGTTTACAGGCGCGCGGCAGTCAAACCGCTTGCCAAGGCGGGCGCAGAATATGTTACGTCCGACGTTAATCTGGATAAAATCAGGCAAAAGCTTTCGGATATCGTGCGCGCGGAGGGCCCGATTGACGAAGCGTCGCTTATTGAAAAGCTTTGCGTCGTTTATTCTGTGCCGAAAACCGCCAAAAAGGCCGTGCAGCGTCTTTATGAAATTGCCGCCGGTACGGAGAATTACCGGAAGGAAAGTCTGGGAGTCGCATATTACGCCGACAGAGAAACCGAAACGTTCAGACCGCTGGACGACAGGGTAAAGCGCGATTATTCGCGCGTCAGCCCTTACGAGCTTATTGCGGCGGCAAGATGCGCGCTCGAGTGCTCCGGAAGCCTGAATAAGAGCGAGCTTATAAAAGAGATTTTTACTTTGATGAATTGCACGAGAAAGACGGCCAAAGCCTCGGAGTGGACGGAAAGCGCTTTGGAGCTTGCCGTCAAGGAGGGGTACGTTATTCTTACGGTTGACGGAAATTATACCGTTTAAAGGAGATGCCGCAATTATGAATATCAGAAATTTATTTGAGGAAAAGAAATGCGTTTTTTCGTTTGAAATGTTTCCGCCAAAGAAAAATTCGGACGACATAAACGCCATGTACGAGACTATCGACGGATTAAAGCGTTTAGGCCCCGACTATATTTCTATCACTTACGGTGCGGGCGGAAGCGGCGGACGCGGTACGGAGCGGCTTGCCGCCGCGGTCAAGGCGGCGGGAATAGAGCCTTTGGCTCATCTTACCTGTCTTGGCAGCGGCGCGGCGGAAATAGACGGCGTTCTTAAAAGGCTGAAGGAGCTGGGCGTAACTAACGTTATGGCCTTGCGGGGCGACAGAATCGACGGAGTTGCGGACGGCGATTTCAAGTACGCGTCCGAGCTTGCCGCTCATATAAAAAGCGCGTACCCTGAGTTTAACGTTGCCGGCGCGTGTTATCCGGAGGGACACGTGGAGGCTGAAAGCCGTTACGAGGACATTAAAAATCTGCGCAAAAAGGTGGAAGCGGGCGTGACGCACCTCAATTCCCAGCTGTTTTTCGACAATGAGGATTTTTTTGAATTCAGCGAGCTTCTTTCGCTGGCCGGCATTGACGTGCCCGTTCAGGCGGGAATTATGCCCGTAGTCAGACTGAAGCAGGTTGACAGAATAATCTCTTTGGCCGGCGTTAAAATTCCGTCCCGGCTGTCGCGGCTGCTTTCAAGATACGGATCCGACGCGGAGGCGCTTGCCGACGCCGGCATCGCTTACGCTACCGAGCAGATTGCCGACCTGATTGCGGGCGGCGTGCGCGGCATTCACGTTTACGTAATGAATAACGTAGAGGTCGCCGCAAGAATTACGGAAAACGTGCGCTCTATGCTCAATCGCGTAAACAACGACTGACGTATGAAAATTTCTTTTGCTGAAGCTTTAAGATATGCTGGCGTTAAAAGCCTTGACGACGAGGCGCTCAAACGGCTTATGGAGCGGGCTGTCGCCGACGCGGAAAGACTGGCGGAGCCTATGAGCCGGGCAAGGGTTTTCGATATCCGGCGAATATCCGGCGGCGTTGTGCTGGGCGGCGCGCTGCTTACCGGCAGATCTGCGCAAAAGCTGTTGGCGGACTGCGATCGCGCGGCGCTTGTTACGGTTACGGCCGGTCATGCTCTGGACGCGGAAATAAGGAGGCTTGCCGCCGTCGATATGGCAATGGCGGTTGCTCTGGACGCGGCGGGGACTGCGGCCGTTGAATCGGCCGCGGACGAGGCGGAGGTTTTGCTTAGGTCGGAATTGAAGGGAGCGGAGCTTACTCCGCGTTTTTCGCCGGGTTACGGAGATATGCCTCTTTCCTTCGGTCGGGATATAATAAAGCTGACGGAAGCGGAGCGTTATCTGGGCGTCACGTTGACCGAATCCGACACGCTGCTGCCATCTAAATCCGTTACGGCAGTTATAGGTATAAAAGGAGGAAATTCCGAGAAAACGGGGGAATCGTTATGAAAAAAAGTTTTTACGACGTACTTAAATCCGACGTGCCGGTAATTATGGACGGAGCCATGGGTACCGAGTTGTTTGCGCGCGGTCTAGCCGTGGGAGAAAACCCCGAGCTTAAGAACGTAACCGATCCAAATCTCGTCAGGTCGGTGCACGCAGATTACGCGGCGGCCGGCGCGGAAATAATTTATACCAATACTTTCGGCGCAAATTCCGAAAAGCTGCCGGATGGAGCAAGCTCGGATAAAATCATCCGTATCGCGGTCGAAAACGCTCGCGCGGCGGCAAAGGACGCTTTAATTGCTTTGGATATCGGGCCTGTAGGACGGCTGACGGAGCCTGCCGGCACGCTTAAATTCGACGAAGCATACGATATTTTCCGCCGTCAGGCCGTCGCAGGAGAAAAGGCCGGCTGCGATCTTGTCGCGCTGGAGACGTTTTCATCACTGCAGGAGCTTCGCGCGGCGGTGCTCGCAGTCAAGGAAAATACCGCGCTTCCGGTGCTTGCAACAATGACGTTTGAGGAAAACGGCAGAACCTTTACGGGGACGCCGCCCTCGGCGTTTGCGCTGACTATCGGCGGATTGGGCTCGGACGCGCTGGGCGTAAACTGCTCGCGCGGGCCCAAGGCTTTGCTGGAGGTGCTGCGGGAAATAGAAGCTTATACGGATTTACCCGTCGTTGCCAAGCCTAATGCCGGATTGCCGGACAGCTTCGGACGCTACGATTTAAATGCGGAGGAATTTGCCGTACAGTGCGTTAAGCTTGTCGAATCGGGCGTCAAGCTGATAGGCGGTTGCTGCGGTACGTCTCCCGCGTATATTGCCGCGCTCAGCAGCGCGCTGAAAGGGGTAAAGGTAGGCAGTCGGGCCAAGCGCGTAAAAGCTTTAGCGTTGTGCTCGGACAGAAAAACGGTGCTTGCGGACAGACCTTTGATTGTGGGAGAACGGCTGAACCCTACTGGTAAAAAGCAGCTGAAGGAAGCGTATTTATCAGGAGATACCGGCTATGTGACCGCTCGCGCGGCAGAGCAGGAGGAGGCAGGTGCGTCGCTGCTGGACGTCAATACCGGCGTGCCCGGCGCCGACGAGGCCGAGTTGATGAAAACCGCCGTTACGGCGGTCAACGGCGTCAGCGGACTGCCGCTTTCAATCGATTCGTCTGATCCCGCGGCTCTCGAGGCGGGGCTTCGCGCGTTTCCCGGTAAGGCGCTTGTCAATTCGGTCAACGGCGAGGAGGAGTCGCTCAAGACCGTTCTGCCCGTCGTAGAAAAATACGGCGCCGCGGTAATAGGGCTTTGCCTTGACGAAAAGGGCGTGCCGGCGTCCTCCGGCCGCAGAGTAGAAATCGCAGCAAAAATTATTGCCGCTGCCGAAAAGGCCGGTATCTCGCGCGAAAATATCGTCATAGACTGTCTTACTCTTACCGTCAGCGCGGAGCAGGCTCAGGCTGCGGAAACTCTTTCCGCAGTAAGCGAGGTTAAGCGGCGTTTCGGAGTAAAAACGGCTTTAGGGGTTTCAAACGTTTCGTTCGGCCTGCCGGACAGGGACAGGATCAGCTCGGCTTTTCTTATCGGAGCGTTGGGCGCAGGCCTTGATTTTGCCATTATGAATCCCAATTCGGCGGCAATGGCTTACGCTTTTCGCGCCTACATGGTACTGTCGGGGTTCGATAAGGGCGCGGCTGAATATATTTCGGCTTGCACGGATGCGGATAAAGCCGCGTCGCTGGGACTAACGGCTTTTTCGCCGGCTGATAAAATGTCCTCGGCTGAAGAAAAGTCCGGCCCGGACGGCGAAAAAAACAGATTTACAAGGCTGATAATCAAGGGTATCGGCAGCGTCGGAGCGGAGACCGCCGAGTTGTTGAAGGCTTATTCGCCCCTGGAGGTGGTAAACGGGTTTCTTATTCCCGCTCTCGACGAGGCGGGCAGACTTTTCGAGGCGGGAAAGCTGTATCTTCCTCAGCTGATCGCCGCTGCCGAAGCGGCTAAGCTCGGCTTTGCCGAGGTTAAGCGCGTGATCGAGGCAAACGGAGAAAAGGGAATATCCAAAGGCACGATAGTTCTGGCTACGGTAAAGGGAGACGTGCACGACATAGGTAAAAATATAGTCAAGGTAGTTTTGGAAAATTACGGATATCGCGTTCTGGATTTAGGCAAAAACGCGGAAATCGACGCGGTGGCAGACGCTGTGGTTAAAAACGATATAAAACTTTTGGGTTTAAGCGCGCTTATGACGACGACTGTCGTAAATATGGAAAAGACTATCAAGGCGGTAAGGGCGGCCGCTCCGGATTGTAAAATTATGGTGGGCGGCGCGGTTCTGACGCAGGCTTACGCTCAAAAAATCGGAGCGGACTATTACGCCAAGGACGCAAACGCTTCCGTGCGCATAGCAAAGGAAGTATTTGCATCCTTTGACAACGCATAATTTTTTTGGAGAATAATATTATGAAAGCAATTATGCTCGCGCTTAAAATTTTTGCGGCGGCGCTGACCGCCGTTGTGCTCGTAGTCGGGGGCTACGTGCTGTACGTGGTTCTTCAGTACAGCCGTATCGAGGATTATATTTCTCTTGAGGTACAAGGAGAGGCGACCGCGGACGTATCCGATAAGGACAGCTTTAAAATTCTGACGTATAATATAGGCTTCGGCGCGTATTCGACCGACTTTTCGTTTTTTATGGACAGCGGCGCCATGAAGGACGGAAGCAAAGTTTACGGTACCGGCTCAAAGGCCGCAGACAAGACTGTCGCGGAAAAAAATACGGCGGGAGCGTTGGGTGTGGCCGCAGCTGCAGACGCGGATTTTGTTTTTCTGCAGGAAACCGATGTAAAATCCACCCGTGCGCGCGGCGTCAATCAGCTTGCGGCGGCGTCAAATTCTTTTCCTTCCTACGCATACGTTTATGCGGAAAATTTCCATTCGGCATATCTGTTCTATCCGCTTTCCGATCCTCACGGAAAGACAAACGCGGGCATCGTCACTATGTCGAGATACGGGATAGACGAGTCCGTGCGCCGTTCTTTTCCGGTCGATAACGGTTTTCCGACTAAATTTTTTGACCTGGACAGATGTTTTTCGGTGTCGCGCATAAATCTTTCCGGCAGCAGAGCGGGCAGACAGCTGGTGCTGATAAACGTTCATCTTTCCGCTTACGACAAGGGCGGGACTATCCGTGCAAAGCAGCTTGCCATGCTCAACAAGGTCCTTGAAGCGGAACGCGCCGTCGGCAATTACGTCGTGGCCGGCGGGGATTTTAATCACGATATAGCTTATTCTGCGGCGGCAGCTTTGGGAAAGGACAGCTTGACTCTGTTTGACAGCGAGCAAACGGTGCCCGAATGGGTATATCGTATTACCGACGAGGATATTGCGGACGGTTATTCGTTTGCCGCTGCGGTAAATGCGCCTACCTGCCGCAGCACGGATATGCCGTATGTTCAGGGAGTCAATTATACGGTGGTCATAGACGGCTTTATCGTTTCCGACAATATACGCGTCGACGGTACGGAAAATATCGATACGGGATTTCAGTATTCCGACCATAATCCGGCCGTTTTGAATTTTACGCTTTTATAATCGTTATTCGCTTTGCATAAAGCGTAAAATATAGTATAATTTTTCAGGTGAGAGCGATGAAAAAACGTTTTGTAATGATTTTGGCGCTATTGGTTGCGTATGTTGCGGTTTTTGCCGCGGCAGGCTGCACGGACGCAGACAAAAACTCGGGGGTTTCTTTTTCAGAAAACTATTTCGTTACCTACTCTGACCGCAGCGGCCGTATCCTGATAGCAGCGCGTTACGGAGACGAATTTTACGTCAAGCGTTCAAAAGCGATTCCCAATACTTATACCGAAAAGGCCTATTATCCGGTTGACGGCGGCTGGCAGGTGTATATCAAAAACGGATAAAGGTGGAATTCATACGGTACGGAGGACAGCCTTGACGACGCTTTGGCGGATATTCTGGGGCCTGTCGTCGAGGGTATGAAAAGTATAAATTCGGGCTCTGCAGAAAAGACCGGCAAAACCAGCGCGGAGTTGGCTTCGGGTAATTTTAAGGGCAAAAATGCTTCCGAATATCTTGAAAAGTCAACGGGCAACACCTATTGGGTGCTGGACGCTTACGGTATTATTTATCTTACTTATTCGGAAAGCGACAGTTTTACTCTTGCCGAATATTATCCGTCGCTTGATGAGCAGACTTTCCGCGCATATTGTATTCCCGACAGAGAAGAACTTATCGGCAATTAAAAATATTTTTATATATTACGGAGGATATATGTTAAAATTCAGCATCGATAACGGCAAGGGCGGCAATTTTGCCAAGGATCCCGCGGTAGTCAGATTTAACGGAAAATATTATCTATATTTTTCGGCCATCAAGGACGGAAAGCTTGCGGTGGGTATCGCCGTGGGCGATACGCTTGATAATTTCGTTTTCAAGGATTATCTGGTGCCGGAAACTCCGGCGGAGACTAAGGAGGTGGGCGCGCCCGCTGCGATTGTTATAGGCGGCAAAGTTCATCTTTATTATCAGTCTTACGGCAACTGGGAAACGGACGCAATAATGCATGCCGTGTCGGAAGACGGCGTCAATTTTATCAGGGATGAAAACAATCCCGTGTTTGCTCCTCACGGCGACTGGACGGTTGGACGCGCTATAGACGCCGACGTGGAAATTATGAACGGAAAGCTGTTTTTGTACGTAGCCACCCGGGATAAGACCATGAAAATCCAGAAAATAGCGGTTGCCGTATCGGACAATGCGGAAAATCCGAAATTCGTTCAGGCTTACGACGGCGCTGTAATGGAGCCGGAGCTTCCCTTCGAGGGCGAGTGCATAGAAGCGCCTGCGGTAATAAACGAAAACGGCAGAATGTATATGTTTTACGCTGCGGCTTATAACTGTTCTCCCCAGACTGTGGGCGTTGCCGTGTCGGACGACGGTATAAAGTTTACGCGTCTTTTCGACAAGCCCTTTTTGGAGAACGGCAAGCCGGGCGAGTGGAACTGCGACGATACCGGTCATCCTTACGTATTCCGCGACGACGGACAGGTTTATCTGTTCCATCAGGGCACATGCGATAAAGGCAAAAATTGGTATTTAAGCTACCGTAAGGTTAAATTTGAAAACGGTATGCCCGTGCTTGAGGACTGACGCGCAGTGAGCCGCGCGTTTATTGCGTCGTCCGCAGACGACGGGGGAATTTACTGCTTCGACCTTAACGGGGAAAAGCTTGTTTTTACCGAGAAGATACCTCTTTCGCGTCCCATGTATCTTGCCGCGGAAGGAGAGAGGCTCTATGCGGTATGCGCAGGCGAGAACGGTAGCGGCGGCAGTCTGATTTCGTTTAAGCTTAAGGACGGCCGGATAGAAGACGTCGATTTTTCGGTTTCGTCGTTGGGCGTCGAGCCGTGTCACCTGTGCGCGGACCGCGGAGAAATCTACGTTGTAAATTACGGTTCGGGAAATGCTGTAAAATTTCCGGAGGGTAAAATCGTTTCGCATCGGGGCAGCGGACTCAATCCCGTCCGTCAGGATGCGGCGCATACGCACATGGCTTGTTTTTCGCCGCGCCGCAACAGAGTTTTCGTGACGGATTTAGGCCTGGACAAAATATTTGTTTACGACCGCGGTCTTAACTATGTTTCGGCGGTCAGCTTGTCGGCGGGCTGCGGGCCCAGGCATATTGCGCTGTCGCCGGACGGCAGATATGCGTATTGCGTTAACGAGCTTATTCCGTCGGTAAGCGTTTTAAGTTATGCGCAGGGAGCTTTGGAGTATCTTGATACGGTCGAATACCCTGTCGAAATCGGCTTTGACAATACCGCCGCGGCGCTGCGTATTAACGCGGACGGCAGCAGGCTTTACGTGTCGGTGCGCGGAGAAAACACCGTTGCGGCGTTCGGCGCGGAGGGGGCAAAGGTTGCGTTTTTATCAAAGACATCGTGCGGCGGCGATTCTCCTCGGGATATAAATATTAC